>OGRP01001653.1_pt1 | contig 13600 bp, 12 predicted proteins | sample 1553531 | NCBI WGS metagenome assembly OGRP01 (sample SAMEA2580045, study PRJEB22360) | human gut metagenome | biome: human gut; feature: human-associated habitat; material: faeces | place: Denmark | collected 2008/2010 | reverse complement strand
TCCAAAGAGGTGTATAAACTTCTCAAGTAAGATATTATATATAAATTTTATTATGGGTTTTGCCCGAAATCATAGATAAGCGGACGGTTTTGTCCTTTAAAACATGGTATAATATTAAAAATAATCGTTGCTTCTCCATACCTTCACAAATACATCTAATTACTAAAAACAAAAGATATGAATCAATAATCAAAAACGGGATTGCAAAAATGTATCCAAAAATTGCAACCCATAAAATCGGATAACCGCCTGTTACCACTGCTGTACCACGAGAATAAATGGTAAGCGCTGAAGATGAACATCCCCTATCCATCAAATACTGTGTGCTGTTTTCTTCTGTAGGAATTCCAATAATCTCTTTTACTACATCAAACACTTGCTCTGGGTTTATATCTCCATCTACCCAAACTTGTCTATCAATCTCCCATGTAAGATCTGCTTCTTGTGCCAACATACGATACATTAAAAAATCATAAGCCGTTGTTAATCCATACGAAGTATCTGCATTACCTTTTGCAATAGCTTCACTAAAATGATTATATTTAGGAACCAACATCATAACAAGAAGAATTGTAGCAACTGCAACATATCTAAGTTTAATCAATTTTCTTCTTTTTGCCATAGACAATAACAATGGCCCTAGAAAGTATAAGGTGCATTGTAAAAATCCTCCAAACTCTACTCCACGTAAAAATACGGATAAAAGATCAATGAGGTAAATTACTATTGGAACAATTTTTTGTCTTTTTTTCTCACCCAATAATAATATATAACCCAGCACCCATAAACATGGATAAGAAAAATAATCCACGACTTGTGCAAATGGAAGTTTTGAAAATTCCGAAAAATAATTAAATCGGTTTACATTTGAGTTTGTCAAAATATTACCCGACACAATAACATCCAATAAGCGATATGCATATAAAACAAACAAAATACGCTCTACATGTTTAAATGTATTATATGTATGTTTTCCTTCTTTTGGATTTTCAATCACTATTTTGGGATGTTTTCCAGCCCAAAATGATATCATGCAAAGCATAAGCTCAATCATCAAAAACAATCTAATTGTAACACCTGTTGCATAACTTGTTTTTCCAATATCTTTTAAATATACTCCAGTTTCAATATAAGCACTTGAAACGAGTAACTGTATCCAATAGACAATAATTATCAACATCGCAAAAAAATACTCAGTATGTTTATTATAGAATCTCGCTATGGATACAGCAAATATTGAAAGTATAATTAAATTAATAATATTAATCACATTCATGCTATACACCTCCATTTTAAATTGCCAAATGAAGAATATTCAACAATATTATATTCAATACTGCTATTAATCCTAACATCATTTTAGGAATGTAAGTTTTAACTTGAAATAAAATATTATTTGACATTGTTAACTTAATTACCATTCCATACATAAATACAAACATTATATATAGCAAGCAAAGGTTTAATTTCATTTTTTGATTTTTTACCATCTGCTTATCCCCTACTATTCAACATCTTCAATTATTTTAAATCTTCTATACGTCTTCTATAAAAACGATCCAATTTATTAGCATTTTTCGTTATATCAAATCGTTCATGCTCGAGTATTAAATTATTTCGTTCAGATTGGCTTCTAAGCATTTGTTCTATTCTATTTGCCCAATTTTCTATTCCTTCATCAAGAGATACAAAAAATGCTTTCGGACTTATCTTAATTTCAGAAGTAATCGTGTCTGCAAAAAGACATAACAAACCCGCTGCTTGAGCTTCAACCCCTACCACTGGAAATCCTTCATAATATGATGGCATAACAAATACATCCATCATTTGATACCAGTCTGGTACATCTGAACGATTGCCTAAAAAACGAACAGCTGATTCTAATTGCATTGCACTGACTTTCTTTTTTATTGTATCCATCAATTCTCCATCTCCCAACAGAACTAACAGAGAATCAGAATTTCTTTTATGATATTCATTAAAAATATCTATTAAAAATTCATGATTTTTTTGTTTAAAAAACCGCCCAACATGTCCAATAACCACCGTAGACTCATTTACATTATTTTTATTTCTAATATCTTCTCGTTTTTCTACATCATATTTAAAGCGACCATAATCAATTGCATTAGGCAAAATTATTACTTTTCCTGAATCAACTGATTTTTTTCCAAATAAATATATGCCAGCATCACGTCCACATGCAAAATAATCTGTTGAAAAAAGCTTTCCAAAATATAAACGTAACCCATAATATATTTTATTTTTCAAACCTTCTGGTTTTTCTGCCATGTGAGAATGGTTAATTCTAATTTTTATACCACATTTCCACGCAAGAAACATTGGAACACAGGCCCATTCTGTCAAATGTGAATGTACAATATCAAATTTATACTTTTTAAAAATTTCTTCAATTTCTTTTAAATTCTTCAATACCGAAACACTTTTAGGCGTCACATTATGAATTATAAATCCCATATTGGCAAATTTATCTGCACATTCTTGCACCAATATTCCATGTCCAATAATATGAACTTCATATTCATTTAAATCCATGTGCGAAAAATAATTTAAAATAACAGCTTCTACTCCGCCATTTACAAAACTCCCTATAACATGACATATTTTTATTTTTTTTGCCATACAACCTTCCTTTACATATCCTTATATACTTCAATATAGCTATCTATTAAACTTTCCCAAGAATATCTTTGGCAAATATCATCAGCAACCTTATTTTTCTCTTGGTAATCATATTCACCGTCAACAATCTTGTTCATTTGCTTTTCTAATCCTTGCCCATCCTCTAAATCAAAAAATAATCCATACGCTTTACTCACTTCAATATTTGTAGGTATTTTGCTTAAAATCAAAGGTAAATGATTCACCATACATTCCAATTGGGTAGAACCGAATCCCTCATAAACGCTTGGGAAAATATACGCAGATGCTTCTTTATATAACTTAATGACATCATTAGAGGACAAATATCCCGTTACAATAATATCCTTTTTATATTTTGATTCATTAATTAATTTTTCGTATTCTTCAAATCCAAAACCTTTTCTACCAGCCAAAACCAGTTTATAACCATTTCCTGGATTATCTTTTTTCATATCAATAAAAGATTGAATAACTATTTTTAAATTTTTTCGAGTTTCTATTGTTCCAACAAATAGAAAGAATTTTCTTTTTGATATTTCTCCCAGCAGTCCTGATTCATATTGATTCAATACTGCTTCTGAATCAAATTCTGAGTATAATCCAGGATAAGCAACTTTTACATTTGCCATTGGCCATCTTTCAATTATTTCCTTTTTCACTGATTCTGAAACAGTCAATATCTGATCGGCATTTTTTATTGCAAGTTTTACAATAAACTGATTATACAGTCTATACATCGTTGACAAGGATTCTGGATGTATAAAAGACGCCAGATCATGAATCGTCACAATATACTTTGTTTTTCGATTTTTTCTAAATGGCATAGCATAATTAGTAAAATGAACGACATCATACTGTTCACACTTTTTTTTAAATTTATTTGAATTGATATATAAGAGATACTTCAATCTTCCTTGTTTTTTTGAACTACTTCCCTTATCAAATTGCAGTAATTCAACACTGTCCTTTTTTTCTAAATGTTTTTTTAATTCTTTGTATAAATACAGACTATATTTTCCTATTCCAGTTCCAACTTTAATCTGCATTCCATCATCAATCAATATACGCATTTTTCTAATTCCTACTATTTTCCTACATTATGTAACTGCATTGCAAAACATTCCTTAGCAACAGACCATGTAAAATTCTTATTTATAAACTGACTTCCCTTCAATCCCATTGTATTTCTATATTCGTCATTAGAAAGGAGCATTATAACAGCTTTTGCAAAATCCTGATTATCATCTGTAACTATCCATTCTTTTCCCTGCTCTGCATCAATATTTTCCGCACCTATTGTTGTTGTAACAATCGGGAGTCCCATCGCCATTGCTTCTAAATTCTTTGTCTTGATTCCGCTACCAAAGGTCATCGGACATACAAATACCTTGCATTTTTCTAAATAGTCTCGTACATCATCAACCCTTCCCGTAAAGTGTACGTGGTCTGATTCAAGTTTTCTCAAATCTTCTGACGCTCCGCCGCCTATAATCAAAAATTTAACCTCCGGTTTTTCTTTTACTATTTCCGGCAAAATATCTGAAATAAAATGTCTGACTGCATTTTCATTATGTGCTACACTCATTGCTCCCAAAAAGCCAATATAATTTTCCTCAGAAGTATTTTTTCTATACGAAAAATACTCAACATCTACACCAATAGGAATTGCACATGCTTTATTTTTATGCAATTCTTTATTAAGTGCATCTGCTTCTTTTTGAGCTACTAAAACGGTTTTATCACACTGTTTTGCAATTTCTAATTCATATTTTTTCAACAATTTAATTTCATTCTTTACCACATAAACTTTTAGTGGTTTCCACAGCATAATCTTCTGAACAATTTTCGGAACGGTATTCAAAAAAGCTCCATACGGGTTTATACCCGAAATGTCATAATCAAGCTGTCGCTGATAACGTAATGAAATACGATCATCTAAATCAGCGATACGATATATTGGATAATTCTTAATATATTCTGTACTTCTGACCATATCGCCAATAATTATATCCGGTTGTTCTTCCTGCACTATTTTATCAATCACTACCCTAGCATTTGGATTCCAATATAATGAAACCTGCATCGGCTTTTTCTTTAATAATATAGAATCCACAAAAATATTTTTAATTTTTGTCGTTGCTGATGGTTTTGGCAATATTTCCAGTCTGTCAATAAATTCTGGTTTTAATTGAGGGTCATCTCCCTTTTCAAGAAAAGCAGCAACTATTAGCCTATACCCCAATTCTTCAGATAATATCCTACAGTAATGATATAAGGAAGTTTTTCTACCTGAAGTTGCCGGAAATGGCAACCTCGGCATAACAAATAATATTTTTTTTGTTTTATTCATTTTGTTTACGCTCCAAAAAATTTATCTTCAAGCATAAGACACCAACAATGATAAATTGGCAAATGTAACTCCTGAACCATATATGTTTCCGTCTCCGGAGCCTTAACTGCTACATCTGCTACTTCAGCTAATTCTCCCCCCTTTGCACCAGTAAGACCAATTACTTTTATTCCTAATGCACGTGCAACCACTGTGGCAGGCAACACGTTTTTACTATTTCCTGAAGTAGAAATTCCTAAAAATACGTCTCCTTCTCTTCCAAATCCAAATAACTGCTGTGCAAATACACCTAATCCATCTACATCATTAATATAAGCTGTTGTTAACGCTTCATGTGCAACTAATGGAATCGCCATCAGTGAACACTCCAAATTATTTGCAAGCTGTTCACCTCTTATTGGATCAATCTCAATAAGTTTATCTGCAAACTCTTTTTTTACTGGACGAGGAGTTTTAAATCTTTTCATTAATTCTCCAGCAATATGTTCTGAATCAGCTGCCGAACCACCGTTACCGGCGATAAGTAATTTTCCACCGTTTTCATAGCATTCTTCCATGACTAAATACGCATCAATAATAGACTGTTCAATACTTTTTAATGCAGGGTATCTTTCTACTAATAAATCAATATGTTTCTGTAATCTTTCTTCTAGTTTTTTCATTGCTTTAAAACTCCTTTTTTACCAATTACAACACTCTATCTACAAACTCTTTTAATGATGAGACTGTATAATCCTGTTGATAATCTTGATTGCCAATTAATACCGTTTTACATCCAGCATTTTTTCCTGCCAAAACATCATTTTCACCATCACCTATCATCCAAGATTTCTCTAAATCTACATTAAAATCTTTCGCTGCTTTCATAAGCATTCCTGGCTTCGGTTTTCTACACTCACATTCTATTTTTAATTCAGGTCTTTCTCCTTCATATCCTTTATGCGGATGGTGTGGACAATAATAAAGACCGTCTATATATGCTCCATCTTTGCCCAATAAAGTTTCCATCTTATTATGAATTTCATCTAACTCATCAAAACTCACTTCACCACGAGCAATTACTGGCTGGTTTGTTACAACAATTGTTAAATATCCAGATTCGTTCATTTTTTTGATTGCCTTAGATACTCCATCAATCAATTCAAATTCATTAATACTTCTTAAAAATCCAACATATTTGTTAATTGTCCCATCTCTATCAAGGAAAATTGCTTTCTGCTTATTCTTTAAATTTTTCCCCTGTACATGTCCAGCTTTAAAATCTTCACATACTGCATAGTATCTATCTGGTGTTCCCATATCTTTTACATATTCTGGACTGTCATAACAAAACATTTTGCCTGTTCCAGATAAAGGTTTTAAAAGCTGTCTATCTAAATCAATTTTAGGAGTATCAATATTTTGTTTCAAAATTTCTGGTGACATCACATGAAGACCAGCGTTTACTCTATTTTTATAATACAATGGCCTTTCATCTTCTTTTGCCAGCCATTTCTGCACAATACCATTCTCATTTGCTATAATCAGTCCACTATCATACGGATGACTATTAGGATGAGTAAATAAAGTAACCAGTCCACCATGGGATTTATGGAATTCAACAAAACGATTAAAGTCCACATCAAACATAGCATCTGCATTTAAAAGTAGAAAATCTTCTGTCAGCTTATCTTTAATCTTGAATAAAGCTCCTGCATTTCCTAATGGCTCTTTTTCAAAATAATATTCAATACTCACTCCAAAACTTTTACCTGTTACTGGTGAAATACCACTTCCATCACCAAAATAATCCATTATTATATTACCCAAATGACTCACAGTGAGAATAATATCTTTAAATCCTTGATCTCTTAAACATTCAATTTCATGTTCTAGAACAGGTTTACCTTCAATTTTAATCATAGGTTTTGGAATATCGCTGGCAACTGAAGAAATTCTTGTTCCCCTTCCACCCGCCATAATTACAACTTTCATGTTTTATTTCTCCTTACACTAATGGTTCATATGATTCTGGAGTGTAATGAATAACTCTTGTCCCTCCATCTTCAAAAGAAAATGGAATATACATCAATTCCTTCATTGCTTCTCTAACTTCTGCTTGTTTTTCTGGTTGTACATAAAAAACTAAGAAACCGCCTCCGCCTGCACCAAGTAATTTTCCTCCTAATGCACCAGCTTTGATTCCTTTTTCATACAGAATATCTATATTGCTTGTAGAAACTGCATTTCCAGTTTGTCTTTTTAATTTCCATGTATGATCTAACATGCGTCCAACTTCATCTAAATCGACTGTTTTATCTGTTAATACCTTTTCCGCATCATCTACTAAAGAAAGCATTTCTTTAAGCTGTGCTGTCTTGTCTACTTTTCCTGCTGCATTTGCTTTCTGAACATCTGATGAAAAACGTGTAAAACCTGTAAAAAACATCATCAAATTCTGATTAAGTTGTTTTTTTCTTTCTGGTGAAATGATTAACGGAAGCACCTCATAGCCTTCATCTGTAAAATTAATACGATTAAAGCCTCCAAATGATGCTGCTATCTGATCCTGCCAACCACCAGCTTCCTGACAAAGTTCTCTTTCCAAATAAATTGCTTCATCTGCCAGTTTTTTCTTATCAGCATATTTTCCTTTCAAAGCATAAAAAGCATTTAACATACCTACTGCAAAAGAACTACTTGTTCCCAAGCCAGAACGAGCAGGTAAATCAGCCTCATATGTTAAACGAATTTCATGCATATCCAAAAACTTCATTGCATTTTTGATTGCCGGATGCTGAATATCTTCTATATTAGTTACTCTTTCTGTTTTTGAATAAGAAAGTTCCGTTGAATAATCAAAAAAGCGTGGTAAATGGCGTACATTTACATAACAATATTTGTCAAATGTTGTTGATAAGACGGAACCTCCATTTTCCCGAAAAAATGATGGCATATCGGTCCCTCCACCAAAAAAGGACATTCTAAAAGGTGTTTTTGTAATAATCATTTTAATTCTCCTTTTTATTATATTTATAACTTATCCAATTTATTTTTCTCTACAGATTGCTTTTAACAGGCTGTAGAGTTTTATCCTTAACTACATTGATCCATCTTTCCTAAAGACTACCAATATTGTTTTAAACAATATTTTTATATCTAGCCCAATGTTCCAGTTTGTGATATACTCTTTATCAAGACGAACGACTTCTTCAAAATCGGTAATATCACTTCGTCCGCTTACCTGCCACATGCCAGTAATTCCAGGCTTAATTGCTAGCCTTGCACGATGGTGAAGCTCATACAGATTCGTTTCTGAAATCAAGGGTGGGCGAGTACCTATAATCGACATATCGCCACGTAATACGTTAAAGAATTGCGGAAATTCATCTAAACTTGTTCGTCTGATAAAATCACCGATTCCTGTCTTATGTGTCCCATCTGGAAGTATCTTATTTCCGATAACACGAGGATCAAAGTCCAGTTTAAACATCTTTCCATCTCCAAGTTTGTTATCTTTCATAAGCTCTGCCTTACGTTCTTCGGCATCCATATACATACTGCGGAACTTGTACATTTTAAATTTCTTTCCATTCTTTCCTACTCGTTCCTGAGCAAAGAAAATTGGTCCCGGTGATGCAATATAAATTGCCGGTCCGACAAAAATACAAATGATTCCGGTAAAAATACATCCAACTAATCCACCCGCAATATCCATCAATCGTTTTAACATTAACTGTCTGGTTGATGCATAATTAATACTTGTCGTAAGGACTGTGTAATTACCAACCTTTTCCACAAACTGTTTTTTCCCTGGCACACTTGTGATCTTTGCAAGATTAAGATGAATGGTTACTCCTGTCTCTGATAATTGCTCAATTAACTCTGACGGATACGGAAGAACTTCTGAAACAACAATCAGAACTTCATCAATCCATTCCTGACATACATACATTGCTGCAGTCTCTTCGTTGGCAACTACCGGAACTCCATGAATTTCTCTTCCAGTCCAGTCCGCATCAATTACAGCTACACCAGCCAATGAGAATCTGGCATAATTGTTTTCCTGCATACTTAACACTACTTGTTCAGCCACATCTTCTGATGTTACAATCAGTAGTTTACGTTCTCCGCCATCCTTCATCTGTTTTCGCAGAAGTTTTTTCCAAAGTTCTCTGACAACATACGTCATTACTAAATAAATTATTATGGTCAGCATCAATGTTAATCTTGAAAAGTCCTGCCCTTCATGAAGCAGGAATAAATATAAAACCGCTAAGGCACCTACCATAATCGCATGATTTAACGTAACTACAAAATCACGATAGTATCCTCTCTTTAACACGCTTTTCATGGTGCCATATGCAAAAATCATAACCAGATCTGCCAGTTCAAGGAAAACTGCCATATTTCGATAAATAATTGTTTCATATGGATTAAATCCATATCCGCTAATTGCATATGCCAGAACATACGCTAATTGCAAACAGATCATGTCTAAGATTATAAAATCTGTGTGTTTTAACCATCCTTCAGAATCTTTTCTATACATAGATTTTTTTCTTTCCCCTTCCATTTTTTTGTAATCTATTTGTTAATCTACAATCGTCCCCTCAATTGTAGAAATTGCCTTCAAATTTGAGTGATTTAAAACTAGATAGGATTATTGCTACACAAAGAAGAGCATTAATCCGGAATATGTTAAGATGTGTTGAGATATGTAATTCCGTCCATAGCCATACCTCAAACACAAGTAAGCAGCATATGGGAATCACATTTTGAATATTTAGATATGTGATATAAGAATTTCGATATTCAGTTTTCTTTTTCTTTTCATTCCCATTAATATGTACTGGGGTATCCATCGTACACTTTCGTTTTGATATTCCTAGCATTTCATATCTCCCTTACTGTACCCCCCCCCCGACAAAATCGAGGGCTACTTTCTTATCTCTTTTTTCTCATTTATGTCTTATATTTTTCTTCAACGACAAATAACCTGTGAACGTCTTTCGAGGGACATTCGCAGGCTCAGCCATTACCTCCTATTATTTATGATTCTCATTTACTTATTTATGATTGGGTCAAATAAGCATCCAGGAAACCACTTTATTATATATATTCCCGCTGGAAATACGATTGGTTTCCTTTAATGACAAATCATAAGAATCATACTAAGGAACCTAGCTAAGCCAGCGAAAACCCTGTAAAATCAAGCTTTTTCTCGGTTGGCTCTATTATACCGCCGACTCCTTTCAGTACATTAAGGAACTGCGGAAATTCGTCTAAGCTCCAGTCACGGATGAAGTTGCCGACACCTTTTTTGATTGTGCCGTCCGGGAGCTTCTTGCTGCCGATGATTCGAGGGTCAAAGTCGAGCTTGAACATCATGCCGTCCTGTACACGGTTTTCCTTCATGAGTTCGGCTTTGCGTTCTTCGGCATCCATGTACATACTTCGGAACTTATACATCTGGAACATCTTTCCGTTCTTTCCGACACGGGTCTGCTTGAAGAAGATTGGCCCCGGTGACTGGATGTAGATGGCCGGTCCTACAAAGATGCAGAGGATTCCGGTGATAATGCAGCCTGCAAGTCCTCCTGCAATGTCCATTATTCTCTTTAAGATGATCTGGCGGCGGCTTACGCTGTTAATACTTGTTGTGAGTACAGTGTATGTTCCAAGATGTTCTACGAACTGTTTCTTGCCGAGTAAGTTCTGGGACTTGGCAAGCTTCATATGTACGACAACACCCATCTCGATGAATTTATCAAGAAGTTCTGCGGGATATGGCTCGCTTTCTGGGATGTTGATAAATACTTCGTCCACCCATTCGCGGCATACATATTCAACCAAGTCGTCTTCGTCGGCTACAACTGTTACACCGTCGATGACGCGGCCTTTTGCCTTTTTATCCAGGATACATACTCCTGTAACGAAGTAATCGCCGTAATTCTTATTTTTAATGTTGTCTATAACGGTATCAACGATATCTGATACGGTTATGATAAGGAGAGAACGCTTTTCGGCTCCGCCAAAGTATTTGCGGAGGCAATTCTTCCAAAGACAGCGCAGGACGTAACTGAGTAATAAATACAGCGCTGCTGTATATCCAAGTACAAGTCTTGAATAATTCTCTGCTTCCTTAAATGTAAATAAATAAAATACGGAACATAAGGTGATGAGACAGGTCTGTTTGACTGTCATAACAAATTCCTGATAGAATCCACGTTTCAGTACATTCTTCAGGGAATCAAAGAAAAAAATTACCACGATATCCATGAGTGCGAGGCTCCACATCATATCACGGTATAAAGAATTCGCCAGTACATCAAGCGACCCATGTCGCATATTGAATGCAAGCGTAAAAGAGATCCATAGACATACTACGTCTAAGATCATAAAATCCAGGTGCTTTAGCCAGCCCTGTACACTTTTCTTATACATATACTTTCCCCAATCCTGTTTCTTGTGCTGATTATCAAATGAAGTAAAAGAATTTCCATCCCCGCGAAATCCAGTCTTTCTCCTTTATCTGATAATCGTTTTTCTCATACTTCTTCTGCAAGTAATAATTTGGATAGAATTCCTATCCGAAATGTAAATTAAAATATTCCGGAGCTGCTGTAACTTCTTCCTATTAAAAGTCAAAAAAATATACAGCTCTTCATAATGAATAAAGTATACCATATATTTCATTTTTGTCATATTCTTAAATATGCCTAATTTCGATGTTTTAATCTAGTTATTTTTAGTAAAGTCAGACTATATTTTCAATTTTTCACCAAAACTTTACTTCATTTTGTTGCTTTGTTATCAATTTTTTACTATTTTGTATATAGAAAATGGAATGGGCAGGGGATTGGAAATATTTTTTGGAAATTTTCCTCAGAAATATAAAAAAGGCAGCCTTCTCTTTAGAAAACTGCCCTTTCTCCCATATTATTTCATATCAACCGAAGATTTATCCTTATCTTCCAGATCAATATCTATTTGAATTCCTAATAACTTACTTTCTGGTGCATCGTCATTTAATTCTAAAATAATATTATCTGCAATCATTTCTTTATACTCATTATCCTCCATCAATCCTTTAACAGAATCTAAAGTATCTTGATTAACAGAGCAGATATACTGAAATTCTGAATCTTTGCAGACCTCATTTACAATTTTAAATAAAACTTTTCTTTGTCTTGGGTCCATATTAGCAAATATACGGCTATCATGTGCCGTAAATCTCATATTACTTTTTGTTGTATTTAATATTAACCAGTCAAAACAAAAAATTCGAACTTCATTAACACCATCTGAAGAATCATCCTCTAACATTGAATCTTCGTCTAGTTTTTCAAAAACTCTCTGTAAATCATCTAACTTAAAAGTATTTATCTCAATCTTTTCATATAGAGGATTCTTATTCAATTCCCCCACCTTCTTAATAATTAGTGGTGGTACTCCTTTATATTTATCTTCTTTTTTCAAAACATCCCGCCCTACTTCTTAATTTTGATATCTATATTTTAGTATGACATAAATATTATAAAAGAACATATTTTTTTATTGCTTTCTTTTTCAAAAAATTGCTTAAACCAAAAATAGGGATGCGAACATCCCTATTTTTTGCAAAATCATTTATTGTCTACATTTTAAATTATACAGGAAGCTATTTCTAAACTTCTATTACTATAATATTCTACTTATCTCCCATTATACTGATAACTAATGCCCTTCACAACATATCCTGCCGCTGTCTTTTTAAGCTTCAGTGTTGTTGTTCCAATGTTGGTTCTGCCTTTCTCTCCGTAGATTCCATATCTGTTCTGTGTCGTTACTGTGTAGGTATTCTTACCAGTACGTACAACCTTTTTAATCTTATAATCTGGAATCATATCTCCGAAGTCTCCGCCACAGTACATGTATGGATCTTTATAGAACTTACTGTCGGAGCTACATACGAACATTGCCTGATTCTTATTTTTCTTGCTGCTCTTAATCTTGCTGACAGAAGCGCTCTTACCAAAAAGCTTCTTAGTCTCGGAACGAAGCTCCTTCGCTGTATAGCTGTAGTCACCTTTGTAATTATATCTTACAAATACGGCGATGGATAACTTCTGATTATCGTTAAGCTTCATCTTTACTGGCTTGGTAGTGGACCATACGCTTATATTCATCGCTGTCGTATATGCTGTCATCTTCTTACTGATATCCTTTATCTGACGATTCCCTGCCATCTGTCTGGTCACATCTGCTGATGCTGCCTTTGCATGTACTGGAGCAAATGGAATAAGTGTTACTGTCATGAGTAATGTGGCTAAAATTGTACTTAATCTTTTCTTCATAGGGAATCCCTCCTGCCTTTTGAACTTGGAATGTGGTGTAGATGATACGCTATTTAAATGCTTTTTAATGTGCTTTAAATGCTATCTTCTGTACTACATTTCCTATAATTTTATTATAATATTTTTGCTGTGGAAGTACCATAACAGAAGTGTTATTTTTCTTTACAGGTGGGATAAGAATGTATAACAAAAGTGTTACAAAAATAGGAATTTGCCGCAGGCAAAGGAGACGCCCCCGAAGAGAGTCTAACCCCTATATTTGTGACTT
>OGRP01001630.1_pt1 | contig 13749 bp, 10 predicted proteins | sample 1553531 | NCBI WGS metagenome assembly OGRP01 (sample SAMEA2580045, study PRJEB22360) | human gut metagenome | biome: human gut; feature: human-associated habitat; material: faeces | place: Denmark | collected 2008/2010 | reverse complement strand
GCTGGTTCGCTCACGCACAGCCACCAGATCAGCATCGTCATCTGCCGTCTCTACTCGTGCTACGTCGACGAGCTCCTTCAGGGGCACAAGCCCGCCGAGGCGCTTGAAACGCTCATTGAGAACCACTTCGTCGAGATTCCGGACTACTACCTCCCGAAGCTGCAGCTCATGCCGCACCTCTCGCGCGTCTCCGTGCCGAACTCCGGCTTCGTCTCCGACGTCTTCATGGCGTCCCTCTGGTGCCTCATCAACTCCGACAACTACGTCGATGCCGTCCTCAAGGCCGTCAATCTGGGCGGTGACGCCGACACGATCGGTGCAGTTACCGGCGGCCTTGCCGGCATCATCTACGGCCAAGACGGCGACAACGGCATTCCCGTCTGCTGGTCTCATGCGCTTTCCCGCATCGACTACATTGAAGAGCTCTGCACGGCCTGCGATGGCATGATGCGCTGACGACCGTGCATTTTGCGCTCCATTCGACACTCAAGAGGACTGCCTGCAGGCGGTCCATTTTTTTTAGCTTGATCCTTGATCTCGAGGGTGATTTCAGGAAGGCTTGATTTGAATCAAGAAATCGAAGTCTCGTCGATGCTCCTGATGAAATCCGGAAGTGAACATCGCCTTAAGGCCTCTGTCTTTCAGGCGTTGACGGCGATCACGTTCTATTGAAGCGGCAGAGATCTTCACCCTGATAAATTGATTTCAAAAGGCGAAAACCGCCTTGGATGCGCCTTGAGACGACATTTCCGTCATTTGCTCGGGTTGAAAACTTTTGATCTGCATGGCACGATGTTCGCGTCGCAACCGCTCAGGCGTTTCGACATTTCTTCGCAATAACACAAGCTACAGAAATGACACCATACATAAAAAACATGACCCTCAGAAAACCTGTCGTCGACGAGCAATGGCTTTCACTCAACCGAACCATCCATCAGGTTGCGCCACTCTGCAGGAATCCCGAACACCTTGAAAACGCCGCCCGCGTCCTTCAGGCCGAGGGTGGCCTCGAGGCGCTGGCGCGCCTGATCACCACCGAACAGACGGCGTTCCTCGTTCTGGCCATGCTGGAGAAGTGCGGAGCCTTTCAGCGTACGGCCGTCATTAACGGTGGTCCGTGCGTCAGGATCTCGGCCGGGGTGTCGGCCGACGCACCCAGGAAGGCGGGTGTCAAGCTCACGCGTCAACAGATGATGAAAATTCGCTTCTCGATTTCGATTTCACCTGAAATGCGCAGCATGTGCTATGACGGCAAAATACCGTATCCGGACGGTACGATCTTTGAAAAGGGTTCCACCGGATATTTCCACACCAAGGGTTGCCGCCGGACCTAGCCCTGAAGGATTCGTCTCCCGCGACCCGGTCATCACCGCTGAAGGATGACGTCGAGGAGACGTCAAATGGCGGGCTTGAGTCCCGAAATATGATCGATGATCGTTTCGATGGGGATCTCCAGGGCCGCCGAGGTCTTTTCCAGCGTTCTGTAGAGGAGCGAGGTCGTCTCGCCGGCCAGCATGGTGTCGGCCGTGAAGGAGTGCACGCCGCTCTTGTGAATGAACTCGGACTTCGTGAGCTTCTTGTGCTCCATCATGGCAATGACAAGCTCGCAGAAGCGCTTCGCACGCTTGGCTTCGGAGGCAGTGGTGCTCTTCGAGGTGTCGTATCTGAAGATGAATTCTTCGGGATCGATGCGAAGGGCCAGAGCAGCCGTGATCTTGAGGTCGGGATCGAGCGGAAATCTGCCGACAAGGAGCCTGTAGGCGTTCTCGACGGAGCAGTTGGTCATGGCGATCCAGTCTCTGAAGCAAAGTCCCCGCTTCTGGAGCTCGGAGAGCACGATGGGCGTCCTGTCCTTCGTGCCCACGAGACTGGTGGCATGTTCACGGATGGCGTCTTCGCCGACGTCAAAACCCTGTGCAAGGGCTGCGACAAAGGCGTCGGAGGGCTTTCTCGGGGGATACATGAGCTGATCAAGAGGAATGCCCGTCATCTCCGAGAAATCGGTCATCGGAATGGACCTGTAGGTCAGGGTGTTTTTGATCATCATGGCGAGCAGGGCGGTCTCGCCCTTGGGCATCATGCCGATGACGTACTTCGTGCGAACCTTGCCCTGGCAGCGCACGCGCGTGTAGAGGTCGCGAAGCACCGCATAAGGAACGTTGAGCTCGGCTGCGAACTTCTGGATGCTCTGGGGCTTGATGGGCTTGCCGGGGAGGTTCAGATGGGTGAGAACCGTGGGGAGCGCAATGCCCGTGTTTGCCGCGATGGTCTTCGGATCGAGACCGAGCGCGGACATGCGTTCCTGAAGATAAAGGTTGAATTCGTCGGGCTTCTCACCGGTGGGCTTGTAGGTGGTCATGTGAATCTCCATGAGGGCCGGCGTGCTGCGCGGATTCATGTCGCGCATGAACCTGCCGACAACGTCGAGCAGCCGGAAGGTCGCTGGTCTTTTTCTTTGTAATGGACCGGCTCAATCGGCCTCGTATTCAGGCGCGCTCATTTCCTCTGCGCGGCCTCGGCTTCGGCCTTCTGCTTGTCGGCGAGGCGGGGCTTCTGCTTGCGGTTGGCGACGATCTTGTCCCAGAGACAGTTGGGCGCAATGCGCATGGCCTTCGCGAGAAGGCCCATCTGCCAGGGAATCGTGCGGTAGGAGGCGTCGCTGTCGATGGTCTTGACGGCGCGCTCGGCGAATTCGTCGGGCGTGAGTACGAAAGGCATCTTGTAGGGATTGGCGCTCGTGAGAGGCGTCCTCACAAAGCCCGGACTGATCGTCTGGACCTTGATGCCCGTCTTCCTGAGGCCGACGCGAAGGCTTTCGTTGTAGGTGATGACGGCGGACTTGGATGCGCCGTAGGCTTCGCTGCCGGGAAGGCCTCGAATGCCCGAGACCGAGGCGATGCCCACGAGCTTGCCGCGGCCGCGCTTCGTCATCGGCTCGATGAAGCCGTGGAAGGTGTAGGCCATCGCGAAGACGTTCGTCCTGTAGATGGCTTCCATCACCTCAAGGTCCTCGTAGAACTCGGTCTTGCAGCCGATGGAAATGCCCGCGTTGGCGATCACGATGTCAGCGCCGCCGGAAAGGGCCTCGAACTTCTGTGCGGCCGCAATGATCTCATCCTTTTTCGTCACGTCGGCGGGAATCGCGTGGTAGCGAGACTTGTCGCCGGGAAGCGTGTCGATGAGGGCCTGCAGCTTTTCTGGATTGCGGGCGACGAGCCCGAGGACGTCGCCTCGCTGCGCATACTGGCGGGCAAGTGCCGCGCCGATGCCGCTTGAAGCGCCAGTGATGAAGACGTTGGACATGTTCCTGATCTTGCTTAAATAACGAATGAGCTCAAGTGTACACGAGGGAAAGGCAAAAAATACGAAGAAAACGCCCAAATCCCGGGAAAAGCATGACGGCAGGCAAAAAATGCGGCGGGTCGGGATGAAATCCGGTCTCCCACTCGTCCGCGATTGTCTTCAAGCGCCGCGTCGTTTGGCACGAAATCAAATCGGGTGACGTCGAAAAGTCCCTTCGTCGTGTGCTTGAGGTACGGAATAACGGGGAGCGCAAGCAACCAGAGGGTCATGAAGGCGTCGCTGTCCTGCGAAATGCCGTAGTGCCCGTGGGCGAGCTTCGTGAGCCGCCTGATGGTCGCCGCCGTCTCTTCGGGTGTCCCATCGCTTATGAGGCCCGCGACGGGAAGCGGCAGCGCATCGAGCACCTTGCCCTTCGAGACCATGACGATGCCGCCCTGCATTTCCTCAATCTTTTGCACGGCAAGCGCCATGTCCTCTTCGTCGTCACCAGCTACAACGATGTTGTGGGAGTCGTGGGAAAAAGACGTGGCGATTGCGCCGCCTCTGAGTCCTTGGGCGGGATCAAGAAGACACGTGCCGATGTGGCCTGTGCGCCTGTGGCGTTCGACGACCGCAAGCTTCACGCATCCCGGATTGTCGGAGAGCCTCACCGTACCGTCGCGAAGTGTCTTCACCGCAGCAATCTTCTCCTCCGTGATGAGGCTGTGAGGCAGAAGGCCGATCATCCTGACATTCCCTGACGAGCCTGGAAGTCGAAGGATTCGGCCGTGACGGGCGCAATCCTCACCGTGTCCGCAAGAAATCCGGGCTTCTGCTTCGGAGCGTCGATGACAAGGCTCCCGTTGCGGGCGACAAGCCTGCCCTTCGTCCAGACGGCGAGCGGACTGAAGTCATCAAGGTTGTCGAGAAGCAGCAGGTCGGCTCTGCGTCCGGGCGCAATCACGCCGCGGTCCTGAAGGCCATAACATTCGGCGGTATTGAGAGTCGCCATCCTCACGGCGTCAACGGGATGGATGCCCGCCTCAACGGCCATCGCCAGCATGCCGTTGATGTGCCCGCGCTCAAGCGTGTCGGCGAGGTGCCTGTCGTCGGTGCAGAAGCTGCAGCGCTGCGAAAGGTCGGCAATGAGGTTCTCGATCAAGGGAAGACGGTTTCTCGCGAGCGAGCCTTCACTGATCGAGACGTACATGCCAAGTGAAATGCGTTCCCTAAGCTTTGAGCTCGTCGTGCATTCATGGTCCGTGCGGATGCCGGCACGGGCATAGGCTTCGAGATCCGCGCCCGTGCAAAGCGGCGCGTGGCCGTCGACGGGCTTGTCGAGATTTAGGGCAGCCGCGATCTTGCTGCAGGCCTCGGGGTTGCCATTGAGGATGCCGGGCACGTTCATCATTTCGCCAAGACCGAAAAAACTCGGGGTGTTCGAGCAGCGCCTGTGTCTGACCGGCATCAATGAAAGCGCCTTCATCCTCGAAGGGCAGGGCCGGAACACAGGACGGCACCATGAGCTTCACGACAAGCGGGAGGTCCCGGCAGGCCTCGACGAGCCCGTGCATGGCGTACGTTGGTCATTTCATGAGGGTCGGCGGTGACAGTCGTCGTACCGAACGGAAGAACCAGTGAGGCGAAGCTGGCGGGGGAGAGCATCGGGCTCTCGATGTGCACGTTCGAGTCGATGAAGCTCGGCAGAAGCACAGCGCCCTTTGTTTCGAAAGTTTCTTTTGCGGGTTCCGAACCGAACCCGTGGATGAGGCCGTCTTCAACAAGTACTGTCTTCGTATCGAGCGCTCCCGTGAAGACGTCGAGCACGCGGGCGTTGAGAATGGCAAGGTCATGGATCTTAGGCTTCGGGCTCTGCTTGGCGTCCTCTACGAGAATTTTTGGATGCAGTCATTCTAAGGCGAATGTCCTCTGCAAAAGAGGAAAACGTGCATCGGCGAGCCTTCGTCACGGACGAGGCGGCGGGCGAGGGCGGCGCGGCAATCGGATCGGCTTCAACGGCGCTCGTTCCGTAGGACTACAATACTGAATCCTTTTCCAACCACAAGAACCCGACTGAAATCCAATTATGAAAGACAGAATCGGCACTGCTCTCTGGGTGGCCGGCGCGATCATCTGCGCCTGGGCCCTCTCGGTCTCCCTCTCGATGATGTTCGACTTCACGATCGAGGAGGCCCGCCAGAACTTCCGCCAGGGCTCCTTCATTTTCGGCGCAGCCGTGGTCTTCGCCTTCGTCTTCCGCTCGAAGGTCCAGACCTGGGGCGCGTTCGAGAAGTTCCTCATCTACGCGCTCGTGCCCGTCGCAGGCATTCTGCTCACCGCCTACGGCTGGTGCCAGCAGTTCGCGCCCGAACTCGTCGCAAGCCTCGGAGCCTGATCCGGTCTCCAGCCCGTTCACGACTCCCAAAAAGGCCGTTTCGCCGTCATCGCGAAGCGGCCTTTTTGCCGGCCGAAAAACCGTGTTTTGATATAGAAATTTTTATCCTTATAGGACTGTTTAGTCTGGTAAGAACCCACAAGTCCTCCTGAGAACTGGAGAGGGCGGGCAAATGCAACCAAATCCTTCAGATTGTTCGCCTTTTCACGACAATCGGGTCGAAACACCGCTCCTGCAGAAGTCTTCAGGACTCGAGAATCAGTCTCATGACGCTTGGGAGAAACCTAAAGACGACAACCAAACGCCGTGCTCAATCATCGGCGAAAAGGTTAATTTTGGGAAAAACCCTTGATCAGGCGCAAGAATTTTTTTCTTTATGGGCCCGACTCAGGTGTTTGTCGTAGACAGCAGGGGGCGGCGCGACTGTATCATATACGCGAATTTAAACACGGCCTGACGGTCCCTCGGATTCGAGACTGTCGCGCCTGTCGGGGATACGCACAATACCCCTCAAAGGCAGGAACGACAGGGCCTTGCGTCAAGGAGCCGCCGCTGAAGGCCGAATCTCAACTCGAAAATATACAGAGAGAAACTGATGATCAGAATGAATTCGCACAAGACGGTCCTCATGCCCAAGTCCCTCGAGGATAACCAGGTTCAGATGGACAACATCTGCAAGGCCTTCAACAATGGATCCGCCTCCGATGCCGCTGCGAGCATCGGCCAGCTCTTCCGCTGCCGCGGCATGAGCCAGGTTTCCATGGCGAGCGGCATCGGCCGCGCGGTCCTCTACAGGTCCTTCAGCAAGTCCGGCAATCCGACGCTTCAGGTGCTGCTCGACTCGTTGCGTGCAGTCGGTCTCACGCTCGTTGTGGCGGAAGCCAAAGACAGGTAAAAAAGACCCGGTCCAAACAATCAGGAGCCGTCGGAACGAACGCTTCCGGCGGCTCTTTTCCTATGCGTGTCTCGTTTCCTGCATGACTTTTGGAGGGATTTTGCCGTGTAAAGACGGCCCGTGAAGGAGGGCGGGGTCAAGGGGCGCTCACTCGTGACGCAAAAGTGCTATCAAATAGGGGGTATATGTCGATTTTTCCTCCCGAAGGTCCGATTCTTTCTATAAGATAAGGGGCACAAGGGTGTTATTCGACGCCTCCCTTTCGTTCCGACCGTTCCGACGGACCCTGCGTCGAGGAGCACCTCTGAGGAGGACCAAAAAATGAAGATTCTTATTCCCATCGACGCGTCCGAATGCAGCAAGAACGCCGCCTTCTGGGCGACGGGCAAGCCCGCTCTCTTCGGCAAGGATCCCGAGATCCACATTTTCTACGCGCAGGAGCCCGCTTCGGACCGCATCCGCTTTGCGACGGACCCTGACACCCTTGACGAGTTCTACCGCGAGGAGGCGAAGACCGTCTTCGACTCCATCATTGACCGCTGCGGCACGCTTCCCGCCAGCGTGACGCTCGACTACGGCGTCGGCTCTCCCGTCCAGACCATTGTTTCCGCCGGCGACAAGCTTTCGGCCGACATGGTCGTGATGGGCACGCACGGCAAGGGCCCGCTTGACAGCCTGCTCTTCGGCTCCGTCTCGAACGACGTCGTGGCGCACTCTCATCGTCCCATTCTGCTCATCCGCGAACGCATGCCGACTTCCGAGTCCCTGAAGCGCATCGCGATCTGCCTTGATGAGTCCGACCAGTCGCTTCGCGTCCAGGGCTTCTTCACGGAGCATGTCGACCTCTTCGAACAGGGCACGTCCTTCACGCTGATCCACGTTCAGAAGAGCGCTGAGGACGAACAGGCCAACGGCTTTGCCGAAACGGGCACGATCGCCAACGAGGTCGAGTCCATTCTCACGCGCGCCGGCATGAACGTCTCGACCAAGACGCTCTACGGCGACGTGGGTGACGTCATCGCCGAACACGCCGAGGAAGAGAACTACGACATGATCGTTATGGGCTCCCACGGCTACAGTTCCGTCTCCGCCACGCTGCTCGGCTCCGTCACGATGACGGTTGCGAGCGAGTGCGACGTGCCGCTCCTGATCGTCCGCTGACAAGTGGATTCCCTCTCTTGAGGGCACCAGACGACAAGACCGTCCTGCATCACGCAGGGCGGTCTTTCTTTTGGGCGGGTTCTTTGTCGTAGTGTTGCGAGGTCCGGAAATCGCGAGGCTTGTCGATGATGAGAGGGAAGGGTAAGGTGAACGAAAACGGCGGGCGTGAAAAAGGCCGGCGGCTCCTTTCGGAGGCCGCCGGCCCTTGCTTCATGAGGACTCAGTGCTGAGGATCATTTCCGAGCACTGAAGGATCCGGTTAGAAGCGGTGCGTCAGACCGAGGTAGGCCTGGGTCGTCTTGTCAGAGCCTTCATCGTCATACTTGACCTGGGCGAAGCCGGCACCCGTGTAGACGGACGTGCGCTTGGAGAGGTAGTACTCGTACTTGGCACCGAAGGCGTAGCTCTTGGCATCCTTGTCGCCGGTAGCATATTCGACGGAGAAGTCCGTGAAGTAGGCTGCAACCGTCAGGTCGCCGCCGGCAACCGGGACGATCGTGCCGAGGTGAACGCCGTAGCCCTTGACGCCGTCGGAGCTAGCGCTGTCGACGCGATCGGCATCGTCTTCAGTAATGGCGGTGAGCTGACCGGCCTTGATGCCCTTGAAGTACTGGCCCATGACGAAGGTCTTGGCGAAGCCGCAGTCGTAGTTGCCGCCGAGGTAGACGATCTGGCCGTCGTCATGTTCGCCAGCAGCACCGAAGGACTTGTAGTTCTGGAATTCGTAGGCGAGGACCGTCTGGAGAGCGCCGAAGTCGCCGGTAAGAGCGGCGGAGCTGTAGCGGTTCACGGCGGAGGAGCCTTCACGAGCCGTTTCCTCGACGGAGTCTTCGTTGAAGGAGTACTGGACCGTAGCCTGGAGACCGGCGAACTTCGGGGTCTGATACGTGACCATGTTGTCGTAGCGGTCGGAGGTGGCGAAGCCGAAGACGTTGTTGTCGCCGCCGTCGAAGGCATCAGCCGTGGCGAGGACGAGGTCATACGTGCCGGCACCGGAGCCAACGCCGCCCATGCGGCCCATGGAGAGCGTACCAAAGTCGGAGTAGACGGAGACGGAAGCTTCGCGGTCGAAGATGCGCTTTTCGGACTTGAGTGCGCCGGAATCGGACTGGAAGCCGTTTTCGAGCTTGAAGCCGACCTTGAGGCCGTTGCCGAGTTCTTCCGTGCCCTTCAGGCCGAAGCGGGAGGCGGAGGAGACGCCGGAGTCCATGGAGAACTTGTTGACGTCAGCCTTGGAGTCGTCAGCAAAGGTCTGGTGCGTGTAGATGAGGCCCGTGTCGACGACGCCGAAGAGGGTCACATCAGCAGCGGAGGCATAGCCGGCGGCAGCGCCGAGAACGGCGAGCGCGGCGAGAGACTTCTTGAACATTTGTGTATTTCTCCAATTTCCTCCGTTTCCGGAGGCTCAATGGGTTTGAATTGATCGCAACGCAAATCTAGTGCCGATACGCGCGGTACGCAAACCCCTCCCAACATGGTCCGGGCAATTGAAAACGCGCGTCCACAAGCGATGCTGGGGCTCTCCGGGACGACTTAACGGATACAAACGACAAGAGCGCCACCCTTGATGCGCAAGGGTTTGCGGCCTTCTTTTCGCGAAGAAAGGGTATTCCCGAAGGGCGGGAAGAGTAGCCTTCAGAAAGGGGCGATCGTGACGTCAGCCTCGGTTGTAAAAATATGTGTTTTGCGTGCGGAGTGTTGCTAATTTGCAACAACCTGCCCGGGAGACTGACGTTCAAGGGCGGGGGAAGGTGTCTTGTAAAGCGCTCTCCTGCAGTTGTTTGTAAATGACACCCTTCCGTACATCCGCATAGGGGACGAGACTCGATGGGTGTCGATCGGCGCAAAGGAAACGGGCGACTCCTCACCGGGAGCCGCCCGTCCTGTTTTTCAACCCTTAATCCCGGTCCGCGGAACCAATCTTTCCCATGCTGACCGAAGGATCAATGCATGAGCCTCATCAGAAGCAGTGCGTGAGGCCGAGGTAGGCCTGGTAGGCCTCTTCCTTGTAGACGTCGTCGGCGGAGTAGTCGACCTTGGCCTTGTACCAGCCCGTGCCGCCATAGACGGAGGTGCGCTTGGAAAGCGGGTATTCGTACTTGAGGGCGACGCCGTAGTACTTGCCGTCGGCGTCTTCCTCGGCGTACTTGACCGTGGAGTCGACGTAGTAGAGGCCGCCCGTGAAGTCGCCGCCCGCGACCGGGACGATCGTGCCGACGTGAGCGCCGAAGCCCTTGACGCCTTCACCGTCAACAGGATGTCCTTCGAAGGCGTCGGCTGCGAACGGATTTTCAGCGAGGCCCTTGAAGTACTGGCCCATCACGAAGACCTTGGCGACTTCGAAGTCGTAGTTGCCGCCGAGGTAGACGACCTGACCGTCTTCGGTGTTGGCCTGAGCCTTGTCACCGAAGGAGGCGTAGTTCTGGGTTCCATAGGCGAGCACGCTCTGGAAAGCACCGAGTTCAGCGGTCAGTGCGAGGCCGAGGTAGCGGTCGACCTGAGAGGAGTTTTCGCGTTTCGTGTTGTCGACGCTGCTTTCGTTGAGCGAGTACTGGACCGTGGCCTGGAAGCCGGAGAAGCTCGGCGTCTGGTAGGTGACCATGTTGTCGTAGCGGTCGGACGTGGCGAAGCCGAAGACGTCGCCGTCACCGCCGTCGAAGGCGTCGCCGATGGCGAAGGCGGCGTCAAAGTCGCCGGCGGCGGAACCGATCGCACCCATGCGGCCGAAGGAGAGCTTGCCGAAGTCGCCGGAGAGCGTCAGGGAGGACTCGCGGTTGAAGAGGCGGTCGTCACCGAAGCTGCCGTCGTCGGCGTTGAAGCCGTTTTCAAGCTTGAAGCTCACGGTCATGCCGTTGCCAAGATCTTCGGAACCCTTGATGCCGAAGCGGGACGGAGAGGAGATGCCGCTCTCAAGAGCGAAGGAGTCGGTCTTCGTCGAAACGCCGTTGGTTTCGACCTTGGAATGCTTGTAGAGGAGGCCGTTGTCGACGATGCCGTAAAGCGTGACTTCAGAGGCGGAGGCAAGGCCCGCTGAAAGGCTGAGAACCGCAAGGGCGGCCATGGACTTCTTGAACATGAAAATGCTCCTGATGGTTTGTCGCGCTCCCGAAGGAGGGAGCAGCATTGGAATGTCGGCTTAAACTATAATGCGAGTCATTCTCATTGCGCAAGCGTCATCACGAACCGTGGAGAATGGCTTCCAATGACTTTCCGCTCGAATCGAACTGTCGTTCGTAAACGGCAATGCGACCCATTCTCATTGCGGGGGAAGGCTTGCCGACAATCGTTCTCATTGAAAACGGCAATGATGTGGACGCGTGACAGGGGGATCGGGACGCGTTCCGAATACCGCAAACATGGTATTTATGAGAGCCTTTTTCGTTGCAAACGCGCCACACGCTGGCGCTTCAGGAGGGCTTCCAATGGCGGCGCTTGAGCTCAAAGCGCCTCTCGGGACGGGGTTATGCGCCCTGCGCACCGAGGAAAATTTCTTCTGACGGGAAATGGCGAATTATCAGGTTCCCTTTGACAAGACGGGGTGGGGCGGTGCATCATGAAGGTGCTTAACAGCTGCAACGTGCATGCTGCAGACTCCGGTCAAGCAAGCACAATCTCCGCCGCCTCTTCATCTGAAGAAGGCGCGCGTCACATCTTCAACCCCACGAGGGCGTTTGCCCTCGGGGCCCTGCACATGCGGGGTACATGGGGTCGGGCGTCCTCGTTTTCTTTTTTCAAAGGAAACAAAATGACTCCCGACATCAATCTCTCCCATCTCACTCCCGCAACCCGCACGGTCCCGGCCTCCGTCTTCGGCGAACATCTCGCCGGCGAACGCGACTGCCTGGGCTACCAAGTCGAAACGCTTCCTGCTTTCGCCCGCACCCGCATCCCCGTCCTGAACCCGTGCCACTTCTTCAACGAGGCGCACTACCGCACGCTCGCCGCGTGGTGGAACCTCGCTCGTCGTGAACCGATCTACGTGTCGGGTCCGTCGGGCTCCGGCAAGACCAGTACGGCCATGCAGTTCTGCGCCCGCCTCGGCATTCCCGTGGTGAGCGTCACTGCACGCGCCCGCATGGACCGCCGCGAGCTTCTCGGTCACTGGGCTCTTCAGGGCGGTGAGACCCGCTGGATCGACGGTCCTGCGCTTCTCGCCTGGAAGCACGGCTGGACGCTTCTCATCAATGAATTCAGCGCAGCACCCGCAGACATGTGGGTGAGCTGCAACGACATTCTTGAGGGGCTTCCGCTCGACAACGGCGCAACCGGCGAACTCGTCGTTCCGCATTCCATGCCCCGCGTGATCGTCACCGACAACACGCGCGGCCATTCGAGCGAGATTGACGAAGGGTTCTTCGGTCGTCAGATCCAGGACAGGTCGGTCATCGACCGCTTCTGGCACATGCGCATGGAAGGTCTCGGCGAAGCCGAGGAAGCCTCCCTGCTTGCAGCGACGGCCGATCAGGACTGGCTCGCCGAGTTCGAGCCCGAGGTCCTCGACAGGCTCTTCAAGGCGCTCGCGCGTCTTGGAGCCGACAGCAGGGTCGCGGCTCAGGCTCAGGCCATCGGCTTCGAGTCCAGAGCCGTCCCGCTCAGCTTCCGCGTCCTCTCGAGAATGCGGAACATGATGCTCGATGCCGCAAGGATGCCCGCAGCTTCCGACGATGATCCTCTTCGCAGGATCATCAGGACCAGTCTGACCGAAGCCCTCGACTCCACCGCTCGCGAAGCGGCGGAGACGCTGGCGGTCACGGCGATTGGCAACCTCATTCACGAGATGAGGGTGTCACGCGCCAGAATGGTCCTCAAGAACGCCACGGGCTCTGCGCTCAAGGCAACGTCCGTCTGACAATCGTCGGAAGGACCTTTTCATCAACCCCGAGGGGATGCTTCATCCCTCTCGGGGACGGACGTCTCCTCATTCATTTGAGAGACGACCGTCATGAAACGCAGTCTTGACATGCGCGGGAATCAGGCCCCCGCTGCGGTTGCAGTGCAACATCCGTTCAACATCCTTTCCGAAGGAGGCGAACGATGCGCACCGTAATCGTGGAAGACGTCGAAACCGCCGAAGCGAAAAAGCAGAGGCTCGCCACCACCGCCGTGGATGCAGCGCTCGAGATCCTCCGCACGGAGGCCTCGGGCCTCGTCATCGAGGCTGCAGCGCCCCTGGTCTTCCAGGGACTCTGCCGCCGCGACAACATCCGCGTCGAGTTTACGCAGACCCCGATGACGAACGGGCGCGTGATCTGGCTCGGTCCCATCGACCTCGGCCACAAGCTCGCGTCCATCTACGTCTACGGACACGGATGCCACGAACGTCATCACGTGATGTACACCAACTTCGCGGCGATGAAGGGGATCGGCGATCCCGGCGTCCGCGACCTCGCGAACGTCTTCGAGGACATCCGCGTGGACAAGCTCGGTGCAGCGGACTACGAAGGCTACCTTCTCTGGCGACTCGTGCTCTTCAAGGCGCACGAGGCGACGGGGACGGCAGGCTGGAGCAATCCGAACGACCTTGAGCCCGCACACCTCTTCGCAATGATGCTGCTCACGACCCTCGAATTCGAGGTGCTCGGGATCGACATGTTCGAGGAGATATCCGCGAACCTTCGCGGGGAGTGCGACCGGCTCTTCGGACCAAGGCCCATGGCCCGCGTCCTGAAGATCGTGCGCACAAGCTTTCCCCTCGACTCCACGGAGGCGGCGGTGGAACTTGCGCACAAGGTCATGCGGTGCATCCGCGCCGAGAAGAACAAGGCGCTCAAGGCTGTCGAGGAAGCGGCAGGCGAAGGCTCTACGGACAACTTCGAGTTCCGTCAGGGCGAAGGCCAGTCGCTTCTCTTCGACGACGACGGCGCGGTGACCCCCGAGGGTGATCCGCGTCTGATGCACCCCGAGCTTGAGGCGATCAACCGAAACGCCCGATGCCTCTCGGTCATTTCAGACCAACGGCAGTGGCCCGATCGCGAGCCCGAGGAGGAAAGCTTCCGCAAGCTCATCGGCAACGGTG
>OGRP01001619.1_pt1 | contig 13846 bp, 9 predicted proteins | sample 1553531 | NCBI WGS metagenome assembly OGRP01 (sample SAMEA2580045, study PRJEB22360) | human gut metagenome | biome: human gut; feature: human-associated habitat; material: faeces | place: Denmark | collected 2008/2010 | reverse complement strand
TTCGTCGTGATTACGCCGCCGGCCGTGGCGTTCCGGTCGTTGTGGCTGTGGAGCAGGATCCGGATGGCAAGACTTGGCCGCTGTGCCTGGCTTACGCCAAGGCTCTGGGCGCTCTGCGCGCAGGCGCCATCAAGACCACCTTCACCGAGGAGACCGAAACCGATCTGTTCGGTGAGCAGGACGTGCTCATGGGTGGCATCAACCACCTGTGCGATATGGGCTTCGATGTGCTGACCGAGGCTGGCTACCAGCCGGAGATCGCCTACTTCGAGGTGTTCCACGAGCTGAAGATGCTGGTGGATCTGGCCAACGAGGGTGGTCTGAACAAGGCTCGCTGGAGCTGCTCCGACACCGCTCAGTACGGCGATTACACCTCCACCGTCATCACTGAAGAGACCAAGAAGCGCATGCAGTACCAGCTCAAGCGCATTCAGGACGGCTCCTTCGCCAAGGAGTTCATGGATGATCAGGCCGCTGGCGCTCCGAAGTTCAAGGAGCTGCAGGAAGAGTACAGCCACCCGCACCTGGAGACCGTTGGTCCGAAGCTGCGCGCCATGTTCTCTTGGAACAACCAGACGGACGCCGATGCCGATATGGCCGAGTCCTTCAACGGCAAGATCGCTCGTACCCAGGTTCAGTGATTTCGCTGTAGCGGCTGCATGTTAAGGGCCGCTGAATAACGTAGTAGCGCAATATGCGCGAAACGTGTTGGAAGCCACCGTCTCACCGCGGTGGCTTCTTTTTGTTGCTGTGTTGTTTTATGACTGGGATATTTCGTATGCGGGATCGCAGTACTGATTGTCGGGGGAACCGCACGGCTAGGCGTTGGCCCACTTTGTGGACTCAATGCTTATTTAGGAAGGGACGGGAGTAGGATAGACCCCAGTTTGCAGGACAAAATCCATGCACAAAAACACGCGAATTCATCTGCGAATGGTAGAAACCCGAGCGCCGGGAGGCGTTCACCCCACTACATAAAAAGGAGTGCCAAGTACAATGGCTGCACAAATCTGGTACGAGAACGACGGCGATCTCTCGGTCCTCGAAGGTAAGAAGGTTGCCATCATCGGTTACGGTTCCCAGGGTCACGCTCATGCGTTGAACCTGCGCGATTCCGGTGTGGACGTCGTCGTTGGCCTGCGTCCGACCTCCAAGTCCGTCGAGCACGCCAAGGAGCAGGGTCTGGAAGTCAAGTCCGTTCCGGAAGCTGCTGCTGAGGCCGATATCATCATGATTCTGGCTCCGGATCAGTACCAGCGCACCATCTGGGCCAATGACATCGAGCCGAACATCAAGCCGGGCGCAGCTGTTGCTTTCGCTCACGGCTTCAACATCCACTACGGCTACATCAAGCCGTCCGAGGACCACCCGATCTTCATGGTCGCCCCGAAGGGCCCGGGCCACATCGTGCGTCGTGAGTACGCCAACGGCCGTGGCGTTCCGGTCGTCGTGGCCGTGGAGCAGGATCCGCGCGGCGACGCTTGGGACATCACCCTGGCTTACGCCAAGGCTCTGGGCGCTCTGCGTGCAGGCGCCATCAAGACCACCTTCACCGAGGAGACCGAAACCGATCTGTTCGGCGAGCAGAATGTGCTCATGGGCGGCGTGAACAAGCTTGTTGAAATGGGCTTCGAGGTCCTCACCGACGCCGGCTACCAGCCTGAAATCGCCTACTTCGAGGTCTGCCACGAGTTGAAGATGCTCGTCGACCTCATGAACGAGGGCGGTCTGAACAAGGCTCGCTGGTCCTGCTCCGACACCGCCCAGTACGGCGACTACACCAACACCTGCATCGACGAGCACGTGCGTGAGCGCATGCAGTACCACCTGCAGCGCATCCAGGACGGCTCCTTCGCCAAGGAGTTCATCGAGGACCAGGACGCTGGCGCTCCGAAGTTCAAGGCTCTGCAGGAAGAGTACGGCAACGTCCGCATCGAGACCGTCGGTCCGAAGCTGCGCGCCATGTTCTCCTGGAACAACGGCAAGGATGACGACGCTGATATGGCCACCTTCACCGGCAAGATCGCCCGTGGCTGATGCGGCTCATTCGGCTAATCGCTGAGTCTTTTACAAGACCGCTGCCCTTACGGGTGGCGGTCTTTTTTGTATGTTCTGTCGCATATTGTTCTAGGATAGATATGTACGGTTTCTTACGGTTTTTCTATAGGAAGAGATGTCATGGTCACTGCGACTGGTCCCGCACCTGGTTCTGAAATGACAACGTCGGCTGAACCTACCGAAGACCGTAGCACGTCAGGAGTTCTGCACGTCGCCGCGATTTTCGCCTCGCATATGGTGTTGCAGCGTAACAAGCCCATCGCCGTGTTCGGCGCGCTTGATGCCGATTGCGCCGGACTTGAGGTTTCCGCGGAAATCCGCGATTTCGATGGTTCCGTGATCGTGCAGGCGCATGCGTACGCCTCCAAAGAGATCAAGAACGGTTTTTCACCGTGGCGCGTCATGCTGCCGGCACAGCCTGAAGGTGGCCCTTACACGTTGCGCGTCACCGCAGGCAACGATTTCATCGAATATTATGACGTGCTTATCGGCGAAGTATGGCTGGCCGGCGGTCAAAGCAATATGGAACTTGAATTGCGCAACAGTGAAGACGCCGAGGAAGCCCTCGATAACTGTGCCGATCCGTTACTGCGCTTCTACAATGTGCCGAAAACCGGTGTGATCAATCGCAACGCCGAACATGCGGCAAGCTGGCAGGAATCATCGCCTGAAAATAGTGGCGTAATGAGTGCGGTAGCGTACTATTTTGCGCGAAAACTGCGTGATGAACTTGATTCCGACCTTCCGATCGGTATTATCGACTGTTATATCGGGGGTACGTCGATCAGTTGCTGGACGAGCGAAGATGCACTGAATTCCAGCGAATCCGGGCGCGGCTATCTTGCGCGCTATGAGCAGGCGATCGCAGGTAAAACGCAGGAACAGTTCGATTTGGAGTACGGCGAATGGCAGTCGCGTTCTGATACGTGGAATGCGTCGATCGCAGCCGCCCGCGAAGACGATCCTGATGTGACGTGGGATACGCTGACCCAACAGTATGGCGAATGCCCGTGGCCGCCGCCGATGACGCCGACCTCGCAGTGGCGTCCGTCAGGCGCGTTCCATGCCATGCTGGAGCGCATTGTGCCTTACTCCTTGGCGGGATTCCTATGGTATCAGGGCGAGGAAGACGAGCCGTATTGCGGATCCTACCGTGAGTTGCTGGGCATGATGATTGGTGAATGGCGTGCGCTGTGGAGCGAAAGCCTGCCGTTCCTGATCGTGCAATTGCCGCAGTGGATTGACAAGAAGGTCGACGAGGGTGACGGCGATCCGATGCTGTGGCCGGTGTTGCGCGAGGCCCAGTGGGATGCCGCGCAGTCCATCGACAATGTGTTCGCCATCTGCACTATGGATTGCGGCGAATACAACAACATTCATCCGGTTGATAAACGTACACCGGGCGAGCGTCTAGGCAATTGTGCGCTTCGCCAAGTGTATGGTATGAGCCGTATTCCGGTGTATGGGCCGACTGTGCTGGGTTTCCGCTGCGACGAAGGCGGCCGCGTACGCCTGTTCTTCCGGTACGCGCACGGCCTGCATTTCAGCGGTACTACGCCCGACAGTTTTGGTGACGAGTTCGCCAAGAGCCTGCCTTCGCTGGTGCGTCTGCCGGAATGTTCCGGTTTCGAGCTTGCCGGTGCCGATGGTGTGTTCCATCCGGCCTACGCCGCGATTTTCGTGGATTGCGATATTGACGATCTGGTCAACGCAAAGGTCAACGTGGTCGATTACAACGCCACGGAATTCGGTATTCCGATCAACAGCCGCAGTATCGGCACGATTACGTTGGCCACGCCGGAAGTGCCAGCGCCGGTGATGATGCGCTACGCATGGCGTAGCTGGGGTCCGGCACCGTTGTTTAATGACAATAATCTGCCTGCTCACCCATTCAAGCTGGACCTGACCGATCACACCGACTCTGATCACGCTGAATAATCACGTTAGATAGTTGCGTTGAACGGCTGCGTCACATGATTGTCGATAGTTGACGATGAATAGCGTGCGATTGCTGTGCTTATAGTGTGCGGCAATCGCACGCTTTATATTGCGATTGAAGTCCTGCTGATCGCACGTCAGTCAAATACGAATCAAATACCAGTCAAATAAAAAATCGTTGGAAAATCAACGTTTCTGCGATTTGCGCCACCAAAATCGCAGAAACGAATCAAATAAAATGCGCTGCACTGCGAGCGCATAGGCTATTGCCAGAGGTCCGGGCCGAATGATTCCAGGTATGCGGTCAGTTCGGCGGCCATCTGTTCGTCTTCCGGAACGCGCGGATGGCCATCCGTGCCGCAACCATTGCGTGAATACAAGAAATGTTTTACGTGAAACTCGCCCTCAGTGCCGCGGCCGTTGCCGTGGAAGATGGCGTGGAACTTACCGTCACAGCCAAGAGCTACGTGCGCGACCTGTTCTGCATGGCAGATAAGGTCGACGCGAAGGCTTCGGTGGCCGAGGGCATGGTCTCGCTGCTTCCGGGCGAAAGCGTCGTGCTGCATATCGCCACTGCCGATGCCGCAGCGCTTGCCGCTCCGGGTGCGTTCGCAGCCGCCAACGTGCTGCGTTCCGCCAACGATCCGAAGCGCGAATGGTGAGCTTCCGCGAGTACGCCGTCTACTGAATCGGTAGAAGAGTGGATAGAGGACTACTGAAATTTCAGTTGACGTGTTCGGTTGAGTAAAAACATAAGTTGAAGCGCCGCCAACCTTAAGAAACGAAAGTGTTGTGAACGCTGACTTTTCAAGAGGTTGGTCGGCGCTTTTACTGTACGATGTAGATGAACCGTTTAAGTTGCGATTTAAGTTAAGAAGAAGGACACGGACATGCCTATTCAAAAAAGCAAGGTGACGATTTTTGACGTTGCCAAGGCTTCGGGAGTCTCTAGTAGCGCCGTTTCGTATGCGCTCAACGGCAAGTCTGGTGTTTCCGATGTGACTCGAGACAAAGTGTTGAAGGTCGCACACGAACTGGGATGGAAGCCGAATGGCGCGGCACAGGCGCTGGCCAAGGCGAAGACGCAGCGCGTGGGTCTAGTGTTGGGTTACGACCCGAAGCTGCTTTCCGTCGAATCCTACATGATGGAACTTATTTCCGGTCTTGGCGCCGAGCTGGAAAAATACGATTATTCTCTGCTGGTACGCATGGCCGTGGGTGAGGACGCGAAGCTTTCGATCATCGATGATTGGATTGCTACTGGCAACGTCGACGCCATGCTGCTCGTCAATGTCGAGCGTGGAGACCCTTGCGTTGCCTTGCTTGAGGAGCATGAGGAGATGCCGGTGCTTGCCATTGCCGATGCCTCCGTGGTCGGCAATCTGTCGAGTCTGTCAAGCGCCGACGCCGATGCCGTGCGCCGAGCGGTGCGATACCTGTATGATCTCGGGCATCGTCAGATCGCCCGCGTCGGCGGTCCCGAATCGCTTGTGCACTCGTATATTCGCGATTCCGCCTTTGCGGACGTCGCTTCCGAGCTGGGCATGCGTTATCGTTGCCTGCACACCGACTACACGCCGGAAACCGGTCGCGAGGCCACGAAGCGCCTGCTGGCGTTCTCTGAGCATCCGACGGCGATCATCTACGACAATGATGTGATGGCGTTGGCTGGCCTTGGCGTGGCAGCTTCGCAAGGCATCAAAGTACCGGAGGAAATCTCCATCATGTCGTGGGATGATTCCCTCATGTGCACCGCGGCGTATCCGAACCTGACCGCCATGGGCCGTGACGTGGTCGATACCGGTAAGCAGGCCGCCGGATTGCTGCTCAAGCTGATCGGCGGCGAGCGTGTGGGGCATCTGATGGAAGGGCCGTACGAATTGCGTGCCCGCGCTTCGACCGGTCCCGCTCCGGCAGCGGAATAAGATGCGATGATGAGTTAATGCGATGATGAATTAAAAAATTGCGATTGCGCATTTGCTGCGCCCCGACAAGGGCAGGATGAAAGCGAGCAGCGAGCCGATCGCGGCGATCGCCGCAAGGGTTACGCCATACAGGATTGCGACGGTGTTGCCGGACTGCTTCGACAGGTACCACAGGTCGAACGGCGCGAGTCCCCAGAACAGCCCGGGAATCGCGGATTGGAAATCAAAATCTGAAATCTGAAATCGTAATTTGAAATCAAAAAGCGCCCGTGCCCCTCGCTTGAGGCATGGGCGCATTGTTGCCTTACGACTTCAGGCGCGCTTCTGTGTGATCTGATAGGCGGCGAACAGCACGACCAGCCAAATCACGCCGGCGACCACTGCGATGCGATAGCTTGCGGAGAAGCACATCAGCACCACGACCAGCAGCATGAACGCGATCACCACATACGGCGTCACCTTGGCGAACGGCAGCTTGAACGCAAGTTTGTCAAGTGCTTCCTGGCCCTTCAATCCCTTCAAATCATTCGGACCGTCGCCGGCGGCGACAACGCGACGGAACTTAATTTCCGTAAGCATAATCATGATCCAATTAATCGCAGCGGCAATCGTGGCAATCGACATCAAATAATTGAACGCGAAATCAGGCCACACGAACACCACCACCACGGCGATCGCAATGATGATGGCCGACGTGATCACACCCCCGACCGGAACGCCGCGCTTGTTCAGGCGGCCCAGATACGCGGGCGCATTGCCCTGCTTCGCCAACGAATACAGCATGCGCGAGTTCGCGTACAGGCCGGAGTTGTACACGCTCATCACGGCGGTCAAGCACACGAAATTCAGAATGCCGGCGGCCGCATGCACGCCCACCGAGTCGAAAATCTGCACGAACGGGCTGGAATTGCCGTCGATCGTGCTCCACGGCACCACGGCCATAATCACGCCGAGCGCGCAGATGTAGAACACGAGAATACGCCAGATAATGCCGTTCGTGGCCTTCGGGATGGTGGTGCGCGGATTTTCGGTTTCGCCCGCGGTGATGCCGATGAGCTCGGTGCCGCCGAAGCTGAACATCACCACGACCAGCGCCATCAGCAGGCCGGTCCACGTGCCGTCCGCATTGCGAGACATCAGGCCATGCGGCAGGAATCCGCCGTCAACGGTAAACCAGTTGGCGAACGACGCGCGAATGCCCGAAGCGGTCGGCACATTCGCGATGATCACATACAAACCGCCGAAAATCATGGCAAGCACGGCCACGATCTTGATGATGGCGAACCAGAATTCAAATTCGCCGAACTTGTTCACGCCCATAAGATTCAGCGCCGCGATGGCCACCAGGAACACCGCCGCCGACACCCACTTCGGAATGTTCGGGAACCAGTAATTCACGAACGAGCCAACCACGGCCAACTCCACCATGGCCACGAGCACGTAGTTGAACCAGTAATTCCAGCCGGAAATAAAGCCGGCTCGCTTCGACCAGTACTGCGTGGCGTAATAGCTGAACGCGCCCGCCTTCGGATCCTCGACCGCCATTTCGGACAGGGCGCGCACGATCAGGAAAATCGCCAGACCGCCGATCAGATAGGCGAGCAGAATGGCCGGGCCCGCCAGCTGAATCGACTCGCTGGAACCATAGAACAGGCCGGTGCCGATCGCGCCGCCCAATGCGATCAATTGAATATGACGATTCTTCAAAGACTTGCGCAGCGTCGGCGGAACCGGCACATCGTCGGTTTCGCGCGGTTTCTTCGCAACGGTTGCGTCACTCATGAATGCTTCCTCTTCTTGGGTGCCTCGACAATATTCGGCAAATTCGGCAAAAGTTTGGCGATCTTGGCGATGTTGCGTTCGGCAGTAGTGGTAGGTGACGCGCCTATGGTTTTTGGTATGGCGCGTCTTCCCCGATTGTAGCTGTAGCGCGTGGATTCGGTTTCATAGTGTTCAATAGTTCGATAGTTCAATAAAATGAAGGTTTTGGGAGCAATGGTTGGTGCTGCTTGAGCGCTACGGGCTGGAGGTCGTCATGGCATTCATCAAAGACATGGTGCGTATGTGGTTGCATGCGTGGAAGCGATTCATCTCCATCGCACTGATCTCGTTGCTGGGCGTCGCCGTGCTTACGGGCATTTACGCGGGTTGCCGAGACGCTTTTCTTGCGACGGATCGTTTTTTCGACACCCAAGGATTGCACGACATTCAGGTGTTGTCGACGGTCGGATTGACCGATGACGATATTGCCGAGCTCCGTAAGATTTCCGGTGTTGCGAAAGTGCAGGGCGAACGTTCGCAAACCGTGACCGTCGATTTGAACGGCAAAAAAACCGTGACCATGCAGGAGATCGGCACGAACGGCATTGACCAGCCGTATCTGCAGAGCGGACGCATGCCGGAGAAGTCCGGTGAGATTGCGGTGACGCGCAAATTCATCAAGGATTCCGGATATAAAAAGGGCGACCATATTACGGTGACACCGCAGGATTCGGCGTCTTCTTCTGTGTCCGATTCTGCAGAATCGGACAACCAAACGGGCGAAAACGGGTCCCAGATGTCCGATTCTGCAGAATCGGACACGCAGGATGGCAAACGTGCCGCACGGGTGACCGATTCTGGTGAATCGGACAATCAGGCACCGAGCTTCCCCACCGAACTGACTATTGTGGGCGTGGTGCTTGACCCGCAGGATCTCACCAATCCAGACGGCTATTCGGGTACGAACGCATTCCGTTCCTCCGCCACCAGCGACTACACGTTCTTTGCGCCGTCCGACGGTGTGACCGGCAGCATGTACACGGCCGTCACCATTCTCGTGAAAGGCGCCGCCGACAAGGACTCGTTCAGTGACGTGTACGACGACACCGTCAGCGAAGTAGCTGACCGCATCGACGGCACGGTGCGAACCAATCGCCAGAAAGCGCGTCATCAGGAACTACTCGACGCTGGAACCAAACAAATCGACGAGGCGAAAGCGCAAACCGACAAACAGTTCGCCGCAGCGCAACAGCAGATCGACAGCAATCGCAGCCAGCTCAATCAGCAAATCGACCAAATCGTCAATATGCAGGCGGGCGCGGCTGCAGGATCCCTCGACGAAACAACCCGTGAAACACTACGTGAAACGGTAATTGCCGCAAGCCCGCAATTAGCGGAAGCCAAAGCGCAACTCGACCAGGCGCAATCGAAATTGGACCAGCAGAAAAAAGACACCGAACGGACACTGCAATCCAAGCAAAACGAGCTGGAAGACAGCATTCCGCAAGTGCGTTGGTATGTGCAGGACCGGTCGCAAATCGGCGGATTCAGCTCGCTGAAATCTGATCTGGAATCCATCCAATCGCTGGGCAACGCATTCCCGATCGTGTTCTTGCTCGTGGCGGTGATGATGAGTCTGACCGCCATGGCGCGCATGGTCGAAGAGGATCGCGGGCTGATCGGCACATACACAGGGCTCGGCTACGGGCGTCTTGCGGTCGCCTCACGATACCTGTTGTTCGCGCTGTTCGCCTGCCTGATCGGCGGTGGACTCGGCCTGATCGCAGGCTTCCTTGGCATTCCGGCGTTCCTGCTCGTCGTATTGCGAGGCTTGTATGTGATGCCGGACGTACGCTTGGCATACGACTGGCTGTACGGAACGGCCGGAGTCGCGCTGTTCGTGGTCGGCGTGCTTGCCGCAACCGTGTATGCGTGCGCGCAGGAAATGCGACAGAAGCCGGCCAGTCTCATGCGTCCGAAAGCGCCGCGTGCAGGATCGCGCATTCTACTGGAGCGTATCAAGCCGTTGTGGAATCGCATGAGCTTCCTCGGCAAAGTCACGGCGCGCAACATTTTCCGTTTCAAATCGCGTCTGATCATGACGGTCGGCGGCGTGGCCGGCTGCACCGCGCTGATTGTGTGCGGACTTGCGATCAACGACACCGTTGCCGCATTGGGCGCGAAACAGTATCAGGACGTGTATCAGTACGATTTGATGGTGGTCGCGAACGATGATGACGCTGATGCGATGCGGCAGAAAGTCGCTTCGGATGGTCGCGTCACGTCGAGCATGGACGTGCGCGTTGAATCGGGTGATTTGACCGGCGATTCGGGGAGCGAAAGCATTCAGCTGGTTGCCGTGCCCGACAGTGAACGCAGCGAGTTCGGCAAGATGGTCACGTTGCAGCCGGTGCGCTCCAGTTGGGTGGATGGTGCGGCCGATACGGTAAGTCTGGGCGATGACGGCGTGATCGTATCGCAGTCCGCGGCAAGCGCGATGGGCGTCAAAGCGGGCGGTATGGTAACGCTGACCAACGGTGACGATATGCAGGCCGAAGCGCATGTCAGCGCGGTGATCCGCAGTGTGATCGGATCGGACGTGTATGTGAGCGAAACCTATTATCGCCAGCTGTTCGATACTGCTGCATCCGGCACGTCTTCCGCATCTTCCGCGTCCGATTCTGGAGAATCGGACAATCAAAACGGCGAATCCGGTACCTCGAATGGCGCATCGTCAAACGGCCAACAATTGGTGTGGAACGCCATGTATGCGAAGCTCAAAGGTTCAGGCGAATCCCAGGCCGCCTATGCGGAAAAGCTGGAAGACGACGATGCGGTCATGAAAGCCGTGAGCTGCGCGCACATGGCGGAAAGCTTCAAATTCGACCTGATGGGCGCGGTGGTCGCGCTGATCGTGGCGCTCGCGGGCGGGCTCGCGCTCGTGGTGCTGTTCACGCTCGCCAACACCAACGTATCAGAACGTGAACGCGAGATGGCCACGCTCAAGGTGCTCGGATTCTTCGACAAGGAAGTGCATCATTACGTAAATCGCGAAATGATGGTGCTCACCATGATGGGCGTGGTGCTGGGCTTGCCTCTCGGCCGTTTCGTCGGCGGATTGCTGACGGCTGCGTTGAATATGCCCGCACTGTATTTCGAAGTGGAATGCACGCCGTTGAGTTATGTGATTGCGGCCGGCGCGACCATGGCTTTCGCGCTGCTCGTGCAGTTGTTCGTGAATCCGGTGTTGGATCGTATCGACCCGATTAGTTCGCTCAAATCCGTCGAATAGGCGCATGTCTGAATGTCCGATTCTCCAGAATCGGACATTCAGACGGGTAAAAGTGCGTTACGGTTGTCCGTTTCTCCAGAATCGGACACTTAGAGTGCCGGAAAGGCTCGGATTCGCGTTTCAGTTCTTCGGATAACGGTAGTTGTGTGGCAGTTGCGTGGTGAGCTGCGGGTCCAGGCCGAGTTCCTTCAACTGCCGGTCGATTTCGCGGCGCGCACGTTTCACAAGTTCAGCTCGATATTCATCGTCATGTCCGGCATTGCTATGTGCCGCATCGCCATGTCCCATCGTTCCCATCTTCTCCAGTGCGTCCAATGTTTCCGCCATACGCTTGAGCCGGTCCTGATGGTGCAGCAGCGCACGCACCTGCGCATGTTCGTGCACGATCGTCCGCCAATCGGATGGTGTGTGTGCAATCTCCCGAACCGCGGTGACCGGATGTACGTCGGCCACCTGATATGTGATCGAGCCAAGCAGCGGCATTAGGAACACCGTAATCGCGCCGGCTGCGACCAGTGTTGACGCGGTGTCGCCTTGCATGGTGCCGACCTTCACCGCCAGTGACGTGACGGCGACGATGATCGGCAGCGCTGTCGTGCAATACAGCGCTACGGTGACGCGATGATGCGATGACAGCGGATTCTCGCGTTTGTCGAGCGATAGCGCAACATATACGGGCACCGCGCGAATCAGCATGAGCATTACGATGAACGCGACGAGCAGCGCGGGTCGGCCTGCCACGGCGCGCACGTTGATCGCGGCTCCTGACACCACGAAAAACACAGGAATAAGGAATCCGTAGCCGACGCCTTCCAGTTTCATTTCCAGCGACTTGCTGCCGTCGGGGATGATGTAACGCAGGATGAAGCCTGCGGCGAACGCGCCGAGCACCGCGTCAAGTTCGAACAGTGCAGAAATGGTGACAAGGAAGATGAGCAGGAATGTGGTCAGTCGCATGAGCGTTTGCGATGACGTGTTCGCGTTTTCCGTAAGGAAACGGTACAGGCGATGGCCGGTTTTCAGTGCTTTCGTGGGTAGCATTGCGCACAGTAGACAGATGGTAAGGAACGCGCCGAGCACGAGCATGGTCTGCCAGCCGGTTCGGGTGGATAGCAGGATGGCCATGGCAAGGATTGGGCCGAGTTCGCCCCACGTTCCGTACGAGATGATGGCGTCGCCGATGGGGGTGCCTTCGAGGTTGCGTTCCTTGAGAATCGGCATGAGTGTGCCGAGAGCGGTGGTGGTAAGTGCTATTACCGTGGCGATGCCGTTGATGCCTTGCTTTGCGAAGAATGGAAGCAGGGTCACGACGAGTCCGGCGAGCCCCAAGGTGATGATCCATGTGACAAGGCCGACTTTGCCTTGATGTCCGGCGAGTCGTTTCGGGTCGATTTCATAGCCGGCGAGCAGGAATAGGAACGCCATGCCGAGCTCGCTCAAGAGTTTCACGGCGTCGTTCACCTCGATTACGCCCAGTCCGTACGGACCGAGTGCGGCTCCGGTGACGAGCAGCAGCACAGTTTGTGGAATGAACCTTCCTGGAATCAGCTGCGTCACAATCGGGCTGACGGCCGCCACCGCCATGATGATAGTCAATGAAACGAGCTCTTGCGTCATGTTTCTAGCCTAGTGAGTCTGCATGACGGTGTTCGAGGACGTGATGCCCCATGATGAGCCAAAGGGCACTCTGGGGCAAGGTTAAGTTTTTGTAAATTTTATGGGGGGGGGGGTAATTCTATGAGCGTTACTATCTGTGCAAAATGGCGGAACTGTTTTGTTTTGAAGATGGAACTCCTTCTTTTCATTGGGGGAAGGGTGGGCTTTATTCGAGGGTTTTAACGAGGGTGCCAATGGGAAAGCTCCGATACGATTCTGAACCGAGCTGTTTAGGCAATATAGGGGGAGGGAAGAATGGTTGATGGAAAATTCACCGCAAAGGAGCGCGCGTATTTGGCCAGCCTTCCCGCAGTGGAAAGCGTGAGCGCGTCGCATATCCGGTATGCCGACAGTTTCCGCATCGAAGTCATGTGCAGATACAATGCGGGCGAATCGCCGGCCGCCATCTTCCGCGAGGCGGGTCTCGACCCGAAACTCATCGGATACAAACGCATTGAGCGGTGCATTGCACGCTGGAAAAAGCAGGAGGAACGAGACCGCCGCAACAGCAAGCGGGTGGACCGCGACGACCTGCGCGTCATTCGGCATCATGATCTTATGCGCGATGATGCGCAATCGTCGGCAACGGAATCGCAGGATGCGCTTTCGAAGCTCGCCCAAGCGCAACTCATCATCAACCAATGCGACGAATTGATCGCGAAACAGGCGTTGCGCATCGACGAACTGGAACGTGTGCTGCGAAAGCTTGTCGGGTGACGGCACGGTTGCGTGAGATGGAGGAAACGGCGGAATGGCATGACGGTCGTTGGCCGTCATCTGAAGAGGCTCCGATGGGTGGTCGACTTTCGTTGGAAAGTCGCTTTCCGTCGTTCGAAGAGGCGATTGACGTTGCCGACGAAATGCGTCAACGACGTCACGCTCGCGGCAAAACGCTGGCGATGCGTGCGATTGCGGCGCTGTTGATTGTCGCTGCGATCTGTATTGGCGGTTTTCCGGCGATGTTGCAGTATCGGTCGGCGCGTGATCTGTCGGGAACGTCGGTAAGATCCGCGCAGACGGTTGCGGGCTGGCCGTATCCGCAGGCGGATGACGCGTTCGCCGCGGCCCAGGACTATAACAAGCGGCTGGCGGAATCCGGACAGCCGATTTTGGGTGAGGCGAAGGATCCGTTCGCTGATGTGCGCGGCGGATCGCGTGCCAGTGTGTCCGATTCTGGTGAATCGGACAATGAAGCGGGTGAAAGTGGGCCACAGTT
>OGRP01001596.1_pt1 | contig 14021 bp, 16 predicted proteins | sample 1553531 | NCBI WGS metagenome assembly OGRP01 (sample SAMEA2580045, study PRJEB22360) | human gut metagenome | biome: human gut; feature: human-associated habitat; material: faeces | place: Denmark | collected 2008/2010 | reverse complement strand
ATTTTTTAGCAAGTACCTGTCCAGTTGTGCCACCAGTGGCAACCCCGGGACCTGCCGGGCCTTGAGGGCCAGGTTTACCACGGGGAATTTTAAAATCAAAATTCAAATTATCCTCGTCGCCATTGACATTTACAACCGCTTCGCCCTCGTCGATAGTTTCGGTAGTCGTATTGATTTTAACGAATCCGAACAGGTTTTTCAACCTGCACCCAATAGCGTTTAGAATTTCCAGAATAGTAAGTTTTTCGCTGTTTACATTATTAGGGCAGTTGTTTTCACTTGGTGAATCAAACACGCTATAAATATCAGGTTTAATATCTTTGCATGTCAAATTCACAAGAAAATCAGCAATATCATGAATAAACATTTATTTCACCTCTTATTTAATTGTGTATTAGATTGCGAATTTTTGTAATTGTCGGTTTTAGTACGCCGTTTTGGTTGTCATATATCCACATTACAACGTCACCTGTATACTGCGCTATTGCACTAGCGCCCGGGATTCCTGCCGATTCCAAAACATTATAAACAATTTGGAAAAGGTCAAGTATTGCGGCCAGTTCATCGCGTTTACTATTGCTGGCCGGGGTTTGCGAGGTCTGTACATATATGTTTTGCGTTTTATTAGTAATATAAGTGTTATTTTCTGCATTACTGCTACGGCCATATACACCCTTACCATCCTGCAATACGATAAAGCCATAATTACTTGTAATGTTCGTGCCCCGCGGTGCAATAACATAAAAATTAGGTGCATTAGCTTCTATACGTACATCAGAGGTAATATTAAGTGGTGCGTTATTATAGCCTCTGATTGCATCATAGCTAAATTCCCGGTAACTTTCAGTTGTGCTAGGTAATCCACTATGTAAAAATATATGCTGGTTGTTATAAATATCTAATCTGCCACTATTAACAGTAAACCGTGCGTTACTTCCTGCATATTGCAAGAATCTAGTTCTTGCTATAACTGTTCTATCATTATTGTTAGGGTCACTAGCATTTTCTATATAAATTTCGCCTTGTCTTAGTCTTGTAAGTGCTCCTGTGGTTTGATTTTCCGTTTTAATTGTAATGCCGCCATAAGATTCAATACTATTAACAAAGTTATTATATCCTGTAATTCTATAGCGGGGGTCTTCTCCGCCAATATTAGAAAAGGTTGTACGCCCGTTATAGTTATAAGATGTATAATAGTTTGTGGTGGCATATTGATCGAGTTTATGTACTGCAAGATTACCATTATTATAAATTCTAATATTGCCATTTATCCAAATCGCGGCATTTATAATATTATTTGTGCGCCAATATGTAGAGGTGTCAAAATAAACTCCACCGGACTTAAACGTCCATGCATTAGTCGCAATATATGTGCCGGTAAATACCCACGAACTGTTAGTATCGTTATTTGCAAATTGTGAATAACTAATAGTGCGAATTAGCCCGCTATTGCCATATTCATAATTTCTAAACGCAATAACACTATTAATTTTGTCACTAGACTGGTATAGATTTAATGCAAAATTCTTATCAGTTGCAAGCGTTGCAATCGTTTTATTCTCTGCGTTGATAAAAAACATATCGCCGTTTAGTTTGATATAGCCGCGTTTTGTATTGGCGGCTTGACCAATAGTAACTATTACGCCATCGCCAAAATTAAATTTAAGTGCCCCGCTCATTGTGTCGCCGGATTTTAGTACAAAATTATCTTGTACCCATTCTTTTGTTGCGTTGCCCGTGTCTGTACCGCCGCCGCTAATTTCAGACAATTCGAACTTTGTAATAAGCTCTATAGGATACCACGCGCCAGCATTTCTGTATTCCTGCAATGTTATTGCACCGTTAGTTAATTGCACTCTATAATCGCGGTCAAATGAAAAATAATATGTAATTGAATTATCTAGCGTATAAGTGTTTGCAAATCCTTCATATATGCCGCCATCGTCAAAGGTAACTTTTATTTCTTTTGCCATAATTAACACCAAATTCCCATAAACAAATCTTCACAGTCATTATAGATATTATCTAAAATATTGCGCTGTGCTTCATAGTACATTCTTAGCATTTCGGACTTGTTACCGCGTGTATTATTTGCGGTGCGTTTTTCTGTTTCGTTACCTGTGTTAGTTTCAGCACGGGTTGCATTACTTTTTCCGCTATTTGTACCTGTGGTTTCGTCAGTGCCGTTTACTGTACTGTTGCTTTCTGTATGGCCCTTTCCCGCGCTTGACATATAAGAACCATCGTTAAAATTAGCCAAATTGCCCTGTGGTAAATCGCTTTGCTGGTTGCTATCATCGGCGCTACTTTGGGTTGTGCTTGTGGTTGTGCCTTTAGTAGTGCTGTTCCCGCTACTTTCTGTTGTGTCAGTGCCGTTAATAGTTCCTGTTCTTTCTCTGGTAATACTTTCGTCGATAATCTCATTATAGAAAGGGTCATAATCTTTAGCATTAACGGTCAACAATTTATTATAATACGGCATAATCGTGTTTAGTTTATCTTCAAGGCGTAACATGAAATAATCAATCGTTTCCAGTCCGATTTCCCGCATATAGAAATGGCGTAAAAAATTCTGTTCAAATTCTGCTCGTTTTGTTTCGTCATAAAATGGAAAATTAAAATTGAAAAATAACGGTGCAGCCTCTGCAATAACTGTGCCAATGGGGGTTGTTTTGCCCGTTAGCATTTCACAAATTGTTCTTGTCGTCGTCGTAAAGTTCGCCATCTGTCAGACCCCCATTTTCCATAATTTGTGAAAGTTGTAAATCGCTACGGAACTTAACGTCAATATTAGTTCCATAGATTTTATTAAATTCTTTGCAGAACTGTTTGCGGGACGCAAGCGGGCTTTGTCTCATGCTTTCCGTTTCGCCCATGTTTGCGGTCAGTTCTTCGGTAACTTGCCGTTCTGCTTTTTCACTTGTGTTTGCTTCAATGCCTAAATAAGTGAGGGCTTCTTGGTATACCTGCCGTTTCAAAGTTTGCATTTTATCGGCAACAAATGGCGGCTTCAAGTCCATAACATTAATAGGCTTTTCGCCATTCAGTCCATAAAATTTAGTAGTAATAATTGCAGGTTCGAAATTATCCACCTGTTTAAACATATTAGCGACGGTTAAGCGCTGGTTTTCACCGCAACTAATAATATATGGCGTTTTCTGTACATTGATATTAACATCGATTGTACGGTCAATTTTTGTAAGTTTCCGGGCAAAATATAAAACGGCGGGCAGGTCTGGGCAACGGCTATAATTAGCATACAATAAAGCTGCATCTGCCCTTGTCGGCTCTTGTCCTAATGTAATTGTATACGGGGTCAAATTCTGGGCCATGTAACCGTTATAGCCGTAAGCGTTTACTTTAGCGGGATAACCGAAAATATCCAATACACTGCTATTCGTGCAAGGCATAATCAAAAAACTGTTTAGTGCAGTATCTTTATAACCTACCATAAAGCCGTTAAAAAATAGCACTTGTTCAATAAATTTTTCGTTGCAAGTATCCGGCAAATTTAGCCATTCAAAACGGCTAATAGCGATATTATATAGGCGGTTAAACCATGTACTATATGTAACGTTAGTAAAATATTTTGCGTTTTCAATCCACGGGGGCCTCTGCATTTTTAACACCTCTTTTAAATACTGTTGTTCAAGCTATAATTTCCAACATCGTTTGTATGCCAAAATGTAACGCCATTATTTAGCATTGCTTTTAATGCCGTTTCTGCATATTCTGGGATATTGCCGCTAACTTGTGCGCCGATTGTCTTAACATAGTTCCAAGAGGGCCGCCCGGTAATATTCGGGGCTTTGATTCTACAAACTTTGTACCCAAACGCGGTAAAATATTCGTCAATGATTTGTGCATATTCTGGCAAAATCTGCTTAGAAACGATTCTAATAATTAACTGCGTATCATAGACAAGTTGCGCTACGCTCTGTGTGCCTGCTACTGTTTGTGAATTTAAAGAGTGTGTGCGTAAATCCATAATATTTTGCCCAATCGCAACGCCCGTGGAAATTGCTTCTCCTGCATTGCCTGTTGCGGCACTTGCACCAATGTTTACAACCTGTCCAATTAAGCCTACTGCTAATTGTGGGCCATACTGCACAAGATAATTTTGAAATTGGTTTGCGCCAAAACTCGCAGTAGGAAACGCGCCGGTGGGGATTGAATGCTCAAGGGCAAAACTAGCGCCTGAACTTTCTTCTTTTTCATACCCTACGGGATAAATATAACTACTGCCGCCCGCGTATTTAGGCAATTTCAAGTGAAATCCTACAGCCCTATCTGTAAACCATTCGTAACGGTACGGCGTTTCGCTACCGGCCATTACAAGCGTTAAATAATTATAGGGATAACAAAATAACTTATTATTTTTAGGAACATACCCGCCAAAATTGACAGGGCTTGCAATAGTATAAGTATGATCACTTGCGGCACTGCTCTCATCAGTAAGCGCAAACATAGAAATAAGGCTTTCTAGTTTACCCTTGCGAGTGTAAAGTTCAACCACTCTATTTGCCTGTGCTCTATCAGTAAGAGGGATTTTATAATAGCCGGAAACTTCATTATTTTCCGCCCCGGGGGCAATAGCTGTAAACCCATCTTGCGTCAATTCTTTAAAAATTTGCGTTGCGTACATGTACCATTTATGCGGGATATAATTGTTACTGCTTGCCACGTTTACGGGGTCTCCCATTACGACGTTTTCAGGCACAGTGTTAGCACCGATTGTATCATCGTTTACGTGTTCCCGTTCAACATACGACGGATTAACAGTAGTATCATAAAACCACGTTTGGAAAATATCATAATCGAAACTAATCAAACAGGTATTATCTGCTAAATAAACTACATCAGTAATAAAACCATAAAACCATTTATTTGAATATCCTGTATTTTTCCATGCAATATAATTACAGTCTCGGTACTGGTCAGCCATGCCATCAACGCGAATTTGCTTTGATTTGCTAATATAACTGTATTGTGTTTTAGTGTAGGCGGCTTTACTTATAATATATGTATTTGCCGCGTTTGCACTTGCAAATAATCTAACATGGTAATAATCACTACCCCACGGAATACCACGGCAAATATATAAACTTGTATTTTGCGTCATTGTTTCCACCTCATTGTAAATATAGAGAATTGCAGGAATTGCACCCGCTTGTACTTTTATTCTCATAAAGGCCCGGTTTCCCGGGCCAGTTATTAGGAAACTGTAATAGAGGCAGTGCCCGTCTTTTTCGGGTCAAACACGCTGGTTGCAGTAACAGTATACTTGCCACTTGCATTCGCACCAAATGCGATAAACCCGGTGTTTTCGTCGATTGTTACGTTTGTAGTCGGCGAGATAGAGAATTTAGCACCCTTGTTTGCAAACTCAGTGCCGCTAACAGTTGCAACCGCAACAAGTCTACCCTTCGGTTTTGCCGTGCTTGCAACATTAACGGTAACGCTAGTAATAGACGGGGGCATGGTAGTAAAGCCAACAATAGGCGCGAACGGCGACGCGCAATAAATGCGCCAAACGTGATTGAATTCGTTCCAATACAGCAGGGCCGCATTGTACTGTTCCGTAAACTGATTCAGTACGTCGTACACTTGGAACCAGTCACGGCTCATTACCACAATACCAACGGTATTAAGTGCGGTCAATTCTTTTTCGCTAAGTCTCGTGTACGTGGGGTCTTTTGCAAGCAATTCATCAAGTCGGGCAAGTTCACCGTCATTAAAGCTAAACGAATCCACAAGTACGCGCTGGCCCATAAACTGCACCTTATCCATATTAAAGGCACTTGCCAGTACGTCTACATCAATGCTTGCTTCATAGTCCGCGGTCATAACAACGAAAATATCAGACGGCGACGGAATAAAGGTATTCACGCCCGCAATGTTATATTCTTTGCTCATAAACTGCAATTTGCCAGTAATGCCCTTAACCTTTTTAACTGCCGCTTTGCCGCTTGTTTCATCGTCTACCGCGTCAATAGTTGTCATTTTTACATTGCCCGGAATGAGGTTCTGTGCAATGATGTATTTCATCATGATATATTCATCATATGACTCGCCAGAATAAAGACTGTTGACAATACGGGCGATAAGATCAGTTACGCCATCAAGAGAAATGAACGCCTGCCGCAAGTTCTGTTCGCTGACAGTTACTTTGTAATACGTCTGCATGTTCAGCGCATGGAACGCGGTTTTAATATCGGGGTTTTCGCGTTTAAACGCCTGTTCAGTTTCGTTCGTGCTATTACAGTCATAGGCATTAGCTTTTGCAATATCAACGAAAATTTCTTCAATAGTTTCGCCATATTCCAAAAGGCCCTTTTTGGCAAACGCAAGCGGGTTAGAATACAGTTTACTAGTAACAACCACGCGGGCAATGCGATTGACCAGCGCGGATACAAACTCATTCATGCGGGGCTGAAATGCGAGAATCTGCTCACCAACAGCGCGGATACTTTCCGTAGTGGCCTTTGCCTGTGGTACTGCCTGGTAATAATCGGCGCTGGCATTATCTCGAATTGCGTTAAGGATACCAACGCTGTTTGCATTAAGCTTGGATACAGTAGGTTTAATAGGCATAATAAAACACTCCTTTTACTTAAATAAAGAATCAAAAGTTACACGTTCTGACAGGTCGGTTTCGGGTGGTTTGGGCGGCTCTGGCTGGCCGGGGACCACACCTAAAAAGCGTTCAACGTATTGCTTACGTAATGCACTTTCATTTTCCACGGCGGCAAGACGGGCCGCTTCTCGGTTGTTGCTTTCTGTAATAATTGCGTCGTTTTCGTCTAGCAATCGTGCGGCAAGCTGGCCCTGCGTTTCAGCGTCCGCCCCTGCAAATTCTATCAAGATTGCATGCATTTCTTCACGCGTCATTTTTCTTTCACCTCACTTTTAATCTGTAGTTCATTTGCAAGTGCAACAAATTTTTCTTTGTCTCCTGCACTAATATTATCAGCGGTAAAGCTGTAAAGTTTTGCCGCGCTTGCCTGTTTCGGATAACCGTTCAGCCCTACACGCTTAATAATATCGGGATAGTCTCGGCGCATGTAGTTTTGGTCACACGCCATACTGTATACGCCGTCAACATGAACATGTGCAAGATAGTTCGTACTACCGCCATACTGCCAGATACCCCAATCTTTTACATACTGCGGCCCATTCTTATTATAACGTGCAACCCATTTATCATAGGCGTTTACCATATTTACATCTAGTCTAGACTTAAATCCGCTAATGTCACTAGCGTAAATCATTACATAATAGCCAGCATTTTCAAGATAATTGCAAAAGTCAATTGCGTTTTTACTGGTTGCGGTTCTGTATCCATCGGGGCTTAGTTCAATATCGCACGCAATCGGCAAATCAAATTTTTTGCCTTTAATAAGTCCCAAAAAGTACGCGGCTTCTTTTGCGCCCCGGCCCGCTTGATGAAACAAGCCAGATGTATAAAAGTAAGAGCCAACGTGCATACCTGCACTTACAGCATCGCCATAAAACCGCTCAAAACATTCGTCAGGGTACAAGTAACCGTTTTTATTGCCAAAGCCAGCGCGAATCATCACGCCTGTAAATCCAGCTTTCTTGACTTTTTCAAAATCAATTTTCTGTTGCCACTTGCTAACATCAATGATTCTTTCCATATTTATTATCCTTTTCTTGCTTTACCTTCTCGAATACATCAGAAAGAGGGCCAATTAAATCGGGGTTGATTTCACCGATATTTTCGACAATGCTTGACAGTTCCATTACAATAATATACAATGTAATAAAACTAATAAAAGGAAAGTCGATTGCAATACCAATCATCGGCAAACCCAACTGCAAATAAAACATGACGGCAACAGCGGCAATCTCTGCAAGTTTATGATAAAGCCCTTGCCGCATCACCTCGCTTTTATACTCATGCTTGTAACATGCTTTGATAATTCCTATCAAATAATCAGCAATAATTGCGACCATAATTAAAGTCAACTGTGATACTTTTATGCTCATTTTAATCACCTCTTTACTTTACTATACATTATAATTTAGTATTTGTCAATAGATTTAACCGTGAATTTTAAATGTTGTGTCTACCAAAACAGTGCCGCCCGGGACGATCTTTGTTGTTAATTTTCCGTCAAATACTGCCCCGTATTCAAAAGAGTCTATACTTACTTTCTGTTTTACACTTTTTGTCATTCCTGCGCCTGTAACTGTCCAGTCGTTTAATATGAATGTTTCGCCACGTCCTGTTATCATTTCTTCCATGTATAGTTTGGGTCGTAGATATTTTGCTTGTGTAAATGTGTTTTCATGCTTAAACGCGCCTAGTCTGTAATCGTCAACATCAAGGCCCGGCACGTCATAATCGCCCAAAACATGTAAACTATCAGTATCCGCATACATGAAACGGTCATAGCATGACTGCGCAGCCCGAATAGTAACGTCTCGTGCGTAAGCGGTGCAAAAGCAACCAACAGGAATATAAACGGGTTCGCGGTTTTCAATGTTGCCCGGTAAATATGCTAATCTGTTGTCTTTTAACGTGGGCCAGCGACTTGCACAAATAGGGTTTGTTGACATCTTACCATAAAAGCTATTAAGCATTAGTTTTGCCAGTTGATAGCGTGCATAGTTCTTTTCTTGTTTTGCTTGCTGTTTCTGTTTATAAAAGTATTCTATATATGTGTCAAACAGCTTTTCACCCGCTTTATACATGTAGCCATCAATCGGACGATAATTGTAAACGTCGTACTGGTCAAAAAATAACGCCAAATCGACGCTAGTTAATGTTAGCGGCACACTGTCATTAAGACTTTCTGTAACATAGTCAGTAGGATTATAACCTGCTGTGTTTTTCATCTGTATCGTCGGTAAGTGGTCTGGTTTTAGTTTAAAATCACAATAAAAGCGCTGAAAATAGAGAGGATATTTATCATTCTTTTGATATCCGCCACAAAAATAAACAGGTTCGCCATATGGATATAGGTGCGGTGAATGTAGTGCAAAAGGATATAGACTGTTTACATCATAGACACGGCCCGCGCCAACTAACTTATTTTTGTATTGCGGGGCAACATAGGTAAAGCCACCTCTGTATGCTTTACGTAAATAAGCGTCATTTTCGGGAATAGGAAATGTATTTCTAAACCCCTTTTTACCGCCCATACACTTGTCAACATAGAAATTAAAAGCATTACTACCCGCTGTTATTTTCTTGTAGCCGTCGTCGAATGTGGATTTCAAGGCAATCGCAACAATTAATGCATCATTTGTAATATAGTCTTTTTCTTCTTTGGTTAATTCGTGGCCCGGTTCTCGGTATGCTTTATAATCAATATGAAGTTTTTGAACTGGTAATTTCCAGCCCTTTGCAATTGCATCAACGCTGTATGGCAATATTTTTAAACTGTCAATTATCTCACATTTTGACTTAGGGCCAAAACATAAACACATTGTATAATAAAAACCCTTATCACTTATTAACGTGTTAAATTCGCACGTTTGCAAATCTTTCTTTTCTTTGTTTAACGACCAGCCATTTTTTAATAGATAATCTAGTATAAATGTGCCGTCAAACTTTAAGTTGTGAAAATAGCATTTCCTATTATGCCCCCATAAAAAATCAATAAATGTACTTATGCTATTTCCGTATTCACGCTTTGTATTATCATATATGTTTATAGCGACCCATGCCCACACGCGGCAGTCATCCGGGTCTGTTGTCGTTTCAAAATCGCACGACCATATATTACTTGTACGCATGGTTTAAATCTCATCGGGCAAATTATCATCATATATAACCATTTGTAACGCATTTGCAATCGCATTGACTTTTGCTTGTGTGCGAATACCGGGGTCATATAGATAGTCAAGGCCGAATATTGAGGGATAATCTTCAATCAGTTTTGCCCATTCTTCATTGCTTAACTTTGCCAATGCATCATAAACTAAGGGGCCATTTGAAACACTAAAACAACCAACCTTTACAAATGCAGCTAAATAATGGTCAACCCGCAAAATAGGTGATTCCGCTTGGCCATACTTTTTATAGTAACGCTGTTCCCGTTCATATCTGCTTTGTACTTTTCCCAAAATTTCACGATTAGGAATATTGCTGATTTTTGTTGGTTTTGCTTTTAATTCTTCAATACCGGGGATAATTTTATTAATTAATTCCTGGTTGCTTGCCGTTGTTTTCTGTGCCTCTAGTTTTGCAATTTCTTTTTTGTATCGCTGTCGTGCCGCTCTGTCCAGTCTGCTAATTGTGCGCCGTTCACCTTTTGTTGTAGCAAATCTAAAGCCCTTAACTTTTGCACTTTCAAAATCTGCAATTTTCTTATAATCATTTAATCGTTTAATTTGTTGTCTTAATTGCGCGGTATTTTCGCTTTGGGCTTTTAATTCTTGCGTGGTTATTTTTGGTGCAACTGTTTTACCGCCCGATTTTATATAGCGCGTTCGCATCTGGTTATATCTGCTTACTGCAATAGACAAGTCCTTTTCAGATAGTTTACTAAATGTACGCGCCATTATAGCACCCCCCAATAAAATAAAGTCGGTAAACTTGCCTGCATCATTACAAGTTTACCGCCTTTCTATTCATATTGCATTATGCAATAGTAATGGTCAATACCTGATTCTTGCCGCTGGTAACAATCCCCGGGACAATGGTAATAGGCTTATCCCACGTATCGGGCAAACCGTACATACTAACAATACGTTTAATACTATTGTAAGCGCCCATAGAACAGCAGCCGTAACTCTTGCCATCCTTATCAAAAATAATCATACGCGGGGACAACTGCGTTTTACCTTCAATGGGCCTGCCGTCGTCGTCCTTTGCTTCAAACTCGACAGGCTCAATATAAAGACCCATCATTTCAATAGGCATATTGATACATTCACGCAACGACGCATCAGCACGATTAGTTGCATTAAAAATCTTCTTTTTTTCCTCGTCGGTGTTCATGGGGAGACTGCAATAGCAGCCGCCAAAAATGCTACTTTCCATCATAGTTGCGGGCGTTTCTTTGGGTACAAGATTCTGATTAAACATAATTAATTCTTCCTTTCTTTACTGGCTAATTTCGGTAATGTTTGCGTACTGGTTTACGATTTCATCGGGAATTTCCACATCACATTTAGGATAGCTTACGGACTTAATAACACCATAGCCAGTCAATTTGCTTTTAGCAATTCGCCCGGAAATAATGTCTACACTTTCAATCCAGTTCCCGCCTTCCTGCTCATCCAAAAATTCTACCTTGGTACAGATTTTCTTGAATTTCATTGTGTTGTTCTCCTTTCGTTTGTATTCGAGGTTTCTCTCAACCTCTGTATATATTATAATATAAATAAGGTAGAATGTCAATAAGTTTTTCAAAATTATTTACTAAAAATTGCAAATTCTAGCAATGTCATAAAAAATGTCTTTTATCGCTAGACTCTCATAGAATAGGCAACCTGTGTTATACGCAAATTTAGTTAATTCGCCATGATAGCCACGGCAGAACATTTTGCCCGTTAATAGATTAGGTTTCATATTGTCGGTGGTAAACGTGTAACTGCATGGGCAATTAGGGTTATACTTTGTACTAACAAATAAACCACCACTTTTGAAATTTACCCATACGCCGTAAGTCTTGCCATCGTAAACAAAAGTATAGATTAAATCGCCTTTGGGGAAGTCTTTTACAACAAAGTCAAAATTATCTAATAAAAAATCATTTTCAAACGCATGTTTTGCATATGCACTATTTGCCATAATTTGGCCAAACTCGGTTGATTTTGCATGTGCGGTAAATTCTGCGTCGTTAATGTGCAAAGCATAAATATTTTTATTTTTGAATTCACCTTTACTATTTAATTGCACATGAAAAAAATTATAGTAAGGGTTGCTACTTGCAAAAGAGTTGCCTATAAAAATTACAGGTACACGCTTTCTATTTGGGTCAGACGGACGAGCCAACGTGTCATATAGCCGGGCAAATTCCTCTGGCTCATTTTTCAAATAGCGTTTGCCTTTGCGTGGGTCAAGAAATATTTCCTCAAAAATCATATAGCGCAAATTTGGCAGGTTCACGCCCTGTATACCTGCATCTGTTGACAAACTGAAAAAATGACAAATAGGTTTAAAGCCGTCGTCTGTTTCAATACCTGCCATATTAGAGCGGTATTTTATGTCAAGATTATAATTAAACTTTGTGTTAATATCGTCAAAATACTTTTTGTATGCTTTTTGCGTTTCTGTTTTGGTACGACGAATAACGCAAAATTCGGATGTATTATCCTTCAAAAATAGGTTTAAACCATAATTGCGACAACCTGTAGTTTTGCCGTCGCCCTTTGGGCCTGTTACAAAATTAAATAGCCTTTGTTTGTTTAATATGTCTGTTGGGTCAAACCATGCCATTTAAAATCGCCTACTTTCTAAATAAATTTTCGCACTTTCTTTTGTTAATTGTAGATGCCTACAAAGAAAATAGCAAGGCATTTGTTGACAAGTTTTCCTCCATTCATCTAATGGACACTCAAAATTTTCTAACCAATTTTTACAAGCATTATAAAGATTTTCTGTCAACTCTTTGTTTTTATCCATTTTTGCACCTCATAAAACAAATAGAGGTACACGCAACAACCGAACGGGAGTAACTAGCTCATGCGCTATAGCTCTAATTAAAGAGTAGTTCCTATCAACGCGCGGTTCATTTGCTGTCGTGTCCTCTATACTTATATTATATCATGCTATTTTGCTATTGTCAATAAATGAACATAAACTTCTAATTTATAGTTTATACCTCTGAACCATTTGTCCATAAATTAGCCCTAACGCGCTTGCTTTACGGTTAATTTCTTCAATGGCCGCTTCTGTATGAGGCTTCTTTGAAGAATTGCGCGACCATATCCGGCAATAATTAATAATAGCAATGAAGCGCACCATCCTTTATGCACATCAATGTTACTGTCTTGCGACCATAATAGTTAATATTTTTCTGGCTTATTAACCTTGCTGCATTATCTTTTGTTGAAACGGCATAGAGGTTATTAAAGCGGCTTAATAAATGCCATGCGTTATATAGACTCATTTGTTGACCACCTTTGCTAATTCATCAAGTTTTGCGCAAAGTTCATTATATTTACACTTCTTGCATTCAAATAGGTATTCATATGTCTCCGGGCATTTACTGCCGCACCATATATCAACTAAATACTTAGTCACTGCCACTATATCGGGCATAGTAGGTCTTTCTTCTTTATTCATTTTCTTTCGCCTGACCGCAGCGTTTTCAATTTTAATCATTTTTGTTTACTCCTTTCACTCGGCAAAATCCATACTTATCGGCTTTCTTATTGATTTCATCCACAATATCGTCTTCATTAATATCGTAAATTCGAGCAACCACAGAAGACGATACGAGTACATGAGCGATTTCTTCAATAAGTCGTTTTTTAAAGTCTGGGTAACCTCGTTTTGCTTTAGAGCACGCCTGAATAAGTTCAGCGCATTCCTCTTGCAAAATATCAGTTTGACCCTCAGGCCCAAATTCTGCAATACACTGTAACACAAAGCCGCTAAGTCTTTTATTGTCAATCATTGCTTATTCTCCTTTCAAAATGCATAATGCATAATGTAGCACTAATCTTTTTCATGCTGACCCATCCTTTCTGTTGTGTAAGTTTCTTTAACTGACCCCATTGTATCACAATGCGCGGTAAATGTCAAGGATATTTGCAAATAAAATTGAGACTTTTATAGTACCATTTATGGTACTGTAAAGTAATGGTTAATAGATTCAAGTAAAGGCTGGCACCGGCATGGCAACGGGCCGCACCCTGCGGCAGGGCGAGCGAACGGAGCGAGCGAGCAGGAGCTCGAGCGGAGCGAGCGAGCAGGAGCACGAGCTGGCCTTGAATGTATTTTATTTTTCTTGACTTGTGATACGCCTGGCCGCGTGTTCGTCGAGTCAAATTTATTTTTGGGGTACCATAAATGGGACTATCAAACCAATATTACCCCC
>OGRP01001588.1_pt1 | contig 14088 bp, 7 predicted proteins | sample 1553531 | NCBI WGS metagenome assembly OGRP01 (sample SAMEA2580045, study PRJEB22360) | human gut metagenome | biome: human gut; feature: human-associated habitat; material: faeces | place: Denmark | collected 2008/2010 | reverse complement strand
TGAACTTCGACCGCACGGCGGGGCTGTTCCGTTCCATCCTCTACACGAAACTGTTTGCCGTTCTCCTGCTTGCCCTGTCCTGTCTGGGGACAAAGGGTGTGAAGGGAGAGAAAATCACTTGGGGAAGAATCTGGACGGCACTTGCCGCAGGGTTCGTGCTGTTCTTCCTCAATTGGTGGATACTGGCATTGCCGCTGCCGGTTGAAGCGGTGACGGGGCTTTACGTGCTGACCGTAGGCACGGGCTATGTATGCCTGCTGATGGGCGGTCTGTGGATGAGCCGCCTGTTGAAGCATAACCTCATGGATGACGTGTTCAACAACGAGAACGAGAGCTTCATGCAGGAAACACGGCTTATCGAAAGCGAGTATTCGGTCAATCTGCCCACACGCTTTTATTACAGGAAACGTTGGAACAACGGCTGGATCAATGTCGTGAATCCGTTTCGTGCGTCCATCGTGTTGGGTACGCCGGGCAGCGGAAAGTCATACGCGGTAGTAAACAATTTCATCAAGCAGCAGATTGAGAAGGGCTTCTCGATGTATGTCTATGATTTCAAATTCAGTGACTTGTCCACGATTGCCTATAATCATCTGCTCAACCACCCGGAGGGGTACAAGGTGAAGCCGAAGTTTTATGTGATAAACTTCGACGACCCGCGACGCTCGCACCGTTGCAATCCCATTCACCCGGACTTCATGGAGGACATCACGGACGCTTACGAGAGCGCGTACACCATCATGCTCAACTTAAATAAAAGTTGGGTGCAGAAGCAGGGCGACTTCTTTGTGGAATCGCCCATCATCCTTTTCGCGGCTATCATCTGGTATCTTAAAATTTTTCAGAACGGCAAGTATTGCACGTTCCCCCATGCCATCGAGTTCCTGAACCGCCGCTATGAGGATATTTTCCCGATTCTGACCTCTTATCCCGAACTGGAGAACTATCTCTCACCGTTCATGGACGCATGGCTCGGAGGGGCTGCCGAGCAGTTGATGGGGCAGATCGCATCGGCGAAAATTCCACTGTCACGCATGATTTCCCCGCAGCTCTATTGGGTGATGTCGGACAGCGAGTTCACGCTGGACATCAACAATCCCGAAGAGCCGAAAATCCTCTGTGTGGGCAACAATCCGGACCGTCAGAACATTTACGGGGCGGCTCTCGGTCTGTATAATTCCCGTATCGTGAAGCTCATCAACAAGAAAGGGATGTTGAAGTCGTCAGTTATCATCGACGAGCTTCCGACGATATATTTCAAGGGGCTGGACAACCTTATCGCCACCGCACGAAGCAACAAGGTTGCCGTATGTCTGGGATTTCAGGATTTCAGCCAGTTGGTGCGTGACTATGGCGATAAAGAAGCCAAAGTCGTGATGAATACTGTCGGAAATATCTTCTCCGGTCAGGTGGTGGGCGAAACCGCCAAGACGCTTTCGGAGCGGTTCGGAAAGGTGTTGCAAAAACGGCAGTCTATCTCTATCAACCGGCAGGACGTTTCTACATCCATCAACACGCAGATGGACGCGCTTATCCCGCCGAGCAAGATTTCCGGATTGACGCAGGGCATGTTTGTCGGTTCGGTGTCCGACAACTTCAACGAGCGTATCGAGCAGAAGATTTTCCACTGTGAGATTGTCGTGGATGCCGAGAAGGTGAAACGCGAGGAGAAAGCCTACAAGCCGATACCCATCATTACCGACTTCACGGACGAGGATGGCAAAGACTGCATGAAGGAAACAGTGCAGGCGAATTACAGGCGCATCAAGGAGGAGGTGAAACAGATTGTTCAGGAAGAGTTGGAACGCATCGCTAATGACGAAAATCTGAAACATCTGTTGCAGCAGAAATAGCCGACAGGAGGCAGTCGGTAACGGAAACGGGCGGGACAAGTTTGATACCTTGTTCTGCCCCGTTATAAGCATATTATTACCAAGTAGTTAAATATAAAGCAAAAAACAGATGATGGCAAACAATATCGCATCATCTGTTTTTGCTTAGAACAATTTATTTCTCCAACAATCGATATCGTCTGATGGAACGGCTATCCATAACATTTTTTTAGGTCGTGTACATGCAACATACACAATGCGGAGTTCTTCATTATTGTCAACAGAATACTTTGCAGGATTATTCAAAATCGTTGCATAGTTCGTGCTGACAGCTTTTTTAGATAGAAATACTAAAATAGCCTCCAATGTCATGCCTTTTACCGAATGAATTGTTTTCAGGTAAGGTCGCTCTTGCCGAAAGAGATGATTTACTGTTCTAAAAAGCGATTCAATACGGACATTCGCCTTGCCCAAATCAACAGTTAGATTTATGCCCGTTTGTTGAAGTTCCGTAATCCAATTAGACAGTGTATTATTCGTTGAAGGTAATTTTTGAATAAACTCAACCATTTCTGCTCTATGTCTTCTAAACCCTACTTCCCCTATTTCTTTTCGTATTGTACTTGCGGGAACATACCGTACTCGCTTTGTTATTTTATAGCAACCTTTTTCTATAAGAGATAGTCCGTCAGTATATTTTCCATGATCAATCAAATATTTTCCATATACAATATCTCTAACGCCGTAGTGTCCGTTTATCCACGGACTATTCTGTCTTGATGAGCTATCATTGTTTACTAATCCAAAGTTTGTTTCGCCAAACTTTTGTCCTCGAAATACAACTGCATATTCAGATTCATCCAATCCCATCTCATTGCATTTTTCGATGAAATGATTCGTAATTTGATTGACAGATTCCGGCGTGTCGAGATGCCCTTTAATACATGGCTCGTCTGTGTAATCCTTGTCACTTGCTATTGAACACATTTCATTTCCTGAGAAACGATTAGCTAATTGACATATTTTTTCGGAGCTACGTCTATTTTCCGACAAATCCAATGAATGCCAATCTGGATTATTGTATTTTTCCATAAATAAATGTGGACTGGCAGTATTCCATTCAAAAATTGCTTGGTCAGGATCCCCAATCAACATAATAGATTCCGCTCCATATTGAGATAATTTATCAATTATAGCCATTTGCAACTCTGTTGTGTCTTGAGCTTCATCAATTATCAATATAGGAAATCTACGGACAAGATTTTGTGTTATTGAAGGATATTTATCTAATATTCTGAATGTAAAATATATCGCATCTGCCTGATTGAACTTGCCTGCATTGAAATGTTTCCATTTCATCTCTTTCAATTCAGATATAATCTTTTTAGGTGAACCATCTTTCTTATTGGGATTATCCCAATCCGCTTTTCCGAAATGATATGACTGATATGGGGCTAATCGCAATAATTGGTCATTAAGCCCAAATGATATGAGATCGAAATAGTAGTTGGTATCACGAGATGTAATTATTCGTTCACCGTGCTTACCCCTAATATATCTTGTTTGGGTCGGATCATAATCAAACCATTTATTAAATGCGGTTCCTACTATTTCAGGACGACAATCACATCCCATAACTAAATGGGCATAAGGCAGAAATATGTAAGTATTTATAAAACTATCAATCGTCCCTATAAATGAAGGATAACCTATATTTCGACAACCGAATGTCTCTTTAAGTTCTTTTTGTATAACCTCACATGCAGTGTTGGTAAAAGATATGGCTGCAATTCCTCGGTGTCTCGATAAATTATTCTCTCGTAAAAGTTTTGCCATACGCGCAGCCACAGAGAAAGTCTTTCCACTTCCCGGACAGGCTTTCACGACAATTCTCGGCTCGTTGCAACCTACAACAGCTTGTTGTTGTGCTGATAATTGAATATCCATACTTTTATTCTGAAGGGGCTATGAACAAAATAGCATCCTTTATATAATCAGGTACATCGAACGCTACTTCGGTTTCTAATCTATCACAAAGTTGTAATGCAAATTCCGCTTTATCTTTATTAGATTTGAGTTTTTTCATTAAAGTAGAGACATTAAAATCACCACTTAAATCATCTGTTTGAGCATGTATTTTTCGATATACATCTCGCATTATAGCTTTGTTACGCTCAGATTGTTCGAATAAATCATGCTCAAGAGTGTGTGTAGCCAAACATACTTTCAGGTTATGTTTCTCTAAATCCTTTGCTTTTTGCGCTCTGTCAGATATATCTCCATTGTCTTTGGGATCGCTGTCTGTAATGATCGCACATTTCGACAATAGTCGCTTTCTCTCATCATCATTGTTAAATAATAACCCAAAATGATTGAATGCGACACCTCCGATATTGACTAATTCAATGCCACTTTTACACAAGTCGATTTTTTCGGTCAAGAATTTCTTTGCGAGAATGGGTATAATAATCGCTTCTGCGACACCTTCTACCAACAACACTCCGTTAGCAAAAAATAATTGAGCTTTTGTCGTGTCCAAGAATTTTCGCAAATGTCGTTTACTTTCTTTCGGATAATCATCTTCCGATAATTCATCAAATGAAAATGACTGTATAATACTTTGTTTACGTTGCAAAATGGAAATATTATTGACATCCGATTTAGCCGTAATTGTCGGTGAGTGCGATGTTACAAATACTTGAAGTCCTTTGCTTTGTAATTCATTTAGATACTCGAAGAAAGTATTCTGATACTGTGGATGCAAGTGTGCTTCGGGCTCTTCCACAAGTAAAGCGTTGTAGATTTCCAAAGCATGGTCTTCGCATCTGTTGATAAGATCTCCTAAGACAACGGATGTGAAAATAAGATTGTTTTCACCTAAACCATTTTGAGATAGGGTAAAGTATTTCTGTTCTTGTCCGGCTTCGACTGTTTTATAAACCGGACATTTTAATTCGATACCACGTACAACATCCGAGAACTCTCGGCCTACATAGCGCATTTCTATATCAGGATGTTTTAGAGTTATTCCTGTACCTTCAAGATGCTCATTAACTTTGCTCTTTCCTGTAGTTAAAATATGTTTCCAATCATAAGCATCATTCTCGAAGATTTGGTATAGATTTTTTGCAAGTGATTTTTTCTTTTCTTCATTCAGAGGTATGCTTTCGTTGCCTTTGTCATATTTTGTAAGTTGGTTGAATAACTGCGATGTTTTATTGTCATATGAATAAGGTCGCAGACAACTTACGGCATCTCTTAGTGGACTTAAATAGGTATAAAAGATTTCTTGTAAAGATTCATAAGGTACTTGCTGCCCTTCGTTGTCTCCACCCCATATTATTCGTTTGAAATATTTTTTCTTCCCATTATTTTCTTGGATGAATTTCAAATGCAACTGTATCGTTTGCTTGTCAGGATTGTCTTTATCTTGTGATATGAAATCATAGAAACATTCCCTTTCAATTGACGCATCTCCAAATTCAAATATCAAGTCAAATTGTATGACTGTGTTGATTTCTGAAGGATTTTCCGGATTAACATGTAAATCTCCGTCTTGCACATAAATAAAGTTATCTGGTTTACCGCATCCGAGACATATACGTAAGGCATCTATAATTGCGGTTTTTCCCGAATTATTTTCTCCAATCAGTATATTTATACCATTCTTGAAATACAAGGTGATATCATCGAATACTCTAAACTTACTAATATGCAACCGGCTTAAATACATACTCTTATAAATTTTTACATTACACAAATTCTAAATAATTTTCCCTGTTCACCACATGAAACTCTACGTGTGGATATGCTTCTTGAAATACTTTTGGAACAGTCGGCATCTTGTTCCCCCATTTAAATTCCAATGCGGTCAGATTATTAGGATTCTCTTCGATAAGATCAATCTCTTGTTTATCGTAAGTACGCCAAAAATAGAACTCCTTATGCAGCCCTTCGTTGAAATTCGCCTTACGACGCTCTCCGATGATATAGTTCTCCCACAATGCACCAACATCCTGCCGAATAGCCAATGGTGAAAAAGCACCTATAATAGCATTTCGAATGCCATTATCATAGAAATACCACTTCCCAGCTTTCGTCACCTCCTTGCGAAGATTGCGCGAGTAAGCCCCAAGACGATATATAACGAATACTTTCTCCAAGAGGTCAAGATATTTTTCAACTGTTGTTTTGCTCATGCTGAGCTGTTTACCTAACTCATCGTAAGAAACTTCACTGCCCAACTGAAAAGCTATCAATCGAAGCAGATCGCGCATCTTGCTCGAATTTTTTAAGCCGTCAATTGCTAAGATATCTTTAAGCAGGTATGCACCTACAATATCGCGTAAATAGTCTGTTTTACGTTCATAGTTCTCCATCATTACTACTTCAGGATATGAACCGTAAATTAAACGGGCTTCAAGATTCTGACGAGTTTCAAAAGGGGTTTCTATTTGTGCTATTTCCCGTTGCGAAAAAGGAGTAAGTAAAAATTGCGTACTGCGACCTACCAACGGTTCACCAGTCTTATTCAGTAAATCGAATGATGAAGAACCACTTGCCAAGACGCTTATTCCCGGTATTTCATCAACTATCAACTTCAGAATACTACCGATTTGTGGTATGTTCTGTGCCTCATCAATAGCCAGCAAATCAATACCATCCAATAAATGCCGATAATTGGCTATTGAGCGATTCTCCAATAGTGCTAATGTGTCGTAGTCTTCGCCGTTGAGCATCATCGTCCTACCTGAATAGTTGTCCACAATTTTACGCATCATTACCGTTTTACCAACACGGCGGGCACCAAAAATTAATACTGCTTTATTGGGCGCGATTCGTGCAGTAATCTTCTCTTGAAGTATTCTATTTACTGTTTCCATACCTTTATGAATTATAGTGCAAAGATAATCATAATTTTTTAATTGGCGAATTTTACACAAAAAACAAACCGCAAAGTGGCGATTTTTATAGATCAATCTTAAAGTAGTTGTTTCATCGTTCGTAGTAATTATAAATGCTAATAGCACTAATTGTTCTATTATTTCCCAGACATAATGTTTTGCAGTTTATCTTTATCGGATTGAAAGGTTTCATATAGAACTAATTAGTATGTAATCAAATATAAACTAAAAAGACAGGAATACATGCATCCTGTCTTTTTATTTATAATGGATATTTTTTATCTTCTCATGCGCTCCATTTCTTCGTCGCGGAGCATTCTCTCGTTCAGTTTCTCCTGCATTCTGTTAAGGAAATAGGTGCGGCTTTCGTTCTTCCGGCGTTTGATGTCTATATAGAAGCGGTAGCAGTCCTTTGATTCAACCCCGAAAATCTTGTAGAGAAGCGGGGCCAGCTGTTTGAGCGGCATGTTGCCGTTGTTGATGCAGCCCATCTCGTTGATGCCGTAGATAGTTCCACGAGGTCGATGGCGTTGCCCGTCCATTGCAGGGGTGAGGCGGGATTTTCGGTTGTGTTGTCGGAGGATGTACGGATGGGGATTAGTGGTGGCACTTGGGGAGCGGCAAGGAACTTCTGCATCTTCCTCACGAAAGAGAGTGCCTTGCTGATGTAGGCTGCAACCTCCCTCTTTTCTTCGGGAAGATTGCGCACGGGATGGTGCTGCAACTCGATTTCAATGTAAGCCAGCGCAATGATGGTGCGGTTGGTGTCCACATTGCCGCTGCATAGTTCGATCACTTGCGTGGCGAAAGCCGTGTATGCCGTTTCCATATTGCAGTCCCCGGCTTCGTTTATACGGCGGAAGAACTCGGTTTCCGCCAATAAGAAATAATTCATGTCCTGTCAATTTTGAAATTTTACACTCTGTTTTTCGGTATGCGCACATGAATATGATTGGCAAAAAGCGTGTACATAAAAGAAAAAATCCGGCACGCTCTCTGCAAGGTGCTGGATTTCAGTGTGATAATTTCTCAATTTATTTATCCGACAGGAATTGTATTCAGCTTAAAGTGTTCATTTACTGAACATTCGTCCACTTTCCGGACATCAAACGCACGCTTTATAGATATGGCGGACCACTCCGTTGCGGTACACCTTCTGTGAGGTCAGCGTCCATTGTCCCTGTGGCAAGGCGGACTGGAAGAAACGCTTTCCCGTTCCGGCAATGAAAGGAATCGTGTAAAGTATGATTTCATCCACCACACGCATACGCAGCAGCCCGTTGATGTAGTCCGCCTTTTCAGGAGTGACTTCTGCCAGATAGCAGATGTCTGTTGTGGATTTCCGCCATTCGTCAAGCATAGATATGGAATAATCCGGTGTGATATGATAAAGGGCGTTTTCCCTTATCTTATTGATGCCGCAATCTTCAAGGCGCAGTTCCTTATACGCTTTGCAACATAACTCGGAGCTTTGACAACCGTCCATCGTGAGGACGGCAAGAATCTGTACTTTACCCATTATCGTTTCCTTTCGTTGGGCAAGGACAAAAAAGTAGCGTGCAAATCACACTACTTTCGAGCGACGGCTCTGGTAAAGCCTTTTACGGAGAGTACGTGAATGCACGCTATGCGTAGGCATAGCATAAGCATCACGCAATCGTCTCCGTAGTGTCAATTTACCAGATTTTCGCTCGAAACGCCTTGCGGTCTTATGTTATATATAGGCGGCAAAAGGCTCTGCCAGTCGCCGTTACCTTCTAATATGTCATGCAAAGATAGCCATTTTCAGCGAATTGCGGGCTATGGTTGCTCAAATTTATACTTCAATCCATATTCTTCCAGTTTATTATAGAGTGTTGTCCTGCCTATTCCAAGCAATTCGGCAGCGACCTTCCGGTTCCCGTCAGCCTGCTTCAAAGCACGCAGAATCCGCTCTTTATCTTCCTCATCGTTGCGTAGGGAGAAGCCGGTAATAGAGGTTGTTTCGGTTATCCCAAGTTCCAGATGCTCTTTCGTGACAAGTCCCGTCTGTGCCTGCAACACCGCGCCCATGATTTTCTGCCGAAGCTCGCGCACGTTGCCCGGCCATGAATGGGTCAGCAACGCTTTCCGTGCTTCGGAGCTGAATCCGCTAACCTTGCACTCCAATTCATTATTGGCAATCTCGCGGAAAAACTCTGCCAGCGGCATGATGTCTTCCTGACAATCACGCAGCGGCGGAACGGTTATATCGAAGTCGTGCAGACGGTACAGCAAGTCCTGCCGGAAACGCTTTTCATTGACCGCCTTTTCCAGATTCTCGTTGGTGGCAGCGATAATACGGACATTGAAACTTCTATCCGTCCTGTCACCAACGGGGCGGTATCGCCGCTCCTGTATGGCACGCAGAAGCATCTGTTGGGTTTCCGGTGCGAGGTTGCCCACTTCGTCCAAAAACAGCGTGCCGCCTTCGGCTTCATGGAAATATCCTTTCTTGGCACTGTCCGCACCGGTGAATGCGCCTTTGACGTGTCCGAAAAATGCCGATGGAGCAAGCTCTTTGTTTAACGATCCGCAGTCCACAGCCACGAACGGCTTGCCGGAACGTTTGCTTTTATCATGCAGATGGTGGGCGATATGCTCCTTGCCCGTGCCGTTCTCTCCGAATATCAGTACGCTCATGTCGGTTGGTGCTACCAGCCTTATCCGGTGCATGATTTTCCGGAAGGCGGAACCGTCACGGGCAAACACGGGCATACGGCTCCGCCCGATATTCCGCTCTTTCAGTATGGTACGGAGAAGAGGCACGAGTTTGTCCTCCACGAGTTGTTTGGGTATGTAGTCCAGCGAGCCGAGTTTCATACTTTCAACCGCCGTATGCACTTCGGCATAGTCGGTCATGATGATGAACGGCTGCGTCATACCCTCTTTGCGCATCCAACGCAACAGGTCGATACCATTGCCGTCAGGTAGGCGCAGGTCTGAAACCACGATGTCCCCGTCAGCGGCTTGTTGCAGAAGTTTCCTCGCTGTCGAGAGGTGGAAAGCCTGCACGGTACGGAATCCCTCACGTGCCAGCAGGTTACAGACAAACTCGCAATACACGATGTTGTCCTCCACCACGATGATTTTTATCTTATCCATTGTTGTATTTCTTCCTTTCTTCTTTTGCCAGCCGGATTATCTCCGAACCCTTATCCAGCACAGCTCTTACGGCATTGCCTATTGCTTTGTCGTCAGGTGTGCCATTGTGATGAATCAGTTTATAAAGTTCCCTCAACGGTCTGTCGGCACGGAGTATCTCCCAAGAGCTGCGCAGGTGGTGTGTTAGGGCGTCCAGTTCCGGAAGGTCTTTCCGTTGTTCCGCATACCTGAGCGACTGCATTTCCTTTTCTGTTTCCGTTATCAATTTCTCCAGCATGACGGCTTCATTGCCGTAGGATAGCAGGGAGGTGAAACCCGGCTTTTCATTTTGTGCCGCATTCATGGCGCATTTATTTGAAATCTCCATCAGTTCAGATATGGAGAACGGCTTGAACAGGCATTCTGTGAATCCATGTTCTATAAGTTCCTCTTTGCCGCAACTGCCCGAAGCGGTTGTCACGATTACCGGGATATCCCTTGAATTGCCAACGTTGGAAGTGCGCAACAGTTCCAGCAACTCGAAACCGTTTATATCCGGCATATTCAGATCCGTCAGAAGAAGGCTGTATTCCTTTTTTCGTATCAGTTCCATCAGCTCCGCAGCATTGGTGCAGGTATCGCAGTGTATCCCTTCCTGTGCATACATTTCTTTCAGCATCAGGAGCAGCACTTCGTCATTGTCGATGGCAACCACATCGTGGAATGTATGGTTATGATGAACCTGTGTTTGATTTATCCGTTCCGGTAGTTCCTCGGCTGTCTGCATGGGGATTTCCACCGTGAAACGGCTACCTTTGCCTTTATCGCTCTCCAGACGGATTGTGCCGCCGAGCATTGTCACAATACGCTGAACAATGGAAAGACCTAATCCGAAGCCATCCTTTGCGGCAGCGTTTGACAGACGTTCAAACGCCCCGAATACCCGTTGCTGTTCCTCTTCGGTCATACCTGTACCCGTATCTTCGACGATAAGTTTCAGCAGACCGTTATCATAATCTGCCCGCAAAGAAACACTGCCGTTCTCCGTGAACTTGATAGCGTTGGACAGCAGGTTGTTCCCGATTTGCAAGATGCGTTCCTTATCTGTACATACAAAGGCATCCTTGTGGCAATGTATTGTCAGAGTCAGTCCTTTGTTTATGGCGATTGGCATAAACTCCGTTTCGAGCGTATGTGTGATTGCGGAAATCCTACATGCGGAGAAATTAGGCTGTTCCTTGCCGTTGTCCAGCCGGAAAAAATTCAGCAGGGTGTTCAGCATTTCACGCATGCGGTCAGAAGATTCCTGAATGTTTCGGATATACGTCCCGGTTTTATCCGTATTGCAGTCTTTCCGCATCAGTCCGGCATAACCCGTTATTGCCGTCAGTGGTGTACGTAATTCATGGGTAATGGTATGAACGGCTTTCTTGCGAGAGGCTATCAGTGCCTCGTTTCGCTTTGCCATTTGTTGCAGTCGCTCAATTAAATCTGCGGTTTCCTGTTTATATCGCTTGATGCGGTTGGCATTTCGGTGTATGATGATATATGATATGACCAGTAGCAGTATAACGAACCCTGTCAAGCCCCCAATCTGAATGAACGACCGTTCCCGCATGGCTGTTATCTCGGCTTCCCGCTTTTGTAGGTCAGTTTGTACTTTCCCGTCTATTTGAACAACCAGTCCTTGCAGTTGCCTGTTAAGTTCCGCATTTCGTGCGGCAAGGCTATCGGCATGAACCGATAAGCGACGGCTTTGCGCCTGTTGTTCGGTTCTCATATTCCGGTTAAAGGAACGGTGCATCGTGGTAGTCACAGTTGGTTTCGCTTCTTCCTTTTTGCCGAAGATGCCCAAGAATCCTTTTCGTTTAGGTTTCTTGGGTTGTTCTTGCACACTTTTCTGCGCGATTACGGGTACTTGACGGGGTATCTTATCGTTGATGGCTTGTTGCTGTTCAAGTATCTGCACGATTTGGCACATCTGCCGTTCCTTATCTTCGAGAAGATGGCGTACGCTGTCTATACGCTCTGCCGGATAGGTAGCTTTGAAACGGCAGAGCATACTGTCCATTGCCATACGCTGTGCATGGTAATGTTCGATATCTTTATCGTTCCATTCCAGTATTGTTTCACCAAATAGAGAGAATTTTATCATTTGAATATTGATATTGTTTATCTCTTTTCGGAACTCGTCTATTTTTTTATTGTCAAGTTCTAATGCTTCTATCTCCTGCCATTCATAGAAGCTATTATATGCTATACATCCGATAAGAACGGAGATAAGTATATACCCCAACCGTATTGTCTTATAGAAATTCCTGGATCGTTCCATTATTTTGATGATACTGATTTTTCAAACATGAATAAAAGTTTATCCTTTTCTTCCATACGGGTATTATCAGAATAACCGCCTTTTGTTATTTGATACCCACACGGCTTAACCATAAAAGTGCCTAAGCCTTTAGTGTATGAACTTACTTCTGAGGCATAGTCTTTACTTGTATTTAATGGAACTTTCCCTTCAATAAGACACCACTCATTATTACAACTGATACCTTTAATCTCAGACATCATTTTTTGCAGATCTGTAATAGCTTTGGAACTTGCTACTTGTGGTATCTGTAACTCAAAATAGAGCATCGGTTCGAGAATATCCACTCCTGATTGTTGCAAAGCCAACCTGAAGACATAAGGAGACAATTGTCTAAAATCGGCAGGGGTACTTATCGGACTATAATAAAGGGCATAAGTAAAGGTTACTTTCAAATCCGTCACTTCCCATCCATGCAATCCCGATTGGCAAGACATACGGATTCCTTCAAAAACGGCATTTTGAAAAGAATGGTTCAGATAACCAAAGGAGATTTCACTTTCGATTTGCAACCCTGACCCTATCGGTAAAGGTTCAAGAGTCAGTCCTATGGAGGCCCAGTAAGGGTTGGGAGGGACTTCGATATGGATAATCTTATTCACCTTCTTTTTAGGTCGTTCTTTGTAGATAGTCTTGATTTCATCAAAATGGGCCTTTACGGAGAATCGTTCTTCCAGCAATGTTTGTATGATTTCTTTTTGGGTTAAACCATATAACGAGATTTCCAATTCATCACTATATGAATTTATGGAAAAGGACAGAGACGGGTCTTCAATAAACAATACATTTAGAGCGGATATCAACTTGCTTCTCTCTTCGGGCTTGTCTGGTCGGACAGAAGATTTGAGGGCGGGATGCTGATGAGATAATCCTTGAATCAGACAAGGTTTAACACCTAAATAATCTCCGATTCTTAATTCTTCTATATCTTCTATAATTGCGATATCATTAGCAACCACTTCATCAACATTTATCTCTTTGCCCTGATAAATGGTTTTTAGATTTTTAATCTTGATGAATTTTTCAGAATCATTGACTTTTATAACGGTTCGAAGTCTCAGCCTTCCGTCAATAATTTTTAGAAAACTTCTTTTATGCCCTTTGGGGTCATGTTCTATTTTATAAAGATAAGCTGAAAGTCTATTGGGGACTGATGCCGGAGGAAATATAAAAGAAATGATGGCGTCTAACAACTCATTGATGCCAATATTGCACATTGCTGATCCATGCAAGACCGGATAGGCTTTGGCTTTTGCCACAAGAGCGATTATCGCATTCCAATAATCTGCCGGTAAGATTTCTTTATCCGCCAAATATAGTTCTAATATATCGTCGTCATGGTTGCATACAAATTCTTTGTGTTCTGCCCTTATATCTGTTGGGGTGCAAATCGGGTAAACGACTCCATCGACAACCGTTTGCATAAACAAGACGTCTTGCGACAGATTTGTTTTTATGTCCAGATATAAACGCTCAAGATTTACGCCGGCACGATCAATCTTATTGATAAATATAATTGTCGGGATTTGCAGTTTTTGCAAAGTCTTGAACAGCAACTTTGTTTGTGCTTGTATGCCTTCCTTTGCCGATAATATGAGGACTGCACCATCAAGCATTTTGAATGTCCGCTCCACCTCTGCAATAAAATCCATGTGTCCCGGAGTGTCAATGATATTGCATTTCACACCATTCCAAACAATAGATGTCGTAGAAGCCCGAATAGTAATTCCTCTACGTTTTTCTATATCCATAGAGTCTGTTATGGTGTCACCTTTATCAACACTGCCGCGCTTTTCCGTTGCTCCGCAGGCAAATAGCAGATTTTCGGTTACGGAAGTTTTTCCTGCATCAATGTGAGCAAGAATTCCTAAATTTATAA
>OGRP01001582.1_pt1 | contig 14142 bp, 16 predicted proteins | sample 1553531 | NCBI WGS metagenome assembly OGRP01 (sample SAMEA2580045, study PRJEB22360) | human gut metagenome | biome: human gut; feature: human-associated habitat; material: faeces | place: Denmark | collected 2008/2010 | reverse complement strand
GGATGAGAACCATGCAGGGGTGAGATTCCCATGAGCTTTAGCGAAAGCTGTTCGGCTTGCTTAGATACCATTTTGAATTAGAATTTTTCATTCAAAATCAAATAACTATTTGCAGGAAATACAATCTTAATATTACTTTTGCCACAAAATCTGATATAATATAGACAGATATTGAGGGTTCCATATCTGGTCTATGGAAAGGAGGAACATGATTACAGTAACAAAAAAAGACTTAATAGAACTGGGTTATGGAACTTCATTCGCAGCAGACATCATAAGAGAAGCAAAAAAACTTATGATTTCAAAAGGGCATACCTACTATCAGTCACGCAAACTGGACAGGGTTCCCAGAGAAGCTGTGGAAGAATTGCTAGGGATTACTTTTACTGATAAATCAAACTGATTGTACTTCTTGCACATTTATGTAAGGAGTGAAATCATGGCAAAAGACCCTATTAAGAAAGCAGAAAACGGAACTTATTATTTTAGAGCAAACTTAGGTTTTCATCCGATTACCGGAAAACAGATTCAGAAATACAAAAGTGGATTCAAGACAAAAAAAGAAGCCAGAGAAGCATATTCAAAACTTATGCTGACATCCACAGAAGAATTAACAGAAAAGAAACAGCAGCTATCTTTTCAACAGTTTATTGAGGAAACTTATCTTCCTTGGTATAAAACACAAGTAAAGGAAAGCACCTATCTGAACCGCCGTTCTACCATTCAGAAGCATTTTTCATACTTTTACAAAATGACGGTGGATGAGATAGAACCCATTAACGTCCAGAACTGGCAGCTTGAACTCGCAAAAGAATTTAGTCCAAACTATATCCGTATTGTACAGGGTATGCTCTCCATTGCCTTTGACAGAGCAGTTGTTCTCGGTCTTGCAAAGAAAAATCCATCACGAATGATAGGAAACATCAAGAGCAAGAAAACAAAAGTGGATTTCTGGACACTGGATGAATTTCAAAAGGTAATTTCCCTGCTCTACAAGGGAGATTATTACGAACATTACCTTTTCATTTCATACTGGCTCCTGTTTATGACCGGAATGAGAATCGGAGAAGCCGCAGCCCTGCAATGGTCGGACATCAACTTTGAAACCGGACTTTTAAGTATAACAAAAACGCTGTACTATAAAACAATGGACGAATACAAATTTGTGGAGCCAAAGACACAAGCCAGTATTCGCACTATCTATATTGACACAGATACCATCAAAGAATTGAAAGCATGGCAGGAAGTACAGCAAAAGGTTTTAAAGGGCTGCGACCTTGTACTAAGCTACAATGGGATTCCCACCAGTAAGCACACCCTCCCACGGGCATTAGAAAAACTTGCTGGATTGGCAGGCGTACACCGTATCAAGATTCATGCACTCAGACATTCCCATGCTTCCCTGCTCATCAGTATGGGTGAAAATCCTTTATTGATTAAAGAACGTCTGGGGCATGAAAAGATACAGACTACGTTAGGAACCTATGGACATTTATATCCCAACACCAACGTGGAAGTTGCCAAAAAATTAACTGGTGTTCTCACTTATACTCCGGCAACAACCAGTGTTGCCGATTACACCAGCAATCAGCATACAGCAATCTATCACAGAGCAGTTGAATAAAAAAATGCAATCAAAATGCAATTCTAAAAGGAAAGAGCCTCAAAACCCTTGAAAATAAAGGCTTTGAAGCTCTGCTCCAACTATTCAAACTCAGGATTTATCAGAGTATTTTCTGTAATTTCTTATTTTTGCAGTTCATATTTCCACATTATTTTCCTTATTATTTTTTCATTCCTGTCATTCCGTTCCATTATTAACATCATAATAACATCACGCTCAAATTCTGTTTTTTATTCCGGAGACAGCCAATGCATCTTCCCATATTCATACTCTATTCTGTTCCTGAACTCTTGTCAACCTCTATCACGTCCGATATCTCGCAGTTCAAAACCTGGCATATCTTGTCGATATGCTTCAATTCAATATACTGATCTTTTCCCATTCTTGCCAGAGTACCGCTGCTGAAACCGGCCATATTCCGTAATTCTGTTTTATTTATACCTTTTTCAATAAGGGTTTTCCATAATGGCTTGTACGAAATCATAAAATCCCTCCTTTGCACTTATCACAATACACTAATTATTTATCACTGTCAATATTATATCTAACTTGTTAAATATTTTTTCTAACTTTTTTCATTTTTTCTATTGACGTACCGTGTACATATGTTAATATACAACCACAAAAACAAGAACATACATTCGTAGACGGCGAATGAAAAGGAGGAAAATCATGTCAGAACTTTTAAAAAATCAGAAATTTGGTGTTGAGGTGGAATTTACCGGAATCACACGGTCCATGGCGGCAGAAGCTGTGAGAAGCATTGTAGGCGGATCCATTTCCGGTCCTCGTAGCGACGCATATTACACGAGAATCATAACAGATGATTATGGAAGAAAATGGAAAGTAATGAGAGATTCATCCATCTCTCCGATCAGAAGATCCGGACACAAAGACATAGATGAATACAGGGTAGAATTTGTCACCCCGCCGCTCCATTACTCCGATATTGAAACTTTACAGGCTATAATAAGGAAATTCAAAGAAATCGGTGGTGTTCCTCATAATAGCTGCGGAATTCATATTCATGTTGATGGGGAAAACCATACAGCAAACTCCTTGAGACGTATGGTAAGCTTCATGTATTCAAGACAGGATATCATATATGAAGCTTTGGGAGTTGAGGATAGGAAATACAGTTGGTGCAAGCCTATATGCCAAGAACTGAATACCGCCATGAAAAGCCGTAGGGAACCTAGTAAAAACGATATTGAAAAAATTTGGTACAGCGATTCAAATGATGATTACTGCGGAGGCATCAATCACGAGCATTACAATCAGACAAGATATCACGCACTCAACCTCCACAGCTTTTTCTCTAAAGGTACGGTCGAATTCAGATTATTCAATAGTACTTTACACGCAGGGAAAATAAAGGCATATGTACAGTTTTGTCTTGCTTTGTCGGCGTGGGCCATTGAATCTGAGGGGCGCATCGTTTTTAGAAGTGTTTCCGGATACACATCTGCTCAAAAGGCAACGCTGATGTATCACATATTAACAAACAGACTTGGATTATACGGGGATGAATTTAAGACCTGCAGGTACCATTTAACAAGACGATTCAAAAATTATGCGATGGATATCGCGGCTGCATGATCCACAGAAAGGAGATTATCATGAAATTGTATGTGGCATATGGGAGCAATTTAGATAAGGAACAGATGAAATATAGATGTCCTTTAGCTTGTCCGGTCCAATCCGGATATCTGGACAACTGGCAGTTAATATACCGCGGGAGCAAGACCGGAGCATATGCGTCCATCCGTTACAAAACAGGATGCCGTGTTCCTATTGGGATATGGGAAATTACCGAATACGATGAAAGATTTCTTGATATGTATGAGGGATATCCTGGTTTTTATCAGAAGAGAAATGTATATGCTCACCTGAAAGATGGTTCAAGGGTTAAAGCAATGGTGTATATCATGCGCCCTGACGCTGCTCCCGGAGTACCATCAGAACAATATCTGCGTACTATATTGCGTGGATACTCGGATTTCCATCTTGATGAGGATTATCTAATAGAATCCCTTATCCGAAATCGTGCAGAAACGGGAAAAGAGAGGGCGTAGCCTCTCTCTTTCTCATTCCTTAGTACCGTTGCAGCGGCACTTTTCATGCGTTTTTTGATTTCCACGCCTCGTGTGAGTAATGTTAGATTCCCTGTTCGGTATCCGCACGATCAATTCGTCTAACTCACAGTCCAGTGCTTCGCATATCAGATCTAAATGCTCCAAGTTCACCCTGTCCGCAAGTTCGTGGTACAACTCATTGATCGTGTTCGGACGTATGCCGGTAGCTCGCGCAAGATCTGCCTGCGTCAGCCGCAACTCGCCAAGCTTTTTCGACAGTAAAATCTTTATCATTCGCCATTGCTCCTTCCGCTATAAATTACCATATAATGGTAGTTCATAGTGGGAAATGATAGATTATATCGAAATAGGTTATGGAGTAGACTCCGAATGCGTAAAATTCCATTTTTCTTTTGAATATTGCATTTCAATAATGCATATGCTATAATGCCAGTAGGCAAAAGGAAATAGTGATGTTTCTATCAATGAACTCACCAAAGCGAAAACCCTCGGATGGCAGTCCGAGGGTTTTCTTATTCCTTTACGGCGGAATCACGCCGAGGCTAGTTGTCATTGTCATCGCTGTCTAACCATTTGATGATGTAGTGGCAGGCTACACCAGCCGCAACAGCGACCAGAAAGGAAATAATGACTTCTACCAAATCCCTCACCCCCTTTCCGTTGCCGGATTGGGTATGACAACACAAGAATTATATCATAATCTTTCTCGCCGTTCTATGATTTTTTCGGCAAAAATCCCCTCCACCAGGCAATCCGGCAGAGGGGAAATTTTTTTAATCTTTTACAGTCTCTTCGTGTGCTCCAAAGCAATCCATCCGGCGCCACTCTTCAAGCGGCCCCAGGTATATCCTCCGGCACTTTTTGTTTCAACGATAGTGTAAACGCCCTTCGGGCAGAATCCATTCTTTCCGTAGTTGGTTCCCGGTCCTTTTCTGATATACAGATCAGAGATGCTGACCTGCACCTGGAAACTTCCAGATGAGGAAGAACCACTGCCGGAGGACGCCGCTGCCCCTTTGTAGGTACAGTATGCCTTATCGACATTGATCCACCCTGCCCCGGACTTTAATTTACCCCATGAGCCGTTTTTAATTTCCGTGATCGTGTACACGCCTTTGTCTTTGATGGAACCATTCGTGCCGTAATTGGTCCCAGGACCTTTCCGAATATTGAGTTCCGCCACATTGACCTTGTACGTTCCGGTCTTATAAGTAGTGCCAGAAGCAGAACTACCGCCAGAAGAACTTGTTCCCCCTGATGCGGATCCCACATAGGAACAGTAGGCTGTACTGACGTTAATCCAACCAGCTCCAGATTTGAGTTTACCCCATGAGCCGTTCTGGATTTCAGTAATTGTGTAAGTTCCCTTGTCAGTAATAACTCCATTGACTCCGTAATTTGTGCCTGGTCCTTTCCGGATGTTGAGATCCCCGACATTGACTTTGTAGAGTCCGGTCTTGTAATTTCCTGCGCTTCCGCTTCCTGTGTTTCCTCCACTGATTGTTCCTCCTCCGGAACTCCCACTGAGCTGTGCGGTTACACGGTTCGCCACATCTCCAAGTCTGGAATACAGCCAATCTCCAGGGCAGGCTTTATTCGCAAACCAACGATGTACAGTCAACACCATCTCATTTGACTTCGGGATGTAATTCAGCGCTGTGTTCTTATCTCCAAACCAGAGCAGCTTTGTCTTTCCGTTTCTCCGGCAAACGTCAACGCACAGTGTGATAAGCTTCTCGTATACCGCATTTGTCATAGCATACGGATGTGTCGTATCACTGGCGCACTCAATCGTTACCGCTCTCTGATCATTGGCATTACTGGAAGAACACCAGCTCCGATTACACTCGTCCACGACAAGTACAACTCTGCCATCTTTCCCGATGCCATAGTTGCAACTCGCCTCGCGCCCTGCCGGGAAACAGGAACCGATCCCTTCCGCTGTCAACTGGCCAACCACGCAGTGTGGTGTAATCCTGTCAATCGAGTGCGTCCTTGCTCCGCTGTGGTTAGGGCTTTTTACTGTACAATTTACCAAACTACTATTACTCATACCTACATCCTCCTTGTCATACTGAGTTAAATTCCATCTTTCGATCAGGCTGCAAAGTTTATCCACGTACGCAATGTCTGTGGCATATCCCCCGGCCTTGATCAGTTCTGCCGCCTTCCGGTAATCTTTTTCACCGGAAAGCCCTTCGTATCTTCTCCTACTTCCATTCATCGCACCATTCAGATAGCACGAATGATCTTTGATACTTGTGAGAATATCCGGATATTTCCGGAAATCTGCCGTTACGGTATACTCATTCCCGTTCCCGTCCTGTTCTTTGGTCTGCTTCGTGTATTTGCTCACTCCATCCCACACGGAAACCCATGTGTTCCCGGACAGGGAGCATTTCATCCCGAACAGGTTATTGGCGTTCACGGCAAGCTCTGTACTCCCGTACCCGGATTCAAGGCAGGCCTGTGCCGCAGTGATGGAAGCAAGAATCCCACTGACTGCCATATCCTCACTCGCCAATGATCCGATTTTCTCAACAAATTCTTTTTCTGTCATGTTTGCTCCTATCTAAAAAGGCGCATACGAACTAATATCCGATTCGCATACGCCTTTTCTTTATTATTTTTGGGAATTATTTACTTTTCCATCGTCCAGAAGATCTTTAATTCCATCAAACCATTTCTGTACTAAGTTCCTCAGTGCGCTCTCCGGCACAAGCACCTGCAGCCATTTCGGGAGCAGACCTCTCGCCTGCTGGATAACCCACTCAAATTTCTGTTTACCGGTTCCAGATTCATTGTACATGTGCTCAGCCTTTAAAATAAGCTGATAGACATCTTCCCTGATTCCGTTGAGCCCTTTCTGCTTGATGTATTGAACCACAACTACGATTGTAACTATTACCAGAATTGCGAGAACGACAATCAGGATCGGTAACGGGATCTGTTTAATAAATTCTAATAATTCCATAAAAGCTCCTCCTTATAAAAAAGTGCATTCATCCGTACACTTTTGATACACATTTTTTATGTTTCTAATTGCGAATACCACTTTACTATTCGGAAATTCGGGATGATCTCTGCAATAATCTTCATACTTGTCAATATCCTCGATGATCTGGTCGAAATGCTCCTTGCTGTGTTTTTCTCCATGCCGGATTTCATCGTCAAAGCGAAGGATCCTATATCTCCATGTGTAAGCCATCCCCTGATCAGATGAACATTGTAATTTGTCAATCTTTTTATCCAGATTACTGATTAGCGTATTGAGATTTTCCCGTATATCGATACTCTGCTGATGCCATACCGGATACTGCTTCGCCTGATCAATAACCTTTTGTATCTGTTCGTTATTTTTCTGTTCATCAAGCGCCTTTTTCGATATGTATTCTTTGAGTTTTTTATATACCATCACCAGAAAAACAATCGCCGAAATGACAATTACAGCCTGTCCAACACTGATATCTCCGAAAGATTGTATAAAATGTTCTATCATCGTTTTTCTCCTATCAGGTTTTGCATGTTCCAGTTGTCTCTGTATTCGGTTCTGCTCTTATTGGGTTCATGATTCACACCTCTTTTCATCAAAAAAAAGACCGGTTCCCCGATCTTTTCCCTGCATAAAGAGCCGCCTGCTCTTTAATCCATATTTTTAAGTTCTTCGTATTTTGCCAAAGCTTCTTGTGCCAGTTGAGTTTCCTCAATTTCTTCCGGCGTTTTTTCTTCTGTGAATCCACAAATATTCTTCATATGCGCGATTTCATATGCCTGCCTCTGCACAATTTTCGACAGTCGGTATATGATTTCCTCCTGTTTCTCGACCATATCCATATATGTATCGAGAACCTCCAAAAATCCTGAATCTACATCCTGCATTTTGTACCTCCGGGCTTAATTCTGTAGTGAGGCTTTTCCTCCCCAAAAAACCAATATCTTAAATAATCATCCAATATGATAGCCGCCGCCGAAATAAAAAACCACAATATCGTAAATGGCAGGCAAATTTGGCCAAGGATATTAAATGGGATATTGCTATAATCCCATATGGCAAGTCCATAATGGATATTCAGAATCAACCCGCTTATAAATTCTACCGTCGTAATGATCAAGCTGCAGATCAACATCTGAAACCATATCGTGGATTCCCATGTGAAGATCTCGTTTAAAAGACCACAAAGGATAAAACATATCCCACCAACAACAGCCATAGTCCAATGGCTTCTGCCGCGGCATACAAGCTCGATGATCACGTATACAGTACCGCCAACAAGAAAAAGGAAGAGGTACTTAAAAAGTGTTTTTAAAGCTGCTTTCATCTTACTCCTCCATCATTTTCTTATAGTCCTTATATACTTCGGAGCAATACTCCTCTGGTATCTCAGCACCATACTTCACAGCGTCCATATCCGATGCCTTACCGCAAGCCTCCAACCATGTAAATGCACTGTTGCAATATGTTGTATGGTAAGAAACCCACGCCATTGCCTGGGCGATGATCTTCTGCATATCTTCTGCCGAATAGTATTTACAAGGTGTCTGATCCTGATGGTATTCAAGCTGTTCGGCGCCAGAAGTCAACTGTGCCTGTTTTCCGAACAAATTGATCTGGTCATTCTGCGTAAGGCTGAAATGCTCCGTTCCAACGGACAGATCCACATCAACACCTGATACTATCGTCTGTTCGCATGCAGCCGAAAGAGCGGCGCGAATCTTTGCGCGGTAATTCTCTTTAGACAGGGAGTCAGAAATTTCCCCTTCCTGCGCCTCTTCCAGTTTTGTAAACCAGAAGTCAATATCCGCTTCTATTTCCTCCTTAGATGCCACGGCTGCAGAGGACAGCTTGAAATATATCTCGTCTGCTTCAAATCCCGCCGGTCCCTCTTCTGTTTCCGGCAGTTCCTGTTCATTCTTCCTGATCCAGACATCCACGGATCCATCCGGCAGCTCTACATATGTAATTTTCCCCTGCGTTGCAGGGCTATTTGTTTTATGCATATATCTTCCTCACTTTCTTATAATATTTTTCGTTTTCATAAGGTTTCCCTTTTTCATATCGGCTTACCATGCGCTTTGCGATGTTCAGAACCTCTTTCCAGTGTTCTTTACGCTGAAATTTGTGTGAGGCACTATTTTTTATCCATCCATTATATGCAAGCAGCGACATTGCCTTATGCTTTGTTACCACTGTTTTTGAGCGTATAAGCTTTATGAACAGATAAAATTTCCGTCTTGCCCTCAAAAAAATGGAGTCTCTAACTGTAACAACGACCTTTTTCAACCGTTTCTTTACCTTTCCATACTCACGATAAAACGCCTCGCAACCACGAAAAACGAATCCCATAAAATCGAGGTTTCTGCCTTTGATTTTCCCGGAAGAGTCCTTGTAACTCACAAGGAATTTCTCCCATGTTGGCTTGATCTCAAGACCGAGAAACTTTCTTGTAAACTCGATAATCAGCTTCATTGCCTGATGCAAATGTTTCTTGTTCCCTCCGAACACAACAATATCGTCGGCATAAATCATTGCATGCGATACAAGGCGGGTTCGCTTCTCTTTTCCGCGGCGTACAGTTGTTATAGCGAGCTGTTCGTAAATGTAATGGTACAGATACGACATATAATAGTTATTCAAGTCTTTTGACAGAGGGGAACCGATCAGGATGCCCTTTCCGCAAAGTTCCTTCCGTCCAAGTTGCCGATTTGCGAAGTCGTACAAATATATGATCGAGTCGAGCAAATACAGTAATTCCCCTGATTTTCGGAGATCTCTGTGGAGAAGCGCCTTCAGCCGATCGTGTGGTATGCTCGGATAACATTTTCTGACATCTGCTTTCGCACAGAACTTTGTGCCTTCGGGATCCCTCGATATCCATTTTTTTATATACTTTTTCCCGTAAGATTGCCCCTTCCCTTTTATCGACGAAACCTGAAATTCGCCTATTTTCGCATCAAACATTTCCTGACAGGCATCCCGCGCTATCACTTCGTAAAGCTGAAATATGAGCTTTTCAAGTCCGAGTTCCCGCCGTTTACCACTGATTCCATCCACAATTTCCCGATATGTAACAATAGCTTCATTCGGTGTCACAGATATTACATGTTCAACAACGGCCCTGCTTTTTAAATTTTCAGAAATGCTTTCAGCAATTTTATCAATGGTATCAGATACATATTCCGGAGATGTATCAATATTCTTCCTTGACTTCGTGTTACTGATTCCATTGTAATAGGCAAACAGCTTAGCAACATTGCTTTTGTCCAGTCGTTCGCGCAGAAAAGGTGTTATGCAGCTCTTAACAAAATCGATATTCGATATGTCTTTTCTCTTACAATAAGTTTTCAAAAAATCCAGTCCTCTTTCTTTCTGTATTCAAAGGCTTTCGGTTTTACTACTAACCCCCACATGCGCCCACTTCCGTCGCATGGCCGGGCGCCGGTTTTGCCCGGCACCCGATGCTGGTTCAAGAAATTTTGGGCGTTCCGCCCAAGTCGAAAATCGAGCCGCCTCAAGGGCGGCGAAACACACCGCAAAACACCATATCAGAAATACGGGCGGCGTAGTTCCAGTTCGCGTTGGAGAGGGCGTTGTTCAGGTTCGCGTAGAACCGGCCCGCGTTAGCCCCGTTGTTCAGGTTGCCGCCGGAGAGCCTAGCCAATAGCAGTGTGAGTCCTTATTCTATTTGCAGTTATGAGGGGAGATCCCCTCTTGCTTCGCAATTCACCCCCAACGGCACGCCTACGCTGCGCTCTGGGCGCACCGTCCAGAAGCAGAAAGACGGGCGGCGTAGGACCAGTACGCGCCGGAGAGGGCGACGCCCAGGGTCGCGGAGAACCGGCCCGCGTAAGCCCCGCTGTCCAGGTCGCCGCCGGAGAGCCACTCTCTCGTCGCATCGGAAGTTGTGTCAAGATCATTTGTGTACTGTCCGTCCGCATATCCTGTCGAACTGGACGCATTTACTTCCACGCCATGCCGCACACAGGGGTTATCAGGATCGTATCCCAGTTTGCTGATATACTTCCATGTAGCGTCTGTATCTGCAACCGAATAGCCGACCGATACATAGTCTTCTGTTACTGATGTGGCCAGCTTCGTGCAATCGTAACAGATCTGTGGAGTCATCACATGATTTGTGATTTTCATAATCACATTACTGATAACTTCGTAGAATCCCAGGAACATTTCAACGCCAAAGAGGATATATGGATACTTGCTGTTAGTATTGCTAACCGGCGATCCGCACGAGCCAAGTACGTTATCGCAGGTTCCGGTCCGCCATGGCATCGTAGAAATATAAGTAGGGCTTTCTACACTGTCATCAATCATCGTAGATGCAGTCGAGAACTTTACGCCTCCATTGTCAACATATACAGCGCTGTTTGACTCGTCATATTCTTCTATAGAAGTAATCTTTACCCTATTTGCTTTTGCATGCATCCCGGAAACGCCACGGTCAATATATGGAGTACCCCCAGAAAGAGACGTTGCGTTTCCAATGGACACGATAGAGCCTACGATCAAATTAGATGCCTGTGCCTTAGTGATAATAATCCGCTCTACATCAGCTTCTTGCACACTTGCCTTATACTGATAATAATATGACGTGCAACCTGTCATAATCGACTGTGTATGTCTGGTCGCAAATGCCACCATGAACAAATTGTCCAGATGCGCCTTATCCTGTGCAGTGGTTCCGCAATATTGGGTTCCTTTCTTCCGGAAACGAGTAATCATGCTGTTATGGCTCTGGTTATGATTAACTGTCTTTCCGCTGATTGAATGAGGGATCCCAGAGCTATCATCCCATGCCATATACTTTGCGATCGGAACAAAAGGTCTTACAGACTTATCCGGTCGGATAGCTGCCCCTTCCGGAAACGATCCGGGATAGTTTTCATCTGAAAGAATAATATTTTCTCCGGTTGCAGTTACTTCCATTTGGATCCACTGCGTGAGATAAAGCATATAAACGTCTTTATCTTCATCGGTTCTGGAGAATTCGTTGTCAATCCCTTTGATGTACTGCACGACGAATTCGCCATCCGCGTCCACATATCCATTTACTTCCAGTCCGTAGAATACACTCTCTCCTTCAAAGTCATTTATTCCACGTACCGAATCCGTGGACGGAGTGGCCACTTTCCCAACAGCATCATAAAGCCTCGTTCCTGTGGATGCAGGACTTACGCTATATGCATCGAAATGCACACCATACCGCTTACCAGTTCGTCTAAGATTGAGCAGGAACAAAGCCTGTTCATTTTTTGTCTTGGCAAATACACTTACCGCATCACGCATAGCCACGTCATTTTTAATGAGCTGCCCGAACATAGCATTCATGAGATCCGCATGTACCGGATCTGTTGTTTCGAGCATGCGAAGCTGCTCATTGAATCTGGCGCCAGATATATCAAAATTCGCCATAATCTACCTCCATATGATAATATTTATCTAAAAAAAGTGTTTAACATGTTGCAAAATATCGGAATGCGTTAGAAAGTATCATCGCACTCAAACACAACCTCCATATCAGCATCCTTGCCCTTTTTCATAAAGGCTTTCATGGCCACCATATCTCCATCAGCATCGTAAATACCGATTTCTGAAATATATGTATTGGCAAGTTCTGTTTCCTCCAAGGTACATTTATATCGGATGCATGTGTCTGAAATCACCTCATATCCGTCTACCTCTTTCCGGAAAGCTTCGTTGTGCAACGCATTCTGATCCGGGGAATGTGGTACGATCTCGTCTGATCCATTCACCCCTCCGGTGCCAAATGCCATTCCTACAATCTTGCTGAGTGGCGCTATGCCGGCTCTCGCCTCTAACATTTTTTTCTTTGCCTTCGTTGTAACTGTCGTTCCTGCCATTACAGGTCCTCCCTTCCTGAATTGAAATCATTTGTTCCATCAAAAGAAAAAACTCCGTCAAAGAGACTCGCTTTAGATGGTACGTATAATGAAACACCAAAATCTTCTCCGATTTCAGCATCCATACGGTGTGTGATTGCTATTACCTTTGGAGGAGAATCCTGCGAAAACGTATCTTTCCCATCAAACGATAGTTCTCCATCAAAAGTAATTACATAGTCAGGCCACAAAAAGGATGCCCTGTGGACATCCCTAACCTTATACTTGTTTTCATTTTTAATTTCTACAGCCGAGATCTTCGCATATTCAAACAGCACCTCTTCTGCATGGTCGGTATCAAAATGATATGTAACGGTTCTGAAATCCGGAGGACGCACCGCATTCAGTAGCGCCTCTCCATCAAAAAGGTATCTGCCATCAAACGACGCTCCCCACCATGTGATTGGAATCCGATGTACTATTTTCATCAGGAGATCGCCATATTCGCTTATTTTTGTCACTCTGTGCGATATCCGAAGGTTGTCAATCTTGATAATATTCGGAACTTCAAGCGGCACTGTCATGAAAAAATACGGCGGCTGCCGCGCGTTGAAATAGATGCTCCCATCAAATGGATATTCTCCATCCCATGTGGCGCCCCACCATGTGATTGGCAAACGGACCGTCATACGGTTAAACAGGATATCCTCAACCAGAACAAAAACAGCCAGACGAACATGAAGCTCGTACGATGTATGCGACTGCATTGCATCATTGATCTTGTCAATCCCTTTTTGTAAGCTGAATTCTCCTTCTCCTTCGAGATAAACAACGAATGTGTTCGGATGCGTTATCTTATTATCAGGTTCATGAATATCAACAACCTTTACATCGCACCCAAGGACGCTGTTCACCATCTTTTCCAATCTCCATGGTGTTATTGGAGCTTTTGTGTCTCTTCTATCCAGAATAAGCTTTCGACGTTCTTCCGGGTTTAGGTTTTCTCTGATCGGAAGTCCGAACTTCTCTTCATGATATCGAAGCCCCCATGTTGCTGTTTCTGGGAATGCCTGATAGGGTAATTCATCTTCAATGATCCGGCGGGCTTCATCCATCTCTATTCCCATAACCTGGAATATCCATTTCCCAACGTAGGACCTGTCATAAAATCCATTCCCGGTTATATATCCCATCATTCGTTTTGCCGCCTCAGATGTAGGAAAGTTTTCAATATTCATCGCATTCCCTCCCCTTAACTAAAGTCAACCTGATCTGTTGCTGCATACTCGTCATTAGAAAGGGTGATATTTTCCTCTGCTCCGTTCATCAGGAATGTATCAAAATCAGATACTCCCGGAATATCTGTTATCAGAGGGCGGACTTGGTTGTAAACCAAAATTCCTTCCACTTTCGCTTCTGAGTATTCCTTCATTACCAGTTCCTTGAATTGGCTTACGATTGTTGGAATATCCGTAGTGTCATCATACACAAGACCAGTGCAAGTGTAAGATATTTTCTTTGTTGTTGCGGCTTCGACAGTTAGTTCTGCGCATGCGGTAGGTAAGAGTC
>OGRP01001574.1_pt1 | contig 14220 bp, 8 predicted proteins | sample 1553531 | NCBI WGS metagenome assembly OGRP01 (sample SAMEA2580045, study PRJEB22360) | human gut metagenome | biome: human gut; feature: human-associated habitat; material: faeces | place: Denmark | collected 2008/2010 | reverse complement strand
GAAAAATAAAAAAATTTTCATCCGGTACATCTGGATTGAATGAATTTATTATATCATGTTTTTTCATGATTTGTCAATAGAATGACTTGTCGAATTTTGTCGATGCTCGAAGAAGATGGTTGGTTAGAAAAAACACCATCCACACAAACTTATGTCACAAATGTGAACTCTCTAAATGATCAGCCAGATGGCTATACAGAGGGATTGGGAGCAGCTGGAAAGCTATATCAAGAGAAATACGGTGATGATGCAGAAAACCCATATACAAAATTATATCGTTATCATATTATAGATGATTATCAGTTTACCAATCAATCGAACAGTGCACATTATCTATATGATTTTGACTATTACAAGGAAATTCGATTTCTGGGCTGGTCTTATACCGATTCTGGCGGAACAAAACACATCTTTAACGCAAATGCACCAATTACTCGACAAGATAATAGCACCTATTTAATTACTGACCAAACCGGAACAGCCATTGCTATTCCAAACGGAACGACTTTCTATGGAGAATGGGAGCAGGTTTCTTCCCCAGTAGAATTTTTCATCTGTTATGGTGGAACAATTCTGGACACAGAAGGGGATGTAAAAGTACGAAATGATGCCTATCGTTCGCTTTTTACAAGCTGTGCTGCCGTTGGTACATTGCTGTATGGGAATTTGACTGTAGGAGATAGTGAATTATATGCCAATGAACCAAACAAAGAAATCACAGCGATGATTACAACTGCTCATGATTTGGATTTTGACAGTAAAAAACCGCAAATTGTACTGGAAACCTTAACGGATTATGCAGAACAAGACAAAAAGGTTTACTATAATATCAAAAATCATGGTGCAAACTTTTCCATGCTACAAGACAGCTTATTGCACTGGATTCGAAACGATGACAATATGGTAATTTGCCTGAGTACAGGGGATGGAAATGTACAGATCAACAATGAACTGGCAACACCAGAAAATTATCAAGTGCGTTGGTACGTTCTGAAAGATCAGAGAGATGGTTGGCATGTAGATGGCATATTGACAGCGACAACCGAAGAAATGACCATTACCAAAACATTCCGAAATTTAGAAGAGAATCAGGTCAATGAAATCTTGAATAATGGTTATCAAATTGTTGTAAAAAATGAGAACGGAACAATTCTTACAACGCTGACACAAGCAAATGCAGTTCGGGTTTCTTCAGATTATAAGCGGTTAATCTGGTATGTATCCGGATTAGAAGACGGAAAAACATATACTGTAACAGAAGAGCATTACCAAAGTTCTTCACAAAAGTATGCAAATGTTACTGTTACTGCACAGCAGAGTGATTTTATTGTTGCACCCTATCCAATCCCTGTAACTGTAAATGAAACGGGAGAAAATCGAACCGCTTCGCTCTCTATGAAGAAAAGTAATACCCATGAATGGGTGGGCTTCATCAATTCCTATTCTAATACTTATACTTTGAAGCTGCGAAAAGTGGACAGCGTGACAGAAAAGCCGCTGCAAAATGCCGTATTCGCCTTATATGGAAAATACGAAGAAGCAACCGATCCAAGCCGAATCGTCCGTTATACTAAACCAGATGGTAGTATTATTATACTTTACTATATTAAGAATGCTGCTCCAACAGATGCAGATGGATATACAACAATTCAGGGATTGCATTTTTCTGACACAGAAAAATCTTATATTTATGTGTTGCAGGAAACAACTGTTCCAGATGGCTATATGACACCGATTGATATTTCACCGAAGCAGGTGCTGGAAGTTACACCAAGCCAAATTGGAAATGGTACTTACGCATTATCCATGAAAAACACCGCAAAAACAGAATCGTTGACGATTCAAAAATTGGTATCCGAACAACTACAGGAAAAGGATGTTTCCTATTCCATACACTTGAAAATTACCGATACTGTAAATTTTGCTCAAGCAGTGAAAAAATATCCATTCCCCTACGTGATTTTCAATGCGGATGAAACAATTGCAGCCACTGGAATTTTTGAAGAGGGAACAGAAACCGTCATCTCCATAAAAGCAGGACAGACTATAAAGATACAAGCTGTTCCGATTGGATTTACCTATGAATTGACAGAAGAGATTACTGACGCAACTGGAACCGTATTATATAAACCTTGTATCACAACAGCGGATGGTTCTGTCTGGGAACATACAATTACAGGAATCATACAGGAATCCAAAGCACAACAATCAGAAAATTGGATTACCATTAAAAATTATCAGGCTGATGCTGTACCTGAGCAGAAAGACATCACTGTACAAAAGCAGTGGGATGATTCCATTCAACATCCAGATATAACGGTACTGCTTTATCAGATGCAAACAAATCGAAATACCGGAACATCTACAACGATTTTATATGATACAAAAACATTAAACGATGCAAATCAGTGGGCATACACATGGAGCAATGTACCTCGAAGTGATAAAACAAACGATTATAGCTACTATATACAAGAAAAAGCCGTGGATGGCTATGATCCGTCTTATTATACAGACAAGATTCAGTTACTGCTAACAAAATGCGTAGTAGATGACACAGAAGTTTCTGTAGCCCCAGTAGACTGGGAAAAAGCAAGTGTTACGATTTTTAATCGAAAGCGACCGGAATTACCCAAGACTGGTGGTAGGGGTACTATCTGGTATTTGATGAGTGGCTTTCTTCTTTTTCTTTTTGCTGGTTTTGGCATATCAATGCAAATGCGGAAAATTAAATTGTCATAAATAAAAAAATGCTCTCTAACAAAAAATAGAGAGCATTTTTTCATATTTTTTACAGTTATATCAATTTTGAAAATCTAAAATGTTATCATAAAAGAAAGTTGATAAACAATTCAAGAAATCAGATAGAACATCATGGAAAAAAGGAGATAATTCGTATGGTTTCTACAAGTAAAAACGTAGATGATTCAGAAAATAAGAACGATATCGATGAAACACCTTTCCGCAATGACTTTTCTATGCTTCATTTTTCATCATTACCAACAATAGAAGATGCTACATATGAAGTTGAACATGCCAGACTGGAAGAAAATAACATAGAAGAAACACCGTTTCTGATCACACCAAACCTCACAAAACAGCCAATAGAAGAAAATCCAAAAACTGTTCATGTAGAAAAAAAGAAAGAAAATGCTGTGCCATCCACTCCAGAACAATATAACCTGAATATTTCTGTGCAAGATTTACCGCTTTCTTTACGTTCCAGAAATGGACTTTGCAGAGGTGGAATCATGACATTAAGACAGTTGCTTCAATATGATAAAGAATCGCTTTTGGGTGTTCGAAATTTAGGAAAGTATTCTATTAAAGAAATTACTGATTTTCTAGCTACCACTTTTCATCATGGAAAAAAGAAGATCAGTGGCGAAAATTTATCAAATCAGCCACTATATACAAAGGAAACATACATCTCAGAAATTGATACCATACCGATTTCTCCCCGTACTGTCAATGCACTTATGCGAGGTGGCGTTGATACAATTGGGAAATTGATGCGTGCTGACAGCGAAAGAATTTTAAGTATCCGCAATCTTGGAAAAAAGTCATTTGAAGAGGCGTTATGTCTCAAAAAACAAATTCCGAAATTACTCATTCAGTCAAACTATACAGAATCCGATTCTTCAGATGACGTGAAAAATACATTTGAAATGATGGTTGCAGCATTTGCATTAACAGATGAAGATGAAATTGAAGAGCTTCGCCTGTATTGTTACCATTTTAATGATCCAGAAGATACGGAACAAGAACGATTGGAAAAGTGGTATCATCTTCCATGTGTAAAATCAGTTGCTACAAGAAAAATTGCGAATGCCTTAAAAGAACATTCTGTTTTTGGGCTGCGGTTGTCTGAACTTCGTGCAATGTTACCTGAAAATTTCCCAGAAGCGTTATTTGAGGAGATTTTAGATCAAGTCGCACAGAAAGATCATGGAAAACGATATGTTCAAAAAAGTGAATCTCTGCATTCTATGCTCGAAAAAGAAAATATTATGAATGCCCCTGAATTTGAAATTTTGAAATCTCGTATGAAAAATAAGACGTTAGAAGAAATTGCAAATCAATACGGCTTAACAAGAGAACGCATTCGACAAAAGCAAGAAAGAGCCCTTCGAAGAATAAGAAAAATAGCAGACTGTTCAAATGTTATGATTACAGAAAATAGATTCCGCCCACTTTTTGAAACGTATGCGTTTCAGGAAAAACTCTTTTGTACTTTAACAGAACAATCTTCCGAGGTCTATCGATTCTTGGAATTCTCGGTAAAAAAGAAAGGAATCGCACCAATCGAAAAGATGTTTCAGGAAGTACAAGTTCCGGGGTGGATGGTTGGAAACTGGGAAAAGTATTGTCAAAAACCTATAGATTCTCAGTATTTATGCATCACAGAAGATGGAAATCGCCTCATTGAAAAAACTAAACACGGAATTATAAGCTATTTGATAGCAAAATATTGTCAGGATGAAATGCTGTTTGATGATTTTGTAAAGTTATATCAAGATTTTATTGTGAATCATGGTTTGGAAGATGACAGCAGACTCTGTATTTCTGAATTTGAAAAACGTTCTCAAGAAAATCAATTGTCTGCCAGAATGGATATTTTTTGGAAGATTGGTAGAAAATTTCGTTATTATGATATTGAGGCACATGACTACACAGAATTACTGGAAACGCTGGATTTGAATCAATATCACAATGTGAAATTGTCTACACTGAAGTTTATCAGAGAATATCCGGAATTGATGCAGCAATATGACATTCGAGATGAATATGAACTTCACAATCTGCTGAAAAAAATTGCAGACAAAATCGATGCTCCAGAACTGCAATTTGGACGAATGCCGCATCTCTGCTTTGGAGAATTTGACCAAATCGCTATGATTAAGGCGTATATGTGGAAACTTGCTCCGATTTCAAAGGAAGCCCTTGCAAATGCCATCTCTGAAGATTATGGATTTCGACCAGAAAGTTTGATTGGACTTTTTGGCTGTATTGACTTGTACGAAAAAGATGGCGTGTACACAGTTGACCACAAGGCAATGACGGAGGAGCAAATAAAAATCTTATCCGAAAACTTGCCGGATGATTTCTATTACTTCGATGAGATCGAACAAAAATTTGCAATGTTGTTTCCAGATGCAGAAATTGAATTGGTAAATGGATTCAATTTAAAACGGCTTGGGTTTGTTTTAAATACTACTTATGCAGTTAAGAACTATCCGAGCAGTTCGTCCTATTTTCATGCACTGTTAACAAAAAACGACATCACAGATATTTCTGCAATGCGGAAACGATTTTACAAAATTAATATGTTTTCCAGTATTTTATATGAACTGAAAAGAGATTATACCATTATTGAATTCGAGAAAAATAAATATGTTTCTATCGCAAGGCTGGAAAGTCTGGGATTTGACAGAACAAAATTAAAGCAATATTGTGATGAAGTGTATGCATATGCCAAAAATATAGATTTCTTTACGATTGAAAGCCTTTCCAAACAAGGATTTACTGCTGATTTAGAAAGCCTTGGTTTTGAACCTTGGTTCTATAGTTCTATTTTAAGAGAAGATCATCGTTTTTCCCATAGAAAAATGGGAGGGACTGTTTTGTTTCATGCAGCTGGTCAAGAAGCATCCATACGGAATCTGGTTTTTTCTATTTTGGAACAGGAAAGCAGTGTGGATGTAGACCGGCTGATTGCTCAGCTCAAAGAAGACTATCACATTCAATTAGACCGATGGGATATAATTCCACGCATTCAAAATACAGAATTATATTTTGATAACATCATGGATAAAATCTATCGTGACTATCACACCTATTATGAAGAACTGTTGAGTATCGACGAGGAGGATGAATATGAATTTATTGGATGAACAGTATCGTGAGTTTGTGCAACCTACAACCCTCACAAAAAAGCTGACTTTAAATGGAGAAACAAAAGCCTACCCAATCTATCGTGTTCGGTTAGAGTTGTTATATTATAATGAACAAAATGACCGAATTGCAACTTGGATCAGCCAGTATAAAAGCGAACATGGTGGATTTCAAGATTTGTCACAGGAAGCGTACAATGCAGTGATTGAAGATTTTATCATCAAAAGCAATCCTGCTTCCATTGAGAAAACAAAGAATAATATTAAAGCTGTCAACCAAAGAGAACCGGGTGTAATTCTGTCAGATGGAAGAATCGTGGATGGAAACCGACGGTTTACTTGTCTGCGAAAACTTGCTGAAGAAGATCCTAATTTTTGCTGGTTTGAAACAATCATTCTCAATATCCGCATGACAGATAGCAAAAAACAAATAAAAATGCTGGAACTTGCAATTCAGCATGGAGAAGAAAAAAAGGTTGACTATAACCCAATTGATCGTTTGGTTGGTGTCTATCAGGATATTGTAAAGACAAGACTGCTTACTATAGAAGAATATGCAGAGAGTACGAATGAAACCATTCAAGAGGTAAAAAAACGAGTAGAAAATGCGAAGCTGTTTAGCGAATTTTTGCAATATATCGGAATGCCGGAACAATATTATATTGCCAGAGAATATCAGGTCGTATCTATTTTTTCTGATATGCTGCCAATTTTCAAAAAATGCAAAAGAGAATCGGATGTTGTTACCTTGAAAGAGGCAATTTTCAATAATATTCTCATGCAAACGATTGATGATAATCGAAAGTTTATTCGCTACATCAGCCAGATGATGGAAACTAATATTTTTCAGACCTATCTTCAAAAACAATTGGAGATAACTGAAAAGATAAAAGAAAAGCTTTCCTCCAATCCACCGAAAAATAGAGCAGAATTGAATGATTTCATCAACGAAAATCCAGAACTTGCAGAAGAATTGAGAAACACACTGGATGATTTCATTTTAAAAGCAAAAAAGCGAGCAACTAAATCCAAACCATCGCAGAGCGTTTCAAAAAGTTTTACGATTCTGAAAGACGTTGATACCAGAATTTTCAGCAGCTTGAGCGATAAGGAATTGGAGAGCTTAACTGCTGATATCACCAGACTGTCTGAGAAAGTAGACTTTATCAAAGGAAAATTGAAAATCAAAAATCCCGTAGAAACTGCTTTTGAACAACAGCCATTTCTTCAAACGGAATCGACTTTGCCTGTTTCCACTCCGGAATTCAAAATCGCTGATCGGAAAATTATAGAACCGATGCTTTTATGCACAGATATGAATCAGGTTATTACCACCCCAACGGTTTGTTTGCATTTTCGTCTTGCGGAAAAATTGCCGTTTCAAGAGAATGAAGCAAGTTATCGATTGTTCTTTTTGAATGCAAAAAACGAAAGGATCAGTCAAAAAATAGAAATCACATTGCAAGCAGAACAGACACAGATGGTTACATTTTCGTTATCCATCACAGCCAAAGAGACGATTTGTTTTTTAGCAGTACAGTCCATGAATGATACGGAAGATGCCCTGCAACAAAAGATTCCATTTCAGATTTTATTCTGATTTTATTCAAAATATGCTATCATTCAAAGCCATTTTCTTTGCTTTTTGTGTTTATGATTAAGAATTCCAAGTAATATGCTATATGAAATGAATATAGCATCATTTCCAATTAAGGAGGTCTTTTCATATATTATGGTAAAACGACAAAGAAATTGGAACAACTGTATGCAGAATACAATAAAATTTGGGGATGCGACCCAGACTGTTATGAAGAATTAGAATATGGGGAAAATGCATACAAAGAGTTTATGAAAGACATCAAAAAAGCTTTGAAAATGCGTGTAAAACTGACTGATATTTATCCGCCTGTTGACGATGAATTTTAATATACACAAATGCCAAAAAACGAATTGCTTTTTCCAAAAAGGAAGATAAATCGTACAAAATCCTTATGTTTTCCGAAAAATAGTTGCAATTTCAAATCTGGTATGCTATAATGAAAACAGTTCATGCATGAATAAAAAGAATAACGCTAAAAAAACGGTGCTTTTGGTTTTGCGTTTGCAAAATACAAAAGGTAAAAGGGAAACCAGTGCAATTCTGGTACGATCTCGTCACTGTAATAGGGGAGTGTTCCGTAATAGATGTCACTGTCGAACGATGGGAAGACGACGGAATCATGTTGAGCCTTGAGTCAGGAAACCTGCCGTTTTTTGTACAGGAATCAAGATTCCAGATCACGAGGCATTGATCGTACAGAAACACTTTTAAATGGTGTTTGTTTCGGTATGCTTTCGGCTCATTTTTGGGCAGAAAGCTTTTTTATTTCCTCTGTTTTGTTTTCCTGATTTTCCTTGATTGTTTAGAAGGAGAATATATGATGAAAAAAGTAACTATTTTTATGCTTTCTTTGGCAATGACCGCTGCAATGTTGTCTGGATGCTCCAGCAGCAATGACAGTTCCAGCAGTTCTACAGCAGAAACAACAACTGCTGCTGAAACAACTGTTGCAGATGAAACAACAGAAACAGAAGCTGCTGAAGAAACTTCTCAGGAGGAAACTGTGGACGAAGAAGAAAATTATGATACCGGTGATGCATCCTTGGATAATATCCGCAATCAGGATGAAATCGGAGAACAGGAACTGTTGGTACTGAGCTTTGGTACAAGCTACAATGACAGCCGCCGTCTGACTGTTGGTGCAATTGAAAATGATTTGGAAAGTGCATTCCCAGACTTTTCTGTTCGCCGTGGGTTTACTTCCAACATTATTATTGACCATGTCAACAAGCGGGACAATGTTCTGATTGATGACGTAGATGCTGCAATGAATCGTGCTGTAGATAATGGTGTAAAGACACTGGTTGTACAGCCGACACACCTGATGCATGGTTTGGAATATGATGAATTGGTAAAAGAAGTTGGTAACTATGCGGATGCATTCGATCAGGTTGTATTTGGCGAACCGCTGCTGAGCAGTGATGACGACTTTGCAAAGGTAGAAAAGGCAATTACCGAATGGACAGCCGATTATGATGATGGAAAGACTGCCATTTGCTTTATGGGTCACGGTACAGAAGCAGATTCCAATGAAGTTTATCAGAAGATGCAGGATTTGCTGACCAAGGATGGTTATACAAACTATTTTGTTGGAACAGTAGAAGCAACGCCGTCTTTGGAAGATGTTCTGGCAAAGGTACAGGCTGGCGATTATGAACGGGTTGTACTCGAACCGTTGATGGTTGTTGCTGGTGACCATGCAAATAATGACATGGCTGGCGATGAAGATGGTTCTTGGAAGAAGACCTTTGAAGATGCCGGTTATCAGGTAGAATGTCTGGTTCGTGGTCTGGGCGAAAACGAAGCCATTCGTCAGATTTATGTAGAACACGCACAGGCAGCCATTGACTCTATAGCAAAGAACTAATTCCCCCTCTTGTTGATTTTGTTCATCGGATGAAAATAATAAAAAGCGGTTCGGATTTTACCGACCGCTTTTTTGTGAAAGGAACTTTTATGAAAAAACGAATTTTTTCAATGCTGTTGGCATCTTGCTTTTTGCTGATTACCTGCTCTGGCTGCGGAGATACAAGCGAATCCAGTACCGCCAGCACAGAAGCAGCTACAACTGCGGAAACTGTTGAAACAGCAGAAACCGTACAGGTGGTACAAGATGGCATGCAGCCGATTTTTGGCAGCGACATCAAAGACGGCACGTATGAAATCACAGTGGATTCCAGTTCTACGATGTTCCGAATTACTGCCTGTCAGCTGACTGTAAAAGATGGAACAATGACTGCGGATATGACCATGGGCGGTACAGGATACCTCTATTTATATATGGGCAGCAGTGAAGATGCAGAAAAGGCAGACGAATCCGACTATATCCCATTTACAGAAAATGCAGATGGAACACATACCTTTACCGTCCCAGTCGAAGCATTGGATTCTGGAATTGCCTGTGCAGCATTCAGCAAGAAAAAAGAAATCTGGTATGACCGGACGCTGGTATTTCGGGCAGACTCTCTGCCAATGGATGCCCGTTCCGATGATGCCTATACAACTGTAGAAAGCTTGCAGCTGGAAGATGGCACATACACTTGTTCTGTACAGTTAGAGGGTGGTTCTGGAAGAGCCAGTGTCACATCTCCAGCCACAATTACAGTAAAAGACGGCACTGCCACAGCAGAAATCGTTTGGAGCAGCTCCAACTATGACTATATGAAAGTGGATGATACGCAATATAATCCGACAAATACAGAAGGGAATTCTACATTTGAAATTCCGGTCTTGGGGTTTGACTATGCAATGCCGGTATCTGCGGATACCACTGCAATGAGCACACCGCATGAAATTGATTACACATTATTCTTTGATTCTACCACTTTGGAGAAACAAGAATGAAGTGGTATTCTCTTGGTGTAAGCAGCCTGCTCTGCATTGGACTGCTCACTGCATGCGGTTCAACATCTTCCGAACAAACAGAACTATGGTCGGAACAATCCTGCACCGGACATATGACGTTACAATATGCAACAGAGTTTTCCGTGGACTACTACGACCCCTATGCATTGATTACCATTGCAGACAATCAGCAGTATCTGCTCGTTCCGGAGGGAGAAACTGTTCCAGTGGGACTGGACACGAACATTACAGTGTTACAGCAACCATTTCAAAATCTCTATGTTGCAGCCAGTTCTGCAATGGATTTATTTGATGGAATCGGTGCTTTGGAGCAGGTGCGAATGACCAGCACAACAGAAAAAAGCTGGAGTCTTCCGCATATTCAAGCGGCACTTGAACAGGGAACAATGTTGTATGTTGGAAAATATAGTGCTCCTGATTATGAAACGATTTTATCTCAGGGGTGTAACCTTGCGATTGAGTCAACCATGATTTATCACAGTCCGGAGATTCAAGAAAAGCTGGAAACGCTTGGAATTCCTGTTTTGGTAGAGCGTTCTAGCTATGAATCCCATCCGCTCGGAAGAATGGAATGGATGAAATTATATGGATTGCTGCTGAATCGAGAAACAGAAGCAGATGCGTATTTTACAGCACAGTCCGAAAAACTGGATTCCATTTTGACAGAAAAAAATACAGGAAAAACAGTTGCGTTTTTCTATATCACGACAAATGGTTCTGTCAATATTCGCAAACCCGGTGATTATACTTCTAAGATGATTGAATTGGCAGGCGGGAATTATTTGTTTTCCGCAGAGGATTTAAATGTAGAAGAAAACGCCCTGTCTACCATGAATATTCAGATGGAAACTTTTTATGCAGCGGCAAAGGATGCAGATTATCTCATTTATAATAGTACCATTGATGGGGATATTCCGAACATGGAACAGTTCTTGCAAAAAAGTCCGCTTTTGGCAGACCTGAAAGCAGTCAAAGAACAGCACGTTTGGTGTACCAAACAAAACTTGTTTCAGCAAACAACCGGTGCAGCAGATATGATTGCAGATTTTCATGAGATTGTAACGGGTGCAGCAGATGGAAAAGACCAGCTGACCTACTTACATCGCATTTCTTAATGGAAAGGGTGAAAAATCATGAAATCGCATTCCACCATTCGATATTGGATTTGTTATCTGCTCTTGTTTGTTGTGTTGCTCGCTTTATTTGTTGGAACACTTTGCACAGGGAGTGTTCCGTTTTCTCTCTCTGAAATTGGTTCAGTGTTGATGCATCCGGAACAAAATACAACTGCTTGGAAAATCCTATGGGAAATCCGCATGCCCCGTAGTTTAACGGCGATTATTTTAGGCGGAGCACTTTCTGTTTCTGGCTTTTTGCTGCAAACATTCTTTTCGAATCCGATTGCAGGGCCGTATATCTTGGGGATTTCCTCCGGTGCAAAGCTGACCGTTGCCTTGGCAATGATTTTTTTCTTGGGACAGGGGAGATTGCTTTCTGCAATGGCATTGATTGGCGTTGCCTTTTTTGGGTCTATGCTCTCTATGGGGTTTATCCTGTTGATTTCTGGGAAAGTTCATCGAATGTCCATTCTGATTATTTGTGGGGTTATGATTGGCTATATTTGTTCTGCAATCACTGATTTTGTTGTTACCTTTGCAGATGATTCTAACATTGTCAACCTGCACAACTGGTCTATGGGCAGCTTTGCAAGCTCCAGCTGGCAAGACCTTCGTGCCATGAGCATGGTCGTATTTCCGGTATTGATTGGGACATTTTTTCTGTCAAAGCCAATGGGAGCATATCAGTTGGGAGAAGCTTACGCACAAAACCTAGGCGTTCCGATTCGTTTGTTTCGGGTCACATTGATTTTATTATCCAGTCTGCTTTCTGCGTGTGTCACGGCATTCGCTGGACCAATTTCTTTTGTTGGAATTGCTGTTCCACATCTGATGAAGAACCTGCTTCAAACTGCAAAACCACTCTGGTTGATTCCAGCTTGTTTTTTTGGCGGCGGAGCATTTTGCCTGCTCTGCGACTGGATTGCAAGAACGGTTTTTTCTCCGACAGAATTGAGTATCAGCACGGTAACGGCTGTATTTGGTGCACCCATTGTCATTTGGATGATGCTGCATCGAGAGAAGCGATAGGAGGAACACTGCCATGAAACCAATTCTTCTGCATACAGAACAACTAACAGTCGGATACCGAAAAAAAGCATTGATTCCGGACATTACATTTTCCGTTCAAGCTGGGCAAATTCTCACGCTCATTGGAGCAAATGGCGTTGGAAAATCGACCATCTTAAAAAGCATTGCTCGACAATTAGAACCGATTGCTGGAACGATTTTTGTTGGAGAGCAGGAACTTTCTGCAATCTCCCATCGCAATCTTGCAAAATCCATGTCCATTCTAATGACACATTCTTTTCAGACAGAATTTTTACGCTGTATCGATGTTGTAGAGGCAGGAAGATACCCCTATACGGGACAACTGGGCATTCTCTCCGAACAAGACCATGAGAAAGTAGCGGAAGCGTTGCGTTTGGTGCATGGAGAAGAACTTGCACAAAAAGACTTCCGAAAAATCAGCGATGGACAACGGCAACGCATTCTTTTGGCGAAAGCAATTTGTCAAGAGGCGGAGATTTTGATTTTAGATGAACCAACTTCTTTTTTGGATGTTCGTTACAAGCTGGAATTTTTAACAATTTTAAAAGACTTGGTTCGAGAAAAGCAAATTGCTGTGATTCTCTCCCTGCATGAATTAGACTTGGCACAGCGAATTTCAGATGTGGTGCTCTGCATTCGCAATCATACAGTAGACCGAATCGGAACACCAGATGAGATTTTTACAGATGCTTACATCACCAATCTCTATGGGATTACTTGTGGCAGCTATGAAAGTCTTTATGGAACAATGGAACTTCCTGCTCCGACTGGAACACCACAGACGTTTGTCATTGGTGGTGGCGGAACGGGAAATGCGGTTTATCGGCAGTTGCAGCGAGAAAACATTCCGTTTTATGCCGGCATTTTACAAGAAAATGATTTGGATTATCCGGTTGCAAAAGCACTCGCCACAGAAGTTATTACAGAAAAAGCCTTTGAACCTATTGGAGAGCCTACTTTTCAAAAAGCAAGTTCGTTATTACAGCATTGTGAGCGAGTAATTTTATGCTGCAAGCAATTTGGAACAATGAATCAAAAAAATCAGGAACTCATTTTACTTGCCAAAGAAAATGGGAAACAAATATTAGAAGCTAACTCTTAAAATCCGCCCATACAAGGCGGATTTTTTATGGTTGACTTTTCGACTAGAACATGCTACAATAGAAATAGAATTCAGCCGAGAAAGCAGCGTGGAAATTATGGGTAGACCGAAAAAAGAAAAACCAAATCGAAAAGATGGCTGCTATGAAATCAAAGCAACGGTTGGAATAGCCGATGACGGAACGCCCATCCGAAAAAGCTTTTACAGTACGAAGAGCAAAGAAGATGCCCAACGAAAAGCAGAGCAATACAAAGTCCAGCAGGAATTGCAGGAACAGACTGGAATTTGCTTACAAAAGAATCGAACCTTGTTTTCTGCATGGGCAAGGGAATGGCTGGAAACTTACAAAAAAGGAAAAGTAAAAGACCAGACTTATTATTTTACCTATCAGGTCAATGTGGAAAAGTACTTAATTCCGTTCTTTGGAGCAATGCGGTTGCAGATGATTCGGCAAATTGATGTGCAGCGATACTTTAATACGGTACAAAATGCAGAAACTGGAGCAGCCTTGTCAGCATCGGTATTGGACAAACACAAGATGATTTTAAGTGCTATTTTCCATGCAGCGATTGACAACGACCTTTGTTTTAA
>OGRP01001555.1_pt1 | contig 14412 bp, 10 predicted proteins | sample 1553531 | NCBI WGS metagenome assembly OGRP01 (sample SAMEA2580045, study PRJEB22360) | human gut metagenome | biome: human gut; feature: human-associated habitat; material: faeces | place: Denmark | collected 2008/2010 | reverse complement strand
ACGATGTCCAGCGGGGTGCCGTCGGGCAGGTAGGGCATATCCTCCTGCGGCAGGATGCGGGAAACGACACCCTTGTTGCCGTGACGGCCTGCCATCTTATCGCCGACGCTGATCTTGCGCTTCTGAGCGATGTAGCAGCGGACGACCTCGCGCACACCGGGCTGCAGCTCGTCGCTGTTCTCCGGGGTGAAGACCTTGACGTCCACGATGATGCCGTACTCGCCGTGAGGCACACGCAGAGAGGTGTCACGCACCTCGCGGGCCTTCTCGCCGAAGATGGCACGGAGCAGGCGCTCCTCAGCGGTCAGCTCGGTCTCGCCCTTCGGGGTGACTTTACCGACCAGAATATCACCGCTCTTGACCTCGGCGCCGATGCGGATGATGCCGCGCTCGTCCAGATCCTTCAGAGCATCCTCAGAGACGTTGGGGATGTCGCGGGTGATCTCTTCGGGTCCCAGCTTGGTGTCGCGGGACTCGGTCTCATATTCCTCAATGTGGATAGAGGTGTAAACGTCCTCACGGACGATCTTCTCGTTCAGCAGGACGGCGTCCTCGTAGTTGTAGCCCTCCCAGGTCATGAAGCCGATGAGGGCGTTCTTGCCCAGAGAGATCTCGCCGTTGCGCATTGCAGGGCCGTCGGCCAGCACCTGACCGGCCTTGACGTTCTCGCCCACCTCGACGATGGGGCGCTGGTTGATGCAGGTGCCTGCGTTGGAGCGGGCAAACTTGACCAGAGAATAGTTGTCCACGACGCCCTGAGCGTTGCGCACCTCGACATGGTCAGCGTCCACCTTCTCAACGATACCGTCGTTCTTTGCCAGAACCGCGGTGCCGGAGTCGGTAGCAGCCTTGTACTCCATACCGGTAGCAACGATGGGCTGCTGGGTGACCATCAGAGGCACTGCCTGACGCTGCATGTTGGAGCCCATCAGAGCACGGTTACAGTCATCGTTCTCCAAGAAGGGGATGCAGGCGGTAGCGACAGAGACCATCATTCGGGGCGAGACGTCCATATAATCGACCTTCTCGGCGTCGATCTCCAGAATGTCGTCGCGGCGGCGGGCAGAAACGCGGGCGCGCTTGAAGTGCTTGGTCTCGTCCAGAGGCTCGTTGGCCTGAGCAACGACGTACTCGTCCTCGACGTCAGCGGTCATATACTCGACCTCGTCGGTGACGACCTGGTCGATGAGGCGGCCCTTCTCGTCGTAGGTCTTCTTGACCTTGCGGTAAGGAGCCTCAACGAAGCCGTACTCATTGATCTTGGCGTAGGATGCCAGATAGGAGATCAGACCGATGTTGGGGCCTTCAGGAGTCTCAATGGGGCACATACGGCCATAGTGGCTGTAGTGGACGTCGCGGACTTCGAAGCCTGCGCGGTCACGGCTCAGACCGCCGGGGCCCAGAGCAGACAGACGGCGCTTGTGGGTCAGCTCAGCCAGAGGGTTATTCTGGTCCATGAACTGGGACAGCGGAGAAGAACCGAAGAACTCCTTGATGGCGGCGACCACAGGACGGATATTGATGAGGGCCTGCGGAGTGATGACGCTCTGGTCCTGGCTCTGCAGGGTCATGCGCTCACGGATGACGCGCTCCATGCGGGAGAAGCCGATGCGGAACTGGTTCTGCAGCAGCTCACCGACGCTGCGGATGCGGCGGTTGCCCAGATGGTCGATGTCATCGGTGGTGCCGATGCCGTGGCCCAGGCCGTTCAGATAGTTGATGGAAGACAGGATGTCGGTCACGGTGACGGTGCGGCCGATGAGCTGGTCGTGGTTGCGGCGCAGCAGCTCCTTCTGCTCTTCCACATCCGAAGTGGTGTCGAGGATCTTCTTGATCTCCTCAAAGGAGCAGCGCTCGTTGATGCCACACTCCTTGACATCGAAGGAGAAGAAGCCCTGAGCGTCAACACAGCCATTGGTGATGACCTTGACCTTCTTGCCCTCGACGTTCAGCACGACGACATTGACGCCGGCGTTGTCAGCGGCCTCGGCCAGCTGACGGGTGATCTTGGCATCCTTCTCGATGAGCAGTTCGCCGGTCAGAGGAGCGACGACGTTCTCGGCGGCGATGTGGTTCATGATGCGGCGTGCCAGAGACAGCTTCTTGTTCATCTTATAGCGACCGAACCGGGACAGATCGTAGCGGCGGGGGTCGAAGAAGAGCATATTGAGCTGGCTGGTAGCGGACTCCACCGTGGGAGGCTCACCGGGGCGCAGCTTGCGGTAGACTTCCAGCAGGCCTTCCTCGGTGTTCTTGGTGGTATCCTTTTCCAGAGTGGCAAGGATGCGCTCATCCTCGCCGAAGTAGTTCAGGATGTCCTCGTTGGAAGACAGGCCCAGTGCGCGGCAGAGCACGGTGACGGGCAGCTTGCGGTTCTTATCGATACGGACATAGAACACGTTGGAAGCGTCGGTCTCGTACTCCAGCCAGGCGCCGCGGTTGGGGTTCATGGTGGCGCTGTACAGGTCGTTGCCCACCTTATCGTGATCATGGCCGTAGAATACGCCGGGAGAACGGACCAGCTGGCTGACGATGGCGCGCTCTGCACCGTTGATGACAAAGGTGCCGGCGTCGGTCATCAGGGGGAAGTCGCCCATGAAGATCTCCTGGTCCTTCACCTCGCCGGTCTCCTTGTTCAGCAGACGGGCGGTGACGCGCAGGGGTGCTGCATAGGTCACGTCGCGCTCTTTGCACTCTTTGATGCTGTACTTGGGCTCTTTATCGAGACGGAAGTCCACGAAGCTCAGTGCCAGATTGCCGGTGTAGTCCTCAATGGTGCCGATGTCGTGGAAGACCTCTTTCAGGCCCTCGTCCAGGAACCACTGATAAGAGTTCTTCTGGACCTCGATGAGGTTCGGCATACTGATGACTTCGTCGATGTGGGAGAAGCTCATGCGCTCGGTCTTGCCGAGCTTGACGGGCTTGACTTTCATCATAAAATCAACCACTCCTTACTTTTATACTCTACGGATGTTGCAAAATGCAGGTCGAATTTGAGCAGACACACATAATTCGGCCTGCACCGCGCGCAGAAGTCCGGCGTTTTGCACAAACTTTTCGGTAGGACCCGTTCCGCTCATGCTGCGCAAACTCCCTTTTTGGCGCACTAGGCCATTATGTGATACTAATGCAGTATACACCCTGAAACCCCTGTTGTCAAGCCATTTTTCCGTTTTGAGGCAAAAAATTTCCCGGATGCCCTCTTTTATCGGACACCCGGGAACGTGTATGCTTTGCGTGATTTTGGGGTTGATTTTTTTGTTTTTTACGTTCCAGACAAAAACACCCTTGTGCATTTTGTCACCATTTACTCTTGCAATCCAGTTTATTCATCCAGATAATCCCGCAGGCGCTTTGCCCGGCTGGGGTGGCGGAGCTTGCGCAGGGCTTTGGCCTCGATCTGCCGCACCCGCTCCCGGGTGACGTTGAACTCCCGGCCCAGCTCTTCCAGCGTCCGGGCGCGGCCATCCTCCAGACCGAAACGGAGGGCGATGACCCGCTCTTCCCGGGGCGTCAGGCTCTTGAGCACATTCATCAGCTCCCGGCGGAGCAGCTGCCGCCCGGCCTCGTCGGCGGGGACGCCTGCCTCATCGTCCTGGATGAAGTCCTCGAGGTGGGCGTCCTCTTCCTCCCCCACCGGCGTCTCGAGGCTGATGGGGTCCTGAGCCAGCTGGATCAGCTCCCGCACCCGGGCGGGCTCCATGTCCAGCTGGGCGGCGATCTCCTCGGCGGTAGGCTCCCGGCCTGTGCGGCGCAGCAGCTCTCCTGCCGTCTTCTTCACCCGGTTGATGCTCTCCACCAGATGCACCGGGATGCGGATGGTGCGGCCCTGGTCGGCGATGGCCCGGGTGATGGACTGGCGTATCCACCAGGTGGCGTAGGTCGAGAACTTAAAGCCCCGATCCGGCTCGAACTTCTCCGCCGCCTTCATCAGGCCGAGGTTGCCTTCCTGGATCAGATCGAGGAAGGGCAGGCCCCGCCCGGCATACCGCTTTGCCACCGAGACGACGAGGCGAAGGTTCGCTTCGCTGAGACGGCGGCGGGCATCCTCGTCCCCTGCCTGTGCGGCACGGGCAAGGGCGGCTTCCTCTTCCACCGAGAGCAGCGGCACCCGGCCGATCTCTTTCAGATAGGTCTTTACCGGGTCGTCCAGCGCCACGCCTTCGGCGGACAGCTCATGCTCGAGCTTTCCGATCTGCTCTTCGTCCAGAAGCGGCAGCTCTGTCTCTTCCTCGGCCACCTGCACGCCCCGCGTCTCCAGTGCGGCATACAGTTCGTCCAGTCCCGCCGGGTCGAAGTCCTGCTCTTCCATGGCACGACTCACCTGCTCGGGCGTCAGGACATGGCGGCGGGCGCGTCCCGCCAGCATCTTCGCCATTTCTTCCGTCTGTGACATTTTCTGCATCTGTGCTTCTCCTTCCGGCCCCAGCCGGTGGAGAGATTAGACCGAATCTTCTGCGTCAGCAGTTCCCTGCTTTTGTTCCCGCATCGACTGGAGATACTGTTCAATATCGTTGGTTGACATACTGGCGGCGCGGCTGGCTACGGGGGTCCCCCGGGCAATGCGTTCCAGATAGAGCCTGATGTCCTCCGGCGTACAGTTCACATCGCTGTATTGTGCCGCAAGACGGCTCAATTCATTCAATGCTTCCTCGCTGACAAAGGCCCGCAGGGTGGCGAGGCTCACCTCCACCCCCTGCTCCCTGCAGCGGAGCAGGGCTTCGTACAGCTCCTTCTGCTGGGGCTGCAAGAACTGTTCCGGCCTGAGCTGGGCGCTCACCTTATCGATATAGCCCGGCTCCCGCAGCATGGCGGCAAGAAGCCGCTGCTCTGCGCTGGCCATGCCCAGTGCGCCCCGGCCTGCGCTGTAGGGGACTTTGATCTGGTTCATCTCCCCCTCCTGCAGGCGGGCGCGGTCCTGCTCCCGGCGGCGCTTGCTGCCCGCTTTCTTCACGGCGTCGGCCAGCTGGGCCATGATGGCAGTCTTGGAGATGTTCGTCTCCTCGGCCAGACGCCCGGCGTAGACCTCCTGCTCGGTTGGGTTGGAGCGCTCGGCCAGCATCTCCACCGCTTCCTTGACGTACTCGAGGCGCTGAGCATCCTGTTTGAGGTCGTACTGACTGCGCAGACGGCCCAGCCGGAAATCCAGCGCATTGCCCACGCCGTCCAGCAGGGCTTTGAAGCGGTCGGCACCGTATTTCTTGATGTACTCGTCCGGGTCTTTCGCGCCCGGGATCTGCAGCACGCCCACCCGCACCGGGCTGTTGCGGAACAGTTCCAGCGAGCGGAGGGTGGCCTTCTGGCCCGCCTCGTCGGAGTCGTAGCTGAGGATGACCTCATCGGCATACTGGCTGATGAGCTTGATCTGGTCGGGCGTCAGGGCCGTGCCGCAGGCGCAGACAGCGGTGTCGATGCCCGCCTGATGCATGGAGATGACATCCATGTAGCCCTCGCAGAGGATGTACCGATGGGAAGCGCTCCGCTTTGCGATCTGGAGCGCGAACACCGTGTCCGACTTGTGGTAGACCAGCGTCTCGGGGCTGTTGACGTACTTGGGCTTGGAGTCGTCCAGCACACGGCCGCCGAAGGCGATGATGTTTCCCCGCAGGTCGAAGATGGGGGTCATGACCCGCCGCCAGAACAGGCAGTAGATACGGCCCGACTGGCTCCGCTTGAACAGGCCGCTGGCGTCCAGCTCCTGCTGGTTGTAGCCCTTGTCGCGCAGGTACTGGTAAAGCGCCTGCCCGTCGTCGGGGGCATAGCCCAGCCCGAAGCGGTTGATGGTCTTGTCGTCGAGGCCGCGCCGCCGCCAGTAGGCACGGGCCTGCCGGGCCTCCTCCACGGTGGAGTTGAGGCAGGCGTGGAAGAAGCGGGCCGCGTCCTTGTTCATGGTGAGGATGCGGCTGCGCAGACGGCCCGTCTTGTCGTCCTCGGTGGGCTCGGGCATACCGGCCCGCTGGGCCAGCAGCTTGACGGCCTCCACGTAGTCGATGCTGTTTATCTTTTTGGTAAAGGTCACTGCATCGCCGCCTGCACCGCAGCCAAAGCAATAGAAGCTCTGGGTATCCGGATAGACGTAGAACGAGGGGGTCTTCTCGCTGTGGAAGGGACACAGACCGCCGTAGAGTCGGCCCTTCCGCTTGAGCTGGACATAGCCGCCCACCAGCTCCACGATGTCGGTGCGGCGGGTCAGCTCTTCAATATATTCGTGTGGGATCATAAAGATGTTCGGCGCTCCTTTTTACAAAACGTGCCACTTGCGAGGCACAAAGACGTCCTCAAAGGTCCGGATGGCAAATTCGTCGCTCATGCCGCTGATATAGTCGGTGACGGCCCGCTCGGGGTCGTCCTGATAGGCCAGCTGGACGTAGAAGTTGGACATCTGGTCCACATGGGCCAGATAATACTCGTACAGCTCCCCGATGACCTTGTCCACCTTCTGCTCCTCGGCCTTGGCGGTCTTGTCCACATACACGGTGGCATACATGAAGTCCCGCAGGGCGAGGAAGGCTTCATTCTCCTCCGCGCCGACTGCCACATCCCCGTCGCTGTGGGCGAGGATGCTGTTTATCATGGTGGTGATGCGGGCGGACTTCGTTTGGCCCAGCACGGCGGTGCAGTCCTTCGGCAGGGTGGCCGGGTCCAGCACACCGGCCCGGACGGCGTCCTCGATGTCGTGGTTGACGTAGGCGATCTGGTCGGCCATCCGCACGATGCGGCCCTCAGGCGTCGCGGCCCAAGTGCCTTTTGTGTGAGTGACGATGCCGTTGCGCACCTCCCAGGTCAGGTTGAGGCCCTGCCCGTCCTTCTCGAGCTTGTCCACCACCCGCAGGCTCTGCATATAGTGCTTGAAGCCGCCGGGCGTGAGCTGATCCAGCGCCCGCTCTCCGGCGTGGCCAAAGGGGGTGTGGCCAAGGTCGTGGGCGAGGCTGATGGCCTCGGTCAGGTCCTCGTTGAGCCGCAGCGCCCGGGCAATGGTGCGGGCGATCTGGGAGACTTCCAGCGTGTGGGTCAGGCGGGTGCGGTAGAGGTCGCCCTCCGGCGAGAGGAAGACCTGCGTTTTCTGCTTGAGCCGCCGGAACGCCTTGCAGTGGAGCACCCGGTCGCGGTCCCGCTGGAACACAGGGCGGATGGGGTCCTGTTCCTCCGGTCTCTGCCTGCCCCGGCTTGCATCGCTGAACGTCGCCCACGGGGCCAGCGTCAGCCGCTCGATCTCTTCGGTGCGTGTGCGCACATCCATCCTGTGTCCCTCCTTTTTTCTCTCGTTTTCCCTCCTCTCCGCGCGCGGCCGATCCCAATGCCGCGTCTGCGGCTATTGTAACCGATTCGCCCTGTCGAAGGGGGAAAATCCATGTCTCTTCGTCAGAAAATGTTTCGACTTGTCGTATGGTAATTTTTGGTATTTGTTATTCTTCTGTCCGGTTTCGACGCTGCCGTAGACGAAACCTCTCCGTCTGCGCCTTTGGCGCAGCCACCTCCCCTATCGAGGGGAGGCTTTGGCATGTCGGTCAAGTTCCCACTGAACGAGCAAAGCACGATGTCTCGGGAACAGGAGTGCTCCGCTGTCCAGGGCAGCGGCAGCTTGACAAGGTGCGTTGTCCAGAAGCTGCTGCCCTCTGTAGCAAGGCCCGCCCTTTTGCGTCATATCGGACCTCGGGCGTCCAGTAGGAAGTGGCCCGGCCTGCCAATGGCTCCCCTACCAGGGGAGCTGTCTGCGAAGCAGACTGAGAGGTTCTACCGGTAAAGCGCTCTTAAAACGCCGCATAGAACGGCTCGCTCACGGTGACATTGGCCGTGCCTCTTGTCAGCTCCTGTAACTGCGTCAGCAGCGGTCCTTCGGTATGCTCCGGCATCTGCCAGCGGAGGGTGACTTTATCGGTGAACTCCGGTTCGGCCAGCTTGCCGCCCGCCGCCTTGATGAGCAGGTCTGCCCGCTCATAGAGGCCGTAGTCCACCGTCACATCCAGCGCCACCACGCTGCGCACCGTGACCACTTCGGCGGCTTCCAGTGCGCGGGACGTGGCTGTCGTATAGGCCCGGACGAGGCCGCCGGTCCCCAGCAGCACGCCGCCGAAGTACCGTGTGATGACCACGATGAGGTCGGTCAGTCCGCTGTGCTGCAAGACCTCCAGGGCAGGCGTACCCGCTGTTTTGGCCGGTTCGCCGTCGTCGGAGTAGCGCTCCCGGCTCCCCTCCCGCAGGCGGTAGGCATAGACATTGTGGCGGGCGGTGCGGTTGGCCGCGCGCACCTGCTCGAGGAAGGCCACGGCCTTCTCCTCGCTGTCTGCAAAGGAGAGCTGCGCAATGAAGCGGCTCTTCTTCTCTTCGTATTCTCCGATGGCTGTCCCCCGGATGGTGCGGTAATCCTCCACGCTGAATCCTCCTGCTGTGTTTCTATATAAGATAAGTATAGCATAAATCGGCATAAAGAAAAAGAAGCTGCTGCACAAAACACCGTGCAGCAGCTTCTCAGTCTTCATTTCCGGACGGGTGAAACAGTTTTAGCGGATCTCGATGCCCAGCTTGAACTTCAGGTTGCCCAGCACCTTCTTGACGGTGCGCTCCACCTGCTCGTTGGAGACTTCGGCAGCGGGGTCAGAGAGGGTCAGGGAGAAGGCCATGCTCTTCTTGCCCTCGCCGAGGTTTGCGCCGCGATAAATATCGAACAGCTTGACCTCCGTGATGAGGGGGCTTGCCTTCCTGATGGTCTCTTCGATGTCGCCGCAGGCCACAGCCTCGTCGCAGACCAGAGCCAGGTCACGCTTGACAGCGGCGTAGGGGCTCAGCGGCTTATAGCGCAGCTCACCCTCGACGCAGGACATCAGAGCCTCATAGTCCAGCTCGCCCAGATAGATGTTCTGGCTGTCCTTCTGCTCCTTGGCGATCTCCAGCTCCGCGTTGATCTCGTTGGCCAGCTTGCCGAAGACGCCCAGACGCTTGCCGTTGCAGTAGACGGCGGCGCTGATGCCGGGGTGGAGCCAGCTGGTAGTCTCGCGCTGGTAAGTGAAGGTCAAGTCAAAGCCCTCAGCCAGTCCTTCCAGAGCACCCTTGACGGTGAAGAAGTCCTCTTCGGGGCCGAAGGCACCGATGCAGAGGGTCTGGCGCTCGTGGGGATGCTCGTTGATGGGCAGCTCCTTGGCGAGGTAGACGGGAGCCATCTCGAACAGACGGCCCTCCGCGTTGCCCTTCTTGAGGTTGTCCACGATGACGTTCAGCATGGAGGGTGCCAGCAGGGTGCGCATGACGGACAGGTTCTCGCTGATGGGGTTCAGGATGCGGATGGCCTTGCGGGCCTCATCCTCCGCCGGGATGTGGAGCATATCGAACTCGGCATTGGAATAGAACGCCAGCGTGGAAGCCTCATAGAAGCCCTGTGCGGCCAGCAGACGCTTGGTCTTGAGCTGCTGCTTCTGCTCATAGTTCAGACCGCCGTTGGTGACAGCGGCAGTGTTCAGGAAGGTGGGTACGATGTGGTCATAGCCGTACTCACGGATGACTTCCTCGGCCAGGTCGGGGAAGCTCTCCACATCCTCACGGTACAGAGGTGCGGAGACGTCCCAGCTGCCATCGGCCTGCACGTCCACGGTGAACTCAAGGCGCTTGAGGATGTCGATCATGGTCTGGTCCGGCACGGTGATGCCCAGCACGCCGCAGATCTTGGCCGGGGTGGTGACGATGTGCTTGCGCTCGAGAGGACGGCCATCGGTCAGATCGTATTCCAGCGTGGTGATGTCGCCGCAGTCCAGCTCCTGGATGAGGTGCAGGGCGCGGGCAAGGCCCAGCTCGGGAGAGTGGCGGTCAACGCCCTTCTCGTAGCGGGCGGAAGAGTCGCTGTTCTGGCCCAGAGCGCGGCTGGTCTTACGGACGGAGTCGCGGGCGAAGGTAGCGCACTCGAAGAGCAGGCTGGTGGTGCTGTCGTCCATGCCGGAGTTTGCACCGCCCATGATGCCGGCCAGAGCCACCGGCTTCTCAGCGTCGCAGATGACCAGATTGTTGGGGTTCAGGGTGAACTCCTTCTCATCGAGGGTGGTGATCTTCTCGCCTTCCACGGCGCGGCGGACGGTGATGCTGCGGCCGGCGACCTTGTTCAAGTCGAAGGCGTGCATGGGCTGGCCCATCTCCAGCAGGGTGTGGTTGGTAATATCGACCACATTGCTGATGGAGCGCAGGCCGCACAGGGCCAGATGGCGCTTCATCCAGCGGGGAGACTCGCTCATCCGGATATTGCGGACGTAGTGTGCCATGTAGCGGGGGCAGAGGTCCGGAGCCTCCACCTTCACGCTGATCGGCTCGTCGGCGTCGCAGACGGTGTTGTAGTCCATGGCGGGCATGTGCAGGGGCTTGCCGAGGATGGCGGCCACCTCGCGGGCGATGCCCAGCACGGACTGGCAGTCGGGACGGTTTGCGGTGATGGAGATGTCGAAGATGTAGTCATCCAGACCCACCACAGGGGCGATGTCGGTGCCGGGGACGGAGTCCTCGGGCAGGATGAGCAGGCCGTAGACCTCAGAGCCCGGGAACAGGTCATCGTTCAGGCCCAGCTCCTCGCCGGAGCAGAGCATGCCGTTGGACTCGACGCCCTGCATCTTGCGGGCCTTGATCTTGATGCCGCCGGGCAGGGTGGAGCCGTCCAGGGCGGCAGGCACGCAGTCGCCCAGCTTCATGTTCGCCGCACCGGTGCTGATGCGGATGTCGTGGCCATACTCGCCGCAGTCCACGACGCACTTGGTCAGATGGGTGCCTTCCTGAGGCTCCATCTCCACGATCCTGCCCACGACGACCTTGCTGATGCCGGCGTCCAGCGGGATGAGTTCCTCGACTTCAAAGCCGCAGGAGAAAAGCTTTTCTTCAAGCTCCTGTGCGGTAACGTCAATATCGACGAGTTCTTTTAACCAACTGAAAGGTACTTTCATTGTTTGCTCTCTCCCCTCTTATTCGTGGAACTGCTTGAGGAACTGCAGGTTGTTCTCAAACATCAGGCCGATGTTGTTGATGCCGTACTTCAGCATGGCGATGCGCTCGATGCCGATGCCGAAGGCGAAGCCGGAGTACTCGTCCGGGTCGATATTGCAGTTCTCGAGGACTTTGCGGTTGACGACGCCGCCGCCCAGCACCTCGATCCATCCGGTGTGCTTGCACAGGGGGCAGCCCTTGCCGTGGCACTCGAAGCAGCTCACGTCCACCTCGACACTGGGCTCCGTGAAGGGGAAGTAGGAGGGACGCAGGCGGGTGCGGGTGTCGGCACCGAACATCTTCTGCACGAAGGTGTTCAGAGCGCCCTGCAGATCGCCCAGCGTGATGCCCTTATCCACGACCAGACCTTCCATCTGGTGGAACATGGGGCTGTGGGTAGCGTCGGAGTCAGAGCGGAAGACGCGGCCCGGGATGAGTACCTTGATGGGAGGCTTCTGGCTGTCCATGGTGCGGATCTGGCCGCCGGAAGTCTGGGTGCGGAGCAGGAACTCATCGGACAGGTAGAAGGTGTCCTGCATATCGCGGGCGGGATGGTCCTTCGGGACGTTCAGGCGGGTGAAGTTGTGGTCGTCGTCCTCGATCTCGGGGGCGTCTGCCACAGCAAAGCCCATGCCCGAGAAGACGTCGATGATCTGGTTGGTGACGAGGGTCAGGGGGTGCAGACCGCCCACGGCGCGGGTCTTGGCGGGCAGGGTGATGTCCACCGTCTCGGCGGCGTTGCGGGCAGCAAGCTCAGCCTGCTTCACCTTGTCGGCAGCGGCGTCATACTCGGCCTGGACCCTGGCCTTCAGTTCGTTGATGATCTTGCCCATGGCCGGCCGCTCCTCGGGGGCGACAGAGCGCAGATTCTTCATCAGGGCGGGGATCTTGCCGTTCTTGCTCAGATATTCCTGCCAGAAAGTTGCCAGCGTTTCTTTGGAAGAGACCTGGCCCAGGCTCTCTTCGGCCTGCTTTGCCAGCTCGTCGATCATTGCTTGCATGGATGTTCTCTCCTTCTCATTCGTGTTGTTCAGCGGACAGCAAAAAAGCTCCGTCCCCTGCCCCGGCCTCCTGAAAGGCCCGGCAAAAGGGACGAAGCTCATAAAATTCACAGCTCCGCGGTACCACCCGGTTTCCGCCCGGCTCTTTCGCAAGCCGTGCGGCGCTCAAAACGCCGTAACGGGGCGCACCGTCCGGCCCTACTGTCGTTCAGGCCGACCGCTCGGGAGCGAACTTCAGCCTGCGCCCGCGCGGAAGCCCTCTCAGCCGGTGAAGCTTCTCTCTTTGCTGCGGTGCGCCTGCCTACTCTCTCCGTCGCTGCGTTTGGAGTATTCAGGTCGTGGTCATTTTGATAACCGAGAATCATCTTATCACATTTTGGGGCGGTTTGCAAGGGCATCCGCCATTTTTCTGCTTACTGCATCTGTTGACGCCGCCTCTTCCCACGATTATAATAAAGACAGAAAGGGGGCGATTTCATGAATACCCAGCAGGCACTTCTCAGCAACGAAGCCAATTATACTGTGTTCCGGTTTGGTGACAAGACCATCCGCTTCCGCGCCCCTTATTCTCTGGAACGCTACACCGGTATTCAGGAGTGGGACCACGGCTATCTGGTCGTCCTTGCAAAATATCGCCACGACCCGAACCCCGAGGAAGAATATATCGACCTTGTCCCTATCCTGAAAAATCTGTATTTTGACCCGGATGAATTTCTTGCCCCCATCAAAGGAGTGAAGCTTGCAGATGGTTAATGTTCAACAAGTGGCAGACGCCGCCGATATGATCGTGAACGGCTATGCATTCAGCCGCTGCCCGGAGGGCTTCCGGGTGCTGAATCTGAACCGCCCTGACCGGGCTGTTGTCTTTTCTCCTGCCGCCGAAGTCCTCGAAACCAGCATGGACGACATTGAGATCCAAATCGTCCGGGGCTATCTCGAGAAAAACCGTGCTTTGCTGGAGGACTGAGATGCCGAAATATTACGAGTTCAAGATCGCGGGATATTACCTGTACTTTACGTCATACTGCGTCATCGAGTGCATGCATGTCCACGCCAGCGACCGCAGACTTACCGAGGCCGGTTCCGCAAAGTTTTTTGTCCGGGACAATGGCGATACTGTCTTGCAGGAGCGCGGCATCCTGACCGACCGCGAAATCAGCAAGATTCAAAAATTCATCAAGCAGAACTATCAGGAGATGTACCTGAAATGGTCTGCTTACAGTGAGCAGGGATTCTACAACAAGAAATGACCCTTGCCTTTTCCCTGTTCCAATGTTATACTGAGCTCAACGCTTTACGGAAAGGAGGGTACACCTGCAATGGGTTGGAACGGCTGTGTTTTCTTCAAAAAAGGAAACCCCTAAGCTTTTCCGGCTCGAAGTGTACCCTTTTATACCTTTCAGCAGAGAGTGGAGCATGTTCTATGCGCCCCGCAGCTTTGCTATGGGGCGCTTTTGTTTTGCATAGACGCTTTCCCTTTGTCAAAGCCTCTCCCCTTGGGAGAGGTGTCACCGAAGGTGACGGAGAGGGCAAGGCCGCTGACGGAGAAGCTCCTATACAGCGATACTCTTACTCTGACAAAGAGACAACTTATCGCTGCACAAAGACTCTGCCATGCCGGGCTTGCCCTCTCAGGCGCTCACGCGCCAGCTCTCCCAAAGGGAGAGCCTCTTGGCCGAGGGAAGGCAGCAAACAGCCTACAAAGGGTACACATTTCTATCCATAATAATAGAAAGGGTGTTCCCCCATGAACCATAAACTCAACCTGAAAAAGCAGCTTGCCTGCATCTATACCAACAACTTCTTCTCCGGTCTGCGCATCACCGACGCGGTGTGGGTGGCGCTGCTGGCCGCGCGGGGCTTCTCGCTGTGGGAGATCGGCGTTGCCGAGAGCGTGTTCCACATGGTCAGCCTCACCTTCGAGGTGCCGAGCGGCATGGCGGCTGACCTGCTGGGCCGCAAAAAGACACTCGTGGCCGGCGGGGTCTGCATGGTGCTCTCCAACCTCCTGATGGCCTTTGCGCCGGACCTCTTTTTCATCTGCCTGGCGATGGCGCTGAGCGCACTGGCCAACGCCATGTTCTCCGGCACCGCCTCGGCCCTGACTTACGACAGCCTCAAGCAGTGCGGACGGACAGACGACTACCTCCGGGTCTCCGCCAACTGCTCCCGGCTCTCCATGCTGGCCACGGCTGTGGGGTCCCTCGCCAGCACGCTGGAACGGTTTCTCCGCTTTTCCGGTTTCTACCTGCTGAGCGCCGCCTTTGAAGGCACTGCCGCTGCCGCCACCGCCCTGATGACCGAGCCCATCGTCACCGAAGCGCAGGCCCGCCGGGAGAAGCAGACCTTCCGCGACCTGCCCGGCCAGCTCGCGCGGCTGGTGCGGGACAGCATCACCGCTCTTCGCGCCACCCCGCTGGCGGCAAAGCCCATCGTCTCCGCCGCCGTTGGATAAATA
>OGRP01001512.1_pt1 | contig 14830 bp, 9 predicted proteins | sample 1553531 | NCBI WGS metagenome assembly OGRP01 (sample SAMEA2580045, study PRJEB22360) | human gut metagenome | biome: human gut; feature: human-associated habitat; material: faeces | place: Denmark | collected 2008/2010 | reverse complement strand
GTGCTTTCGGCGAGCAATAGCAATCAAGGGATCGATATATTCGGGATACCGACTACGAGAAGTGTCGGCTTTAATGTGAAACTTTCATTCTAAGCGTATGAAGACGAGATTTCTGAATAAGATGGCAGGTCTGTTGGCCGTATTACTCCTTTTTTCCTGTACGGGTAAATTCGAGGAGTATAATACCGATAATACGGGTTTTACCGATGAGCAGAAAACGTATGATTATAATACGTTCGGTGTCTGGCTAAAAGTAGTCCAGATGGGGATTTATTTTAATTATGATTGGGGGAGTGGCAAGAACTGGCATTTCCAGACGATGCAAAATCTGAATGCGGATATGTTTTCCGGTTATATGCATGATTTTAAACCTTTCAACGCAGGATTGGGGAATACGGTCTATAATTTGCAGGATGGCTGGAATGGTACGATGTGGGATAATACGTATGGATATATCATGACGGAGATAAAGCAGACGGAAGATCATTCCCGTGATAAATATCCGGCTTTCTATGCGATCGCTAAAATACTGAAAGTTGAGATCATGCATCGGATCTCGGATTATTATGGCCCGATCGTGTATACAAAGTTTGGGGAGTCGGATGCCGGGGTAATGCCGGATTCCCAGAAAGACGCTTATTATGCTTTTTTCCAAGATTTGGGGGAGGCTATTCACCTGCTGTCTGAATATGATGGAGAGGAAACCTTTTCTCGTTTCGATATGATTATGCCGGAGAATTACAGGACGTTTGGGGAATGGATGCGTTTCGCCAACTCATTACGTTTGCGCTTGGCGATTCGTATCGCTATGGCCGACCCTGATAAGGCAAGGGATGAGGCGCATAAGTCGCTGACACATCCAGCCGGTTTGCTGGAGGAGGCTTATGAGGTCGTCGCGGTTTCTACCGCCGGAACCGGCTACTCGAATCCGCTGGGGGAGATCAATAAGGCGTGGGGAGAGGTTTTTATGAACGCTAATATGGAATCGATCCTTAAAGGATATAAAGACCCTCGATTATCCCGTTATTTTGAGCCTGCTACCGGACAGGGATATTCCGGGGAGTACCGGGGAATCCGGCAAGGGACAGGATTTAATCATTCCCGCTATAGTGAGCATTCGAGAAGCACGATTACCCAGAAAACGGACGCTATCTTAATGACGCCTGCGGAAGTTTGGTTCTTACGTGCGGAGGCAGCCTTGCGGGGCTGGTCCGGGCAGGATGCCGGGACTTGCTATGAGCAAGGCGTACGATCATCGTTCAATCAATGGAGGGTAGGAGAGGCGAACGCTTATTTACAAAGTGATCATGTAGCCGCCGATTTCGTGGATACGTTTACTCCCGACTATTCGGCGAAGGCGCTTTGCTTGGTGTCTCCGGCATGGGATGAAGAAGCCTCTAGGGAGACCAAGCTGGAGAAGATCATTACCCAAAAATGGATCGCTTGTTACCCCGAGGGCTGTGAGGCTTGGGCGGAGCAGAGACGTACCGGTTATCCCCGTTTGTTCCCGGTTTTGGTGAATAAAAGCAATGGAAAGATCGATACGCGAACGATGATTCGTCGCTTGAATTTCCCGGTTAGCATTATTTCTGGTAACCCGGCTCAGTATTCCGCCTTGTGTGAGTATCTGGGAGGTCCGGATGCCGGAGGTACTCGTTTATGGTGGGATACCGGAGTGAATTTTCGTGATTAACGACTAATTTTTCCTCTTCCTGCCGATAGAATACCGAGATTCTTGAAAAAATACTACCTTTGACATCGAAAATTATAAAAAAAGGGTTTATGTCTTTAAAACGTTTTGGTGTCTCTTTGGAAGACAATCTGTTGGAATCATTGGATCAATATGTGAATGAGAATGGCTTCGCCAATCGTTCGCAAGCGATTCGTTTTCTGATAGAGAAGAATGTAGCCGAACGTAAATGGCAATGCAACCATATCGTAGCCGGGACGATCGTGATCATGTATGACCAAGTCAAGAAAGAGATCTCCTTGAAAATCACGGGTATCCAACAAAATTATAAGGATGTGATCTTGTCGTCTTCCCAGTATTATATCAATCAGAATTTTTGCTTGCATATAGTGACGGTGATGGGAACGGCCCACCGCTTGACGGAATTGTCGGATAAGTTGACGACAATCAAAGGCATTAAGCATGGTAAGTTGGTGATGAGCCGGGCGGATTAATGCTTTTTTTTGCGGGTTTGGTAACACGTTTTTTAGTAGACGTGCTACTAAGGGATGTTTAAAATGATAAATATTATAGATGTAGTAGTATATGAGAAAAGAACTTTTACTGGTTTTCGGACTGTTGATAGGCTCCATGGCATTTGCGATAGATCCGGCAGAGATTGACAGTCTGATCAATTTGAAAGGGGTGGTGGTTTCCGCCAACAAGATCCATGTGAACCGGAACAGTGTGCCGTTATCTATCTCGGTCATCGAACGGGAGGAGATTGAGGCTAGCAGTGAATCGGCGTTGCTTCCTGTATTATCGGAGTATGTGCCGGGATTATTTGTGACACAAAAAGGAATCACAGGATTTGGTGTTTCGGAAGGAGCGGCTGGAACCGTAAATATTCGTGGCGTAGGGAGTGGAAATAAGGTTTTGATGTTGTTTGATGGACAACCGCAATGGGCAGGTGTGTTCGGACATGCATTACCTGATACATATGTTGCTTCGGATGTTGAGCGGGTAGAAGTTATCCGTGGACCGGGTTCTTTATTATATGGCTCAAACGCTATGGGAGGAGTTGTTAATATTATCACTCGTCATCATAAACAAGAAGGAAGGCGTACGCAGGCCCGTGTGATGTATGGTTCCTATAACACACAAAAATATATGGTGAATAATGGTTTTAACGTTGGGAAGTTCAGTAGTTTTGTCTCAATTAACCATGATCGTACTGACGGACATCGTCCGAATTCGGATTTTAATATTACTAATGGTTTTGCTAATTTGGGATATACATTCAATGAACATTATAAGATAACAGGAGATGTTAGCTTAGCTAAATCTAAATTTCAAAATCCAGGGAAGACCTCGGCTCCTGTATTAGATAATAAGATGGATATCCTGCGTGGTACGGCATCTATGGCTTTGGTAAATAATTATGGGAAAATGAGCGGGGCTTTACGTTTGTTTTATAATTGGGGAAATCATAAGATTAATGATGGCTACGATCCGGGAGAGAAACCATTGACTTATTTATTCCGATCTGATGACCACAACGTCGGTGTCTTATTATATGAGTCTTTTCGTTTGTTTAAAGGGAATAACTTTACCGTAGGTATTGATTATAAAAACTGGGGTGGACATGCTTGGAATGATAATAACGATGGCTCTGAAAAAGAATTGGTTGACAAAACTGTGAATGAAACGGCTGGATATGTCATTATGCAACAGGATTTGTTTGATATGTTAAGTTTGAATGCCGGCGTTCGTTATGAGCACAGCAGTACTTATGGTGGAGAATGGGTCCCTCAAGGGGGAGTGACTGTTCGTCCTTTTGAGGGAAATATGATTCGGGCTTCTGTTTCTAAAGGTTTTCGTAGCCCCAATATTCGTGAAATGTATATGTGGGGAGCTGCAAATCCAGATTTGAAACCGGAGAGTATGTTGAATTATGAGGTGGCTGTCGGACAATCTTTTTTGGGTGGTGATTTATATGCTGAGTTAACCGCATTTTTTATTGATGGGAAAGATATAATTTATTCGGTGAGCGTAAATGGGGATAATAGGCCTCCTTTCAAGAATCTAAATACGGGTACCTTTACAAATAAAGGTATTGAGTTTGAAACTCGTTATCAAATTTGTGAGAATTTAAGTATGAACTTAAATTACAGTTATCTGCATATGAGTAAGCCTATTCCTGGTGCCCCCGGTCAAAAATTTTATGTAGGGGCTGTTTATAAACCGGGACGTTTTACTTTAAATGTAAATGTACAATCTATCTTTGATCTATATACCAATGAAGGTTGTACAGAGAAGGAAGATTTTACAACCTTGAATGCGAAGGCAGCCTACCGTTTCGGTACACGTGATAAAGGCTTGAATCTATTTGTCAAAGGAGAGAATTTAACGGCTACCCGTTATTCCATCAACGAAGGATTCCCGATGCCGAAGGCGATATTTATGGGAGGTATAGACGTAACTTTCTAGCATGGGTGGAAAAAGAACTTCCCCGAATACTCATATCTCCTTGAATTTTATGTCTACTTTCTAATATTTGTTTTATCTTTGCTTCATCAGAGTTTATTTGATTTTGATTAAAAGAATAAAACGTTATATATATGGATGTGAAAAATGATTTGAGTGGAGGAAAGCCCACGTTGCTAATCGCGGAGGATGAGGAAAGTAATTATTTACTTCTGAAGACCATTTTACATAAATATTGTAATTTGATCCGTGCTAAAACTGGTTTGGAAGCTTTGGCTCTCTTTAAGGAAAACGAGGTGGACTTGATCTTGATGGATATAAAGATGCCTGAGATGACGGGTATCGAGTCTTTGAAAGAAATCCGTAAGCTATCGAAAGATATCCCCGTAATCATGCAGTCGGCTTATGTATTCGACTCTGATATGGAAGCCGCTAAAGAAGCCGGGGCTTCCGGTTTTATCACGAAGCCGATCAATCTAAAGGTATTGAAAAATACGATATCGCAGTATTGTCCGTCGATCGTATGGTAAGGATTTATTAAGATGTTTTAGATTTGTATAAACGGCATTTTGCCGTATTTTTTGTTATTTTTGTAGAAAATCGTCAAGAGGGCGCTTTACAAATGTATTCTAATCTACAAAAATGACATGCTTATGATAAAAAAAGAACATCTTGTATCCGACATTTCTAAACTAAAAAAAGTATATAATCAGAGCTTCCCTTGGTTGGTGACCTTAGCGGAAGAAAGTGAGAACGCAAAGTATTTTAAGGATGCTTTGCGTTCTCTTATTTTATCCCGGCTCACGGAAAAGGAAAGTACCCAAGAAAACGTAGGAATGGCGGTGGCGAGACGTATCCTTCTTTTGATTGAGCATGATGATACTTTCGTGGACGAGCTGTCTACGGGCGAGCGTCTTCCGGTGCGGACGGTCACTTATCTTTGGCAGTTCCTGATCGGCCATTTGGAAAATGAGGTCTCTCCTGATTTATTCATTGACCTATACCATCAGTTTGATTTATTGGAATATCCGGTTGAGATCCTACCGGACCGGGCATTGGTGAAAAGGCAGATGAGCCGTTGGCCGACCGGGCTTGACCCGGAGGTAATCGCTATCCGTGAGAGGAACAAGGAGCGTATCATCTCTTGCTTGATCAAGAAGATAGAAAGACGCCATAGCCCTTCGTCACGTTTTCAGTTCGCCGAGGGCATCTCCTATGAGGAGAAAGAGGCCCGGGTACGTGAATGGTGGAATACCGCTCGTTTCCATTTGTCGATGGCGATCAAGAGTCCTACGGAATTGAACTTCTTTTTGGGATATTCCCTGTCGGACGAGACGATGAGCTTATTGGCCCGTGCCAAAAAGAAGGGGATGCCCTTTTTTGTGACTCCTTATTATCTTTCCCTATTAAATATAGAACATGAGGGGTATGACGACGCTACGGTGCGATCGTACATCATGTACTCGAACGAGCTGGTAGATACGTATGGAAGCATTAAGGCGTGGGAAAAGGAAGACATGGTCGTTGCCGATGAGCCGAATGCGGCGGGTTGGCTATTGCCGGAGGGACATAATATACACCGGAGGTATCCGGAGGTGGCGATCCTGATCCCCGATTCGATGGGGCGTGCCTGCGGTGGATTGTGCGCTTCTTGCCAGCGCATGTATGATTTCCAGAGCGAGCGGTTGAATTTCGATTTCGAGGTCCTGAAGCCTAAGGAGAGTTGGGACCGGAAGTTACGTCGTCTGATGCGTTATTTCGAGGAAGACGCCCAGCTACGGGATATCCTGATAACGGGCGGGGATGCCTTGATGAGCCAGAACGCTACCTTGCGTAAGATATTGGAGGCGGTATATAAGATGGCGGTGCGGAAACGGAAGGCGAACGAGAGCCGTCCGGAGGGCGAGAAGTACGCCGAGCTGCAACGGGTACGGCTAGGTTCCCGGTTGCTGGCTTATCTTCCGCTGCGTGTGACCGATGAGTTGGTCGGTATATTGAGGGAGTTCAAGGAGAAGGCTTCCGCTATCGGCGTGAGCCAGTTCTATATACAAACGCATTTCCAGTCTCCACTAGAGGTGACACCGGAGGCGAGGCACGCTATCGAGGCGATCTTGGCGGCGGGCTGGACGATCACGAATCAGTTGGTATATACGGTTTCGGCTTCCCGTAAGGGACATACGGCGAAATTACGGCAGACCTTAAACGCCCTTGGGGTGGTTTGCTATTATACGTTCTCCGTGAAAGGATTCCGGGAGAATTATGCGGTTTACACCCCGAATAGCCGCTCGTTGCAAGAGGCTCGTGAGGAGAAGATCTTCGGGCAGGTGCCGAAGGAGAAACAGGCGGAGTTGTATGATATGATCCGTAACCAACGTCCTTTAGGCAAGCGTTTGGTTCGTTTCCTGAAGGAAAACGGGTTGTTGTTCGCAGGTACGGATCGTAATGTATTGAACTTGCCCGCTATTGGTAAGAGCATGACTTTCCATACCATAGGCCTGACTTCCGAGGGAAAGCGGATTCTTAAGTTCGATCACGACGGGAGCCGTCGGCATAGCCCGATTATCGATCAAATGGGTGAGGTTTATATCGTGGAGAATAAATCCGTGGCCGCTTACCTTAGGCAATTGAAGGAGATGGGCGAGGATGTCAATGAGTACCGTACGATCTGGAATTATTGCGAGGGAGAGACGGAGCCTCGCTTCAGTATTTATGAATACCCGGCTTATCCCTTTAAGGCCACGGACCGAATGACTAATCTTGAATTATGAATTCTATCCTCATATGTTTGCCTTGGTTTCGTATATTTTGCTTAATTTTGTTTCACTGAATTTAGAAGGATATGATACAGAACGAAAGAGAAATCAGGCATGAGCTTGTGTTACAGGCCGCACGCCGTATGATGACAGCCGCTCGCACGGCTCCTAAAGGCAAGGGTATTGATATCATAGAGATAGCGATGGTGACGGATGGGGATATTTTGCGCTTGTCCGATGAGATGATCCGGATAGCGGCCGAGACCGGATTCAAGTTCCTGCTCCGTGACGCCGAGAATATAAAGAGTGCCGACGCCGTGGTGATTATCGGTACCTCCCAGAAAGTACAAGGCTTGAACTGCGCCCATTGCGGTTTCGATACCTGCGTGGAGAAGCCGGACTTGGTTCCGTGCGCTATTAATTCCGTCGATCTGGGTATCGCTATCGGCTCGGCTTGCGCTACGGCGGCGGACCTGCGTGTGGATACTCGTGTCATGTTCAGCGCCGGCTTGGCGGCCCAACGACTGGGGCTGTTGGGAGACTGTAAATGCGTGATGGCGATACCGGTCAGCGCCTCGTCGAAGAACCCGTTTTTTGATCGTAAACCGAAAGAAGAACCGAAAAACTAGAAACAAATGAGTGACTCTATTCTAAAATTCGCGAATAAGCTGGAGATACGTTATTCCTTTAATAATAAATCCAATTATATGGATGCCATGACCAAGCACCGGTGTGAGAAGGAGATTCTTACGCTGATACGTTCCTTGGCGGATATGCTGGACGTGAAGCTGACGGTTTACAACGAGCCTTACGATAAGGAGGGTGGTTTCCGTGAGAAGCTGGGCGTGGCTGGGGAGAGTAGCCGCTCTATCTCTATCGTGTTGAACTTGGTGATGCAGATATTGACCCGTCCTTCCTTGTCGGTGGGTGGACAGCCGCTGATGGATCGTACGCCGGCGGACGAGGAGGAGATGCAGCGTGAGCTGTTCAAGTTACGCCGTGAACTACGGCTGAAGACTCCGGGGGTTACGCCTTCACACCGCTTGATCGACCTGTTGAACGCCTCGCCCCGTTTCTGCAAGTGCAAGTCTAATTTCTACGAGGCTTTGAAAGGGTATCCGAAGGTGACGAAAATCTCGGTACGTGAGTTGAACGAGAAGGATCGTAACCGTTCCGGTTCGCTGGAGGTGAAACGGGACCAGTTCGATTATTTTATCTTGCGTAGCGACGATCTGCCTACGGTCAAGGATAATAAGGCCACGATAGAGATCATCTCGCCGGTACTGAAAGATAGTAAGTATCGGTGGAAAGGTATCTACAACAAGGGAGGCGAGACGATCGATTTCTATATGCAAGATGAGGATTTCAAGAAACAGATGTTCGAGGACAAGATCTCGTTCACGAGCGGTATGTGCATCGATTGCGTCTTGGAGATCGCTCGCCGTCTGTCGGAGCTAGGAGAGGTGGTCAACGTGAGCTATACCGTGACTACGGTGATACGTACCCGTTTCGATAAGATGGAGATCGTCACCCCTCAAGGCAAGCGGCATCTTCGTAAACTGGAAGCCGCGAAGAAACAGCTTACGCTGGATTTGTTCGGCTAATCCGACAGCGGTATTCCCTTCGCTCCCAAACACTACCGTGTTCCCACCTGAACACAGTAGTATTCATCAGCGAACACAATAGTATTCAATCCCGGACACAATAGTCTTTTTGCTTTGAATACTATTGTGTTTTTTCGTAAGGACGGGCAGTCTATACGAGTGTATATTTCCTCGGATAATTGAATAAGATCGCCAATAAGGCGCCTGCTCCCAATAGATACGGGTAGTAAAGATATTGCATGATCTCGATAGGGGAGACATGCCCGAGTCCGGCGGCCATCAACATCTGGGCGCCGTAGGGGATGATTCCCTGTACGAAGCAAGAGAAGATATCCAATAGGCTGGCGCTGCGGCGGGGATCTTTCTTGAACCGGTCCGCTATATCTTTGGCGATCGGGCCGGCCATGATGAGGGCGATCGTATTGTTGGCCGTGCAGAGGTTGGCGAAGCTCACCAAGGCCGCTATGCTCATCTCGGCCCCCTTGGAGGAATGGATGCGGGAGGTAAGCTTGCGGATGATCCAGTCGATACCCCCGTTATAACGGATCATCTCCAACATGCCTCCTGCCAGAAGCGTCACGATAATCAGCTCGCCCATATTGGTGATACCTAATCCCATGGAGGCGTTCCAGCCCCAGATATCAAAGCTACCGGTCCACAGACCTACTATACCGGACAGGACGATCCCGATGAATAGCACCAGCATGACATTGATCCCGCAAACGGCGGTTACCAATACCACCAGATAAGGGATCACCTTGACCCATTCGATCGGGGCCGGAGCGTAAGCGTTCTCCACGCCGCTTCCCACCAGCACGTATATCAATCCGGTCAGGATCGCTATCGGGAGGGCGATACGGATATTCACCTTGAACTTATCGGACATCTGGCAACCCTGCGTGCGGGTAGCTACGATGGTCGTATCGGATATGAACGACAGGTTATCGCCGAACATGGCGCCGCTTACCACGACACCCAGCATAAGGGCGTCCGGCATCCCCGTCTTGTCCGCTATACCGACGGCTACCGGGGCCAAGGCCACGATCGTGCCCACCGACGTACCTACCGAGATGGATATGAAGCAAGCGGCTAGGAAGATTCCGGCCGCCAACAGGTTACCGGGCAGGATGGACATCGCCAGATTCACGGTAGCGTCTACGGCACCCATCGCCTTGGCAGTCTGGGCGAAGGCCCCGGCGAGGATGAAGATCAATACCATCAGCATGATATTGCTGTTGGCCGCCCCCCGGCAGAACTGCTCGATACGGTTGCTTAATTTGCCTCCCTTGGAGATCGCTATCGCTACGATCGAGGAGATGACGAAGGCTACCGTTATCGGCATCTTATAGAAATCCCCCGCCACGATAGACACCACCAAATAAGTCAATAAGAATACCACCAGCGGCGTCAACGCCCATGCGTTCGGTCTGCGTTCCAACTCCCCCATTTTCTTATCTCTCCTACATTTAACTGTCAACTGTCAATTCTCAACTGTCAACTCTTAGAAGGAGAACCGCAGCGCTATACGCACGCCCCCCTTCTTGATATTCGGTTGGTCCAGATACGTCAACCGGCGGTAATAATCGATCCGTAATATCTTGAAGATGTTCTCCAGACCTACGCTGGCCTCAAGGTAAGGCGTACGGCCCATCGGCGAGGTTCCCTCGGGGAAGCGGTATAGTCCCGTCGGGTCCAAGGCCGGGTTATTCTTATCGGTCAGTCCTCCGTAGAAACCGCTGAACGATATCACCTCACGCAAACGTAGCCACTTCACGCCGGGAATACGGTTTAAGATCCATCCCTTCATATAATACGTGAAGTAGAACGAAACATACTGGTCGCTTACGAACTCCAGCGCACGCATCATGTTGAAGGCTTGCGGCTGGATCGTGATGGACTGGTTGGTATTCGGCATGATGAGCAAGGGGAAAGGAACCTTGTCCCATACCTTGCCCGCCGTCACCAAGGCGTCGATATGTCCGAAGGAAGAGAGCCAGATCCGTTTCTCGGCGCTGATCTCCGTATGGTTGTAGTTGAAGTCGCTCCCCAACACGTTCTTCAATCCCATCTGATGGGATAGCTTGAATACGGGAGCGTCTTTCGAGAGGTTGAAAAGCGAGTTCTTACCCTCTCGTCCGTTATAGGCACGCTCGCCCGGGGCGAAACGAAGCTGGGTCCCTAGCTCCGTGTTGGTGAAACTCTTTAGGTTCGTCAATGTCCCGTCGGCGTCGTAACGGTCGTAGCGGAGCGTTCCGGCCGCCTCGTTGTTCTCGTTCCGCGCCCAAGTGGTAAGGGTCAGGCCATTCAGCCATTCCTTCTGGTACTGGAGCATGGTCTTGCGGATGTATTGCATCATGGTGACGGGCTCGCCCACCTTCCATGCCACGAACATATTATCCTTGCTGGTGAAGAGGAAGTCCTGACCAGGCGTATATACGTCGTACTCTTGGATCGCAGAGATATTGTTCACCGGGCTTTCTCCCTCGTGATATTTCTTCTTGTTCACGCTATACGTCAGCTTGGCGTTATACTTTAGCTTACGGTCGTTTACGCCATAGGCCAGATAACCGCTACCGAACCAGTGCGGGTTGAGGTTTGCCGTCGTCATACCTCCCACACGCATGCGGAAGCCCTCCAGATGGTTGGCGCTGAACGTGGTATTCATCGGTCCGAAATCGAACTTGCTCTTATCCTTGTCCGCCGTGGTCGGGATATAACCGGTGATCAATATCTCGGCGGTCTTGATGATCACGTTGAAAGCCGGTACCTTGCGAAGTTGCGCCAGCAAGTCGTCCAAGGCGCTCTCTTTCTCTTTCAAGGGGACATGGCGGTTGTGTATCCAGAAGGTGTCGGTCTGGGCGGTGGCTTCGGGCAACTCATGGATCGGACCGAGAAGGCCGAAGATCGAGTCGGCGTTCTGCACGTCGAACTGATACTTATCGAAATTCCTTAGCTGGTGGGCATAGAGCTGTTGCGCCCCTTTTACGATATAGAAATTAACGTAGGTATTCTCGTTGGCGAGCACCCAAGTGCTATCCGGCATCCGCTTGAACTCTTGCTCGATCCGGAGCTTGTCCACCCAGTTGAGGTTGATGTTCGCCGGGGTGTTCAAGAGGAATTTCTTGACGGCGTAATTACCGTCCAGCGTGATGTACAAGCGGCCCGTGAAGCCGTAACTCTGGCTGTTTACGGGCACGAAGGCGAGATCCACACATTTATCTCCGGCAACGTCCACCGTATCCATGATATAATATTTGTAATAGGAGACGGCCAGCGTGGAAGACAGCGGGCTCACGAAACGGTTCAACAAGATATTGATATTGTTGTCGAAGATATTGACGCCCTTGAATATCTCCTCAAGGTTGGCGGTGATGGCGCCTCCATCGTCCAAGGTCTTGTCGATACCCTGCTGGCGCTTGGCCTTGGTGATCGTCTTCTCCGCCTTGGGATGTTTGCGGTAGTATTGGTCGGAGATCGTCTCACGGACGGAGATCGTCAGGATCGGTTTCCCGTTGAACTCCGAGGTATCCAGATAGTTCTTGATGAACTTGAATTTCTTCAGGAACTTATTCTTCTCGAGATTGGGGTTGAAGTCGTCCAGCGACATGCTGAGCTTCTCGTACACCTCGCTTTGGTACTCGTCCTTCGCCTCGATGCGGTTGTCGTTCTTATGCTCTATGACTTTCTTGATCAGTTCCACGGCGGGGTTGTCCTTGCGGGAATATTTCTCACGTTTAGGCTTGACGACTACCTCGGCAATCTCGAACGAGGTAGGCCGGAGGAGCACGTTGAGGGCGTTGTTCTTTTGCCCCGCCTTTAGGTTTACGACCTTATTGTCATATCCAAGCGAGGATACGACCAGCCGGGTAAGCCCTTTGTCATTCTGGAGGCTGAAAGCCCCGTCATCGTCGGTCATCGCCCCGATCGTCGAGTTCTCGAACATGACGGATACGTAGGATAGGGGTTCCCCGCTTACGGAGTCTCTCACGATTCCGGATGCGGAAGTTATGCTCTGGGCGTATAGGACGGAAATGCCGGTCACGAATTGTAACAGGACTAGCAAAGTGATATAGCGAATAGATCTTATCATGTAAATGTCTCGTTATTCCTTCACGGATAATACTGTTGGCAAAGGTATGTTTTTTTCGTGGGAGGGAGGGGGGAGAGGCTATTAATAATCATTAATCACCGGGTTTCCCACCGCTCGATGGGAAACCCGGCGGTAGAAAACGCGAGCTTCATTATTTAACGAAAAAGATCTTCATTATTTTATATCTCTGATGGCGAGTCGCTGTCGGTAGCGGGCTTGTCGCCTTCTTGTTTCTTGGCGGCTGCGGCCCTCGCCTGCGCTATGCGTTGGTTGTAGAGGGCGTTCGTCTCGTCGACCAGCGCGTTGAGGCGGTTGATGAAGGCGGCGGTCTCTTGAGTGGGCTTCACCACGCTTTGCGCGAAGGCGTAGGTGGACATCTCGTCGTATTCCTCGTCCATGCGTAGGCGGATTTTCTTGGCGCTCTCTACGGGGTCGTCCGCCTTGGCGTTGGCGCGTTGCTCGGTGAGCGTGGCGTATTGCTTGTTCTTCTCTTTCAGCGCTGCTACTACTTCGGTGAGGTTGATCGCCGCCAGCGCCTCGGGCATCCCGGCCTTGTCGAGGTCTACCAGCAAGCCCTCGATGGCGGCCGTCTCCTGCAAGTTGGCGAGGCGCGCGGCTCCGATGTAGGGCTTTACGGGAAGGTATAGCTTCTCGGCCGCCGTGCGTTGCGCCGCCAGCGGGCTTTTCGTCATTTGGGTAATAGTGGAAGTAATGAAGATCAAGAGATCATCCCTCTCCTTGTCGAGGGCGGACATCTGCGCGGTCTCCTCGCTGGCCGAGGATTGGTTCACGGCGTCGGTCAACAGGGCGAAATCGGTGGCGAAGGCCGTACGAAGTTCTTGGGGGATGCCCAGCGGGTCGTTCGGGTCGAAGCTGATCTCGTCGGGAGATTCCGAGTCGCCTCCGCCACCCGCGAGCAGGTTCCCGTAGCGGGCCATGAAGGTTCGGTACTCGGCGTTGTTCAATTTCGTGATGTTAATGTCTTTTACTTTTGTAATCTTTTCCATTTTCTTGTTGATTTAGATCCATGATCAGGTTTAATACTGGCTAAAGGTAAGACAAATCGGTGGATATAGCTCTGGAAACTACCGTATTTTTCGCGGATTCGACCTCGCGGCAGGTGAAAAGTCGAATCTTGGGAAAATACGGGGCTTACATCGGGCGCGAAACGGAATCTTGGGGAAATGCGAGACCTTGCGGCGGGTGCACGGTCGAATCTTGGAAAAATACGGGGGGTACATCGGGTGCGCGGTCGAATCTTGGGGAAATGCGGCACCTCGCGGCAGGTGCGCGGTGGAATCTTTAGAAAATGCGAGGCCCAACCTTGGTGGCCGGGCCTCGCCGATAAATCATTTCTTCTTGATCACGATGATACGTGTGCCGCCCTCGGGCTGTACCAGATCCCCGATCTGCTTGCCATTGTCATCTAACGTAGGAACCAAGAACGGATAATATTCCGGGTTGTAATACTGCTTCGTGCTTAGGGAGCCTTCTCGGGGACGCATGGAGTAGGCGAGCACGCCGCGTCTCTACAACGCCTCCTTGTTCCACTTGTTCTGCGGGTTCTTCCCCTCGGGGGTATAGAGCTGGGCGATACGGGCGGCGTAGGCTTTCTCTACCTTGCCCCGGACGATCTTCATGGTGCTGTTTACCATGCCGTTTTGCTCGGTGAAAGGCTCGGGGAGGATGGCGAAGGTGGTCGGCAACCAACGATCCGGGAATAGAGTGGACAGGTCGCCTCCCTTGCGGAAACGGTCGATCTGGCGCTGGATGATACGGATGGCCTCTTCTCGGCCTTGATCGCTCGTAAGGTCCAGATTCTGGTGGGCCAGATGCTTCCTCAACCGTTCTTTGTTAGGGACCAACAGGGCGGTCGTGTACGGACTCTGGTTATTGTATAGGATCAGCTGGTCGATGCAAGAGGAATGCTCTACCAAGGCCTCCTCTATACCCTCCGGACTGTATTTCTCCCCGTCGCTTCCGATCAGCAGGCTCTTGAAACGCCCCAACACATAAAGAAGCCCGTCACGCATATATCCCATATCCCCGGTGTACAGCCAACCCTCCTTTACGGTATCGGCCGTCGATGCCGGGTTCTTCCAGTAGCCGGCCATCACGTTCTCTCCCCGGATGACGATCTCGCCTTTCTCTCCCGGAGGAAGTACGTTGCCGTCCATGTCGCAGATCTTTAGGACGAGGGGCCGCACCAATACGCCGCTACTACCGA
>OGRP01001503.1_pt1 | contig 14906 bp, 24 predicted proteins | sample 1553531 | NCBI WGS metagenome assembly OGRP01 (sample SAMEA2580045, study PRJEB22360) | human gut metagenome | biome: human gut; feature: human-associated habitat; material: faeces | place: Denmark | collected 2008/2010 | reverse complement strand
CTTTTACACTTATCCAAGATAGCGGGTATGGAATCTTGGATTACAATTAAGCTTACTTATCGAAAACATTAATTTATTAAGGAGGTTGTTATGGAACAAAAGAAACAGGAGCCAATTCGTGATGCGAGACAGCTTGGAACGGCCAAGATGCTTATTCTTGGTTTGCAGCATATGTTTGCTATGTTCGGCGCAACAATTCTTGTGCCTATTCTTGTATCAGGATATTTTCAGAAGGCTTGCGGGGAGCCGCTTACCAGAGGTCTTTCAGTATCGGTTACACTATTTTGTGCAGGCTTTGGCACGCTTATATTTCATCTGTGTACAAAGTTTAAGGTACCGGCTTTTTTGGGTTCGTCATTTGCTTTTTTAGGAGGCTTTTATACTGTTGCAAACCTTGACAGTGGTATGTATGCAGATATGGCTGTCAATGATAAGGCCGCGTATGCGTGTGGTGGAATATTTGTTGCGGGTATGCTTTATTTCGTACTTGCACTTATCATTAAGCTGGTTGGAATTAAGCGTGTAATGCGTTTTCTTCCACCTGTAGTGACAGGACCTATTATCATATGCATTGGTCTTTCACTTGCCGGCTCAGCTATCAATAATGCTTCAACAAACTGGGTTCTTGCAATTATTGCACTTGGAGTTATAATTATTTTCAATATATGGGGAAAGGGCTTATTTAAGATCATTCCTATTCTGATGGGAGTAATTATTTCCTATGTTGTGGCTCTTATTATGAATACTGCTGGAATTACTAATCCTGATGGTTCCGCAATTCTTGATTTTACATCAATTGCATCATCTGCGTGGGTCGGAATACCTAAATTTCAGTTCATGAAGTTTGATATTACGTCCATTCTTGTTATGGCGCCTATCGCTATTGCGACTATGATGGAGCACATTGGCGACATGTCTGCTATTTCTGCTACAGTAGAGCAGAACTTTATTGCTGATCCGGGTCTTCATAGGACACTTATAGGTGATGGAATTGCAACTGCATTCGCAGGAGCCATCGGAGGACCGGCTAATACAACATATGGTGAGAATACTGGAGTGCTTGAGCTGTCTAAGGTATATGATCCGAGAGTTATCCGTATTGCGGCTGTTTTTGCTATTGCACTTTCGTTTATTCCAAAGTTTTCGGCTGTAATATCTACTATGCCATCAGCGATTATTGGTGGAGTTTCATTTATGCTTTATGGAATGATTTCAGCAATAGGAGTTAGAAATGTTGTTGAAAACAAGGTAGATCTGACTAAATCAAGAAATCTGATTATTGCAGGTGTTATTTTTGTATGTGGTCTTGGATTTGGAAATGGACTGACATTTACTGTAGCAGGAACATCAATTACACTGACAGCTTTGGCAATTGCAGCTATCGCAGGGATTTTCTTAAATGCTATTCTGCCGGGAAATGATTACGAGTTTGGAAAGAATCCTGATGGAGATGCAAGCAGGGGTGTGTATATGATGAACACTGACAATGATGAGGAAGAGGAATCATAGAAGTTAATTTGTATTTAGATTGATTTGTTAATTGTAACAGTAAATAATTTAACAAACATTAAAAAGATATTAATAATATTTTACTTGATAAAGTTATATATATTCTCTACAATAAACTGGTATGGTGTATTTTCATAATTCACTTTACCAGTTTTTTTAAGGGGATTAGATTTAATGGACAGAAAAAAGATATTTTGGGCGATAGCTTCAGTTTTTATAGCTATCTTGAGCATATGGACTGTTGTCTCACAGAGCAAACATTTTTCGTTTGAAATTCTTATGAGTTTTATCAGAAATGCAAATAAAGGCTGGCTTTTTATGAGTTTTGTTTGTACGTTTGGGTTTATTTGGTTTGAAGGCTTTGCTCTGGTACGCATGGCAAGACACTTTGGGTACAAAACCAGCGCGATTGATGGTACTGTGTATGGTGGAGCCGATGTGTATTTTTCGGCTATTACACCATCGGCATCGGGAGGACAGCCAGCCAGTGCGTATTTCATGATAAGGGATGGCATACCGGGCTATGCTGCTACAGTGGCCTTACTGATTAATCTTGTTATGTATACACTTTCACTTTTAACAATTGGCTTACTATGCATGATTTTTAAGTATCCATTGCTGAAAAATTTCTCAGGTATTTCGCGGATATTTATATGTTTGGGGATTGTGGTGCTGATTTTTCTGGCTCTTGTATTTTATATGCTGCTAAGGAAGGGAAGCATACTATACTCAATTTGTGATAGTCTTATCCGGCTTTTTGAAAAAATACATATAATACGGCATGGTGACAGGCTTCGAATAAAGCTTAAAAATACTATGAAAGAATATCAGGAGTGTTCAAACAGTATCACAGGGCAGACCGGGCTTCTCATCGAGATTTTCTTTTGGAATATAATGCAGAGAGTTTCACAGCTTTTGGTATCGTTTATGATTTTTATGGCAGTCGGCGAAGGCGTAAATAAGGCAGTTGATGTGAGTGTGATACAGTGTTTTGTGGCGATGGGCTCCAATTGTGTGCCTATACCCGGTGCTATGGGCGTGGCTGATTATATTATGATTGATGGGTTTAAACAGCTTGTTGGTAGTAATGCAGCAAATATGGAGCTTTTGTGCAGGGGAATGACATTTTATGGAAGTGTCATAACAAGTGCTGTTATTATTCTTATTGGATATATAATTAGAAAAAAAGTAGCAAAATAGTCTAGTACTTTTGCCGTAAAGTATTATATTAAATGCATAAAGAGTTAATCCTTATGCATTCTACACCGCTCGCGGTAGAGTTAAGAAATTAACTCTACCGCGTTTTTTAATTGTAAAGAATGGGGTGTAATACAAAGTGGCATTCGCTATAGGCACTATGTAAACACACACATTCACCGCACACACATTGTAACAAAAAACACAGTGGGTATGCAATAAAACACGGTGTTATGTGCCAAAAGTTGATTTACTAACATTTATAAGAAAGTGAGGACGCAAAATGAACACAACATCAACAGCATACTTTAGAAAAAGCGACAAATTATTCACCTCAACAGCTAGTGTGTATATTCCAAAGACGGAGTTCGCAGGAAGCAGTATTAAATGGTTTGATGACAGTAAGTTAATCAGAAAAAATAAGTAAAACTGTAAATCAGTTACGATTTTCAGAGAAAGGAGCCACTTATGGCAAAGAATATTTACGAGTATATTGGCAAAAAAGAACTTTTCAGACGTGCGCAGAATGTAAGTTACATTGAACTGCCAAAAATAAAAGAGCTGGTTTATTCAAAATTTGAAGGCTGTGAGTGGCTTGAAAACGAAAAGATAACAATAAGGTCACAGGCTTGTGGAACATGGATAAGTATACGTGATCGTAGAGAACATGAAGAAGAAATTCTGTGTGGGTACGATGGAGAAGGAAATTTTTCTTCACATTATGTGAATGGAAAAAATATAGCAGTGAAAGCAGATAACAAGTCAAGTGAACGACTTAAAATTTTGATGAAACTTGATTTGGATAATCTGCCTGAGCAATTACCGGATGAACTCAAGGGAATCAGAACTGTTTATTAAAAGGTTTTATAGCTGTGAAAACAGCAGAAAAGAGGTTTTATGATGTACAAAATAGTTATCAGCAACTTAAAAGGTGGAGTAGGAAAGACAACTACAACAGTAAATCTTGCATATTCTTTTATGCAGCTTGGAAAGAAGATTCTTGTTGTGGATGCTGATCCACAGGCGAATGCAACGCCATTCTTTTTACCAAGAAAGACAGACCGGTCAATCAAAGATGTGTACCGGAATCCGGCACACGTAAAGAGAAGCATTTATAGAACCAGGTATGGCAATATTGATATAATACCGGGCAGCACAGAACTGGAGGAAGATGATGCATCACAGATTGATGTAATAAAAAAAGCACTGGATACCGTGGCAGACAGATATGATATATGCCTTATTGATACGAGGCCTGCCTTTGAGCAGCTGACTATTACATGTATTTGTGCAGCTGATTTGGTGCTTACTCCGGTATGCCTAAATAAATTCTGTCGTGATAATTTATCAGTTGTAGATGAAAAGATAAATGGACTTAGATATATATATCCGGTTATGGATGGTGAGTTAATGGAGCCTGTCTGTTCACCGGTATGGAAAGTTTTTGCAACTATGGTGAATTCAAACAGAAGGGCACAAAGAGAGATTTATGAGGACCTTGTTGGCAGACATGATTATCCATTTTTAACAACATGTGTAAGCGCTTCGTCAGCAGTTGATAATGCCCTGTTGCTCTACAAGCCGGTAGCAAGACATAGAAAAAGTAATCCGGTAGCAAATGATTATCTGGAGCTTGCAAATGAGATTTTAGGCGTGAAAGAAGGTGAGTTCCATGGCTAAATTCGGAGCTGTATTTAACAGTGATGTAAAGAAAACTGACAACAGACCACGCAGTGAAACCAGATGGATACATTACACCAAGCTCATTGACAATACAGACCAGTATCGTAAAAGTGCAACAGAGGATGATATAGCTGCTTTTGCAGAACTGATTAAATCGGCCGGCAGGGTTCTTCAGGATTTACTGGTCCGAAAAAGCGGAACTGACACATATGAAATCATTGCAGGTCATCACAGAAGACTTGCCTGCAGGTATCTGGTAGAGCATGAAGGACTTAAGGAGTTTGAGTTCCTTCCATGCAAGGTAGAGCATGTTGATGATGTGCAGGCAGAGTTCCAGCTTTATGCGACTAATGGCTTCATCCCAAAGACAGATGCAGAAAAGCTGCATGAAATAGAACGCATCAAATATCTGCTTGATAAATATCCTGACGAGTTTAAGCATGTGCATGGAGGTAAGACGGTTGAAAAAATAGCCCGCATTCTGAATATGGGAAAAACGACAGTTGGCGATTATGTTAATATTTCAAAAAATCTTGGTGATAAAGGAAGAGAGGCTCTGGAAAAGGGACATATAAATAAAAGCGCTGCGCTGGCACTGGCCTCACTTCCTGAAGAAAAGCAGGAAGAATTGATAATGGATGGAAAGACAACCATGAAGGAGATAGAAGAACATAAGGAAGCTTCCAAACCTAAAAGAGAGCCGGAACCAAGACAGGTCAGAATTTTTTATGATCTGTTTTTAAAGGACGCAGACCGGCGGTTTAATTCATCTAAAGAGCTGAGAGAATACCTTATGTCTCATTTTGCAAAATCATACAGAGGCGGATGTGAGGCAGGAATATCATATGACTGCTCACCAAAAGGCATCATAGTGTGTAACTCAGACAGACTGTCATGGACAGAGTTCCTTGACCTTGTGGATGGTGTTACAGGCTCAGACAGATATGAAAGGATGCAGGAGGAAGAAGAGGGCATGACCGGCCAGTATGCATTTAACAACATTGATATGGACATAGACGAGGAAATCATGTCAGAAGAGGATGAGGAAAATGTATTCGATGATGATGAAGATGAATTCAAAAAGAGTCTTGAAGTTATGTATGACCTGGCTTTTTACCTTACAGAACAAAGAGAGCGGCTTAAAATGATTAGACAGCGTGCAGAGGCCGGTGCAGATGTTCCGGTTAAAGTATTAAGAAGGCAGGAGTATATAGTACAAGGATTAGAAAAATTGGCTAAGGAGGAAAAATAATATGGGATGTTTGTGTGCAATAAAAACAGATGAATATCACGGATTTGAATGTTCGATATCGGGAGGAGCATGTATGTATCTCTATCCTGATTCAAAAAGATGTGCAAGAGAGTACGGAGAAGGTCCGGATGTTGGGAATACTGAAGATATGGAAGAATAATGGTACTTTCCGCAGGCCGTGCCATAACCGGCACGGCTGTGCGTGGCATCAAATGAAGAAAGTATCTTTGCTGCCAGAAATGGCAGCCATCATAAAACCTTTGCGGCAGATTTTTATATCTGCCGCGCATATGGAAAAAGGGTGAATAAATGAGTGTAATAATTACAGAAGACAGAATTAAAAAAATACTGTCTAACCGCGAAAAAATGCTTAATGACATTAATAAAAAGATGGTTCTTCTTTTCCGCGAGGTAAGCCGGAGTGACATGGGGGTGTTTATGGATGAGCTTATAGCTGAAAAAAGCATCTCAGCTGCTCATAACAGCCTGTTGCCCGGCCCTAAAGGTGGAAAAAAGAAAGACCTGTCTGACCTTATAATTAAACTTGAAAAAGACAGGGAAATAAGACGTAAAGAGCTTTTAACGATGCTCACAGAGCTGTCGAATCAGGAGGATGTGGTTAATCGTGTATGGGCCTGTTATCTGGCGCTGGACGACCCTTATTATACGCTGCTGAGTCAGTTATATGTTGAAAATGATTTGTATGAGAACGTAAGAATACAGTTTGACATGTCACCGACCACATTTGAGCGTTACAGGAAAAAGGCGCTGCATCTGATTATAGAATACACAAAGAGCCCCCTGTCTGTTGGGGAGCTAATAACAGGAAGTTCCGGAAAAATTCATAAACCACAGAAGCGGGCTCCTGCAGGAAGAGTGCCATCAGACAGCATTGAAGGACAGATTGACATGATGGATTTTCTTGAGGTACCGGATTCCGGTACCGGGAATGAAAAGGAGGAAAAACATGTACGTAAGCAGGAAATATAAGACAGTAACCTATGAAAACCGCTGTCAGATACAGGAAATCCTTAAAAATAATAAAAGCATTACAATTATGGAAATTGCAGAAAGGATGAAGTTTGAGTATTCAACGATATACCGGGAAATACGACGTGGAACAAATGAGGATGGTGTTTATGATGCCCAATATGCGCAGAAGCAGTATGAAATATCAATGAATAACAGGGGCCGCAAGGAAAGAGTCTTTGATAAAAATACTGCAATGTATAAATTCTTAAGGCAGAAGCTCATTGATGAATGTGTCAGTCCACAGACTGCATTGGATGAGCTTAAGAAATCAGGGATAAAGACAGATGAACAGTATCCATCAAAAGCCACGTTGTATCGGATGATGAGGAGAGGAGATTTTGAATGAGAGAAGTGATATTTTATTTGGCAATGATAATTGAGATTGCTTATGTGTTCATGTCACAGGTACCAAAGAAACTGGAAAATAAGTATCTGCTTATAGGGACAGCTTTTATCTGTGCTTCAGATTTTACATATCATATAGGGTATAATGCAATAAATATGTCTGTATCTGCACTATCAGGAACAATAGCAATTTCAATATTTCTTATTAGTTTTGTTGTTGGAGTAATAACAAAACGCATAGATTTTGAAGACTTATTTTTTTCATTGTTTATGGAGCTTTTTCTGCCGCTGTTGACAATGCTTTTAACTAAATCATATGAATTGATGATATTTGTAATTATAGCAGTAGTAGGGCTCGGAATGATTAAAATATTCATGGCGCATAAAGAAAAAAACAACCGGCAGGAAAGGGGTTTCTTACGAATAACCATTAATGGTAAAACAATCACATGTTCAGGAATTAATATTGTCATCAGCAATGGAAAGGTTATTGTAGATGGTAAAACAATTCAAGAGTGTAATAGTGGTGATATTAAAGTAACCATCGAAGGAGATGTAAACAAAATTGATTGTGGTGGATCAGTAGAAGTTCACGGCAATTCAGGAAGTATTGATTGTGGTGGCAGTTGTGAAGTCAGTGGAGATGTCAAAGGAGATATAGACGCAGGTGGTTCTGAAACTTGTGGTAACGTATCAGGTGATATAGATGCTGGTGGAAGTGTGAGATGTAGAAGATAGGAATCCGGTACACGGAGGTAGCGACAATGGGTAAAAATAAGACAGGTAAAAGAGGATTAAAGATTGGCAAAATAAGTTCTTCACATAAGGGTATATGTGTACATACCCCCAGTGGTAAAAAAATTTTTATTGATGAAAATGGAAAAACAAAAGTTATTTGGGATTTGTAAAAAATAAGGATTTAGGGGGATAGCCGATGAAATATATTAATGAAAATCCAACAAAAACAGAAAAAATACTTTTTGAAAAATATGGTCTTTATTTAATTTATAAAGATGAAGATTCATATAGATATGCTCCGATTCACATAGAAAACCAATATGTATATCCGTCTTCTGTAGAAGTAGAAAATGACATGGTTGAATGGGAACATGATATATTGTTTGACATCTTAACCGAAACAGTTACGATTCATGGTAACTATGATTCCATAGGTATTACTTTAATTCATGAAAGAATGAAAGAGCTAAATTTTAACTGATTTGGATTTTTTTTAAGACCTTCTCTTATAAGTAATCATCAAAGTAACTGCAACATTCTCTAAAAGGTGTTGCGATTACTCTGACAGCTCATGCTATATACACCATCATAGGAAAATGAGTAGTTTTGAAATTACAACTTTATAAAAAAATCAGATAAGGAGATATAAGAAATATGTTCAATTCAAAAATGTATAAAAAATATTATCCAATCAAGTCTTCATTTGATATTGCAAATATGAATGTGGCTGAACAGAAAAAACTTATTTATTGGATCAAGTCGTTGTCAGAAGATATTAGATTACATAATATGAATAGTTTAAAAAAGGCGATGCAATATAGAGAAAATGAATATCGTGTAGTTGAGGTTAATTGTACTGATGATAATATAGCATCTTTATGTAATAAGATTTCCTGTAATTCAGACTCAATAACGGACAATGAGATCAGTTTAATTAATGCTGTATTATATAGGCATAAGTATGTCAAAATTATTGGAATGTATTGTTTTCCGGTAATGCGTTCATCGACAAATTGCTAATGAATGATCACATTCTATAGCAGTAGCAGGACTTGGAATGAGTATATTCATGGCGCATAAAGAAAAAAACAACCGGCAGGAAAGGGAAAAGTGACATGATTAATGAAAAAAAACTGAAAAAAGAACTGCAGAAAAGGTTTGATGCATTTGTGAGAAAATGTGGAATGGCAGACGACATGAAGTCAGACGGCTATGCAAGCTGTTATGATGATGTGTCTGATATCATAGAGCAGCTTGCCACCAAAAATGATATAGAACAACACTATATATACTCACATTTGTGTAAATATAGGCCATTAAAGGGATTGCTCAAGAGTGTCAATATTAAAGCAGGCAGGAAATTAAAATTGCGTTAGAAGGAAGGTGGGAGCATGAAAATGTATGAATGCACAAAGACTTTTGAGATAAAGCCGCCTGCGTACAGTGGGTGTGGGAGCATGCTTGTGCATAAGGGAACATTATGGTATGCAGTTGAAAGCGGAAGAGAAAGGACAACACTGACAGACAGCAGAATAAAATTAGTTCTTTCAGACAGACTGTTTAAATCCCATTTTGTGAGATGGGGTTAAATGCATAAACTAAAATAATATTAGCATAAGGAGCAGTAATATGGACGGAGATAATACGGAGAAATTAACATTACATGATTATGAAGCAGAAGGACTATGCAGCGGATGCCTGTTTTACGGAGCAGTGGATGTAGATGGCAGATTAGGATGCTCATTCCACTGGTTTGACGATGAGTCTGAAGACTGGAATTACAGTAAAAACTGTGATGAGCTGTGCGGCATGTAAAGGAGGAGATAAGCAATGCACTATATAATTGAGAGTTTTATTATTATTATTATTTTAGGGATATTGGTTGGCACTGGAATGATGTTATGCTGTATGGCAGCTTCCAGAAACCGTGAGAAGGATGATGCAGAGCAGCTTAAATGGATACATCAGCTATCAGAGGAGAAAAAGAAGTGAATGTAAGAGTGATACCTAACTGGATATGGACTGAATGGGTGCAGGTATGTACACAGCTCAAAAAATATCCTGATGTCGTAAATAACATAAGAATCGTAACAGATAATGAAAGACTTAAAAGGTCTGAATGGAATCATAAAAAACAGTTAGAAAATGAAGTAACAAAGAGGAACAGATGAAGCTTAAGTACAGAATACTTGAAAAACTTCATAACGTGAGCAACAGTGAAATGGATCTGCTGGTTTGGGCAGTGCAGCATTCTGATGAGACCAGTGGAACCATGTATGGGGCATACTACAAAGACTACTGCGATGAGTATGACAGATGTAAGCAGTCTTTCTATAATGCGCTGTATGGCCTTGCTGATAAGGGAATTGTGACCTTCAGACGCAACCAGAATGACGCAGGCACTACAAGTGATTATGACATTACGGTAAACGATAATGCATATCCATGGAAAGGAAGCAGCGAGGCTACATACCGGAATGAGGGATATGTTGACCTGGCAAGTCCGGTGTTCCGTTCAGGCGAGTTCAAGTCATTAAAAGCAAAAGAGAAGTATCTGGCCCTTGAATTCAGGAAGAGAAGCTTTGAGACAGGAAAAGGCTATAAGCATGGCGTCAGGGCTTTTTATGATGCCTGGGATAAAACACTTGGGGTAACTGACAGAACAGTCAGAGGCTATATACATTCACTGTCAAAGGTATGCGGATTCTTCAGCGTAGGAATCAAGGATGGCTTTTACCGCATAACATCAAGAATATGCTTTAAAAAGCCGACTAAAGGTCAGGAAGGCCACAGATATGACCAGGACATGTATAATGAGCAGTCAGTCAGAATGGAATTAAACAGAGATAACATCAAGTATGACAAAACAGGTTTTGATGATACAGTTTTTCTTATGTATCAGTACGCTTCAGCCTTTGCCAAAAAGCATGCAGATGTAAAAACATACCTTTCAGCAGCAATACATAACAGTATAAGCGGACATAAATGGAGAGACAGGTCTCTGTCTGCCCCGACAGTACATCATCATTTAAAAGCCATTCTGGAAGGCTTAAAGGATGTGCAGGAAACACAGTCTGTGAAATCAAACAGCAAATCAAAGGAGAACAGATTCAACAGCTTCAGCCAGCGTGACAATGATTATGGAGAGCTGGAGAGCCTGCTTCTCAATTCAACAATATAAATGGAAAACAGCCTGGGTCGGACGACGCAGGCCTGGTAAACGTTCACAAAAACATGCACATTTGCATTTCAAAACACATAAAATCCAAAAAATACTTCAAAAATGAATAAAAATTATTTCCGGAAAGAACGGATGACATGCATGGCACTGCAGTCCTGCACATATCAGTCCAAAAATACGGATATATTTTTAAAGCAGTCTAAAAAAAGCAACATATATGTCATATGCCGGAAAACCAGTCCATAAATGCAGATATATATGGCATATACCAGTCCAAAAGAATGCCGGCATCCGGTAAGCTAAAATGCAGTGTTTAAGGCATAAAGGGCATATATTTAAACGCTTTTATATACATTCTTATATCTTACCTTTTCTTTTACTGGAATTAATTCTTATCTTTTCCCATATATGGGACTTGCGGGAGCTGCGCTCCGGATTAAATGATGCATGTCATCGTATAGCCGGCTGAAACTTTTACAAGTCCCATTAATGAAAAAGAAGAATTAAAAGGGAAAAGACAAGCCTTAATAAACAATGCGGCCAGTACCTGCATTACAGTCTTTCAATATCTGGCGTGCTAAGAAAAAATGTAAATAATGATATGTACGTGATTATGCTTGTATGTTAACAGAATGTTCATATGCGGCCGGAAAATACGAGATATGTATTTTTTTACCAAAAAGCGAAGCAAAAAGTTTGCTGTTAATCTGATAAGCAGTTTAAGTATTATTGTTTTAATCATTGGGAATATCCTCCTTCTTTTTTGTTCAAAGAGAGTATGATTTTTATTTCTCTTTTTAAGTGAAATATTTTGTGAATTTCATATATGAATATGGATTCTGCAGAATCACATTAAATAAAATTTTAAGAGTTAGTTGCTTGGCAGATGTGCATTAAAAGTTACAAAATCATCATAAAAGGTCTCATTTATGGAAATTCAGAGATATTCCGGCCGACAAAAGACCGGTAGTAAGTGGAGGTAAATGGAGGTAGATAGCATATTTATTAAGTGGTATTATATAATTGTGAAAAAAGATAAATATTGCACAAATACAACTTTGTGATCACGGTTAAAGAGCAGCATTTTGTTGTGCAATTCTCACAAAAACAATCCAATGGGACGTTTTTGCTTGACAAAAGCACCCCATTGGATTATTTTATAAGTGAAGGGAGGATATATATGGGAAATGAAAAGACTGACTGGATGATATATTCAGACCGGGAAATGAGTGTTATGTCTGCACAGGAAGAAAAAGTATCCTTCAAGGAACTGATAAAATCCCTGGGAATGACACAGAAAGAATTTTCGGAGACATTTGGTATTCCAATGGGAACCTTAAGGCACTGGATATCCGGTGACCGTGAGTGTCCTGTATACACTAAAAGAATGCTTGCATACATGGTAGAATTAAAAAGACTGGAGGCAAAAAGGAATGAAGAATAAGATTTTGCGTACTATTCAGAAGGTATTCTGCGCGGTTATGATGGTTGTTGTGATTATTATTTCAACAGTATTTATATTAATAGCACCTGTAGTTCAAAGGGTTATTAGACAAAATATATTTGTAGCTATTCTAACCGGCGGTGATATTTACAGAAATCATGATAATGATTTTCAAGATACTTTCAATGAAGCATATCAGTATTATGATACGGAGCTTGAGGAACCTTATTTTGATTTTGATAATCAGGAGATGAACCAGTAAGAAAGGAAGGTAACAGCATGAAGAGAAAAATCATAACAGCAATACTTGCGATAACGGTTGTATTTTCGGCAGCTTCGTGTGGATCAGCCGAAAACAAGAGCAGCAATACACAGGAAGCAACAGTATCCGATATGCAGAACAGCACGGAAAGAGTATCTGAAGCTGCAGGGGATACGCAGTCTGAAGAAATGACTGCAACAGTAAATGATGGTGAAAACGTACCGGGTTCCGGTACATCAAAATCAGATACATCAGATGCTGCGGCATCATCGTCTGCTGACAGTAAAAACGCTGACAGTACTGTAAAGAAGAACAGTTCAGACAGTAAGAGCAGTACAAAGAATAGTACCTCCACAGCCGTGAACCACAACAGCACACAAAGTACAGGTGCTTCAACTGCAAAAACAGACAGCGGTAAAAAGAGCGCGCAGTCTTCAGGTGCATCAAATCAGACCAAGCCGGCATCAGCTGCAGGCAGTAAAGGGACAGACAGTTCATCCGGCACAGCGAATAAGCCGGCAGCTCATACCCATACATGGGTAAAGTATGTGGCCAATACCATTCAGCACAAGGAAGAGGGACATTATGAGACAAAGGTAGTAAAGGCTGCATATGATGAGCCGCAGTATTCTGCAAAGGTAGTATGCGGTTGCGGAAAAGCTTTTGATACAGTGGAAGAGTGGGCTGATCATCAAATAGATGATGATTGTATTTTGGGATATAGTGTAAAAAATGTAGAAGTAGGAAAAATTCATAATGATGCAGAAACAACCCAAGTATGGGTAGTGGACAAGCCGGCATATACAGAGTATGTGTATGGCGAGAAGTGCAGCGGATGCGGTGCCACAAAATAGGGTGGTAGTAAGTGGTAGTAGATATCTTTTTCATGGTAGTGTAATATATAATTGATGATAAAGGAATTGTACAGAGGTCTCGTGCAGTTCCTTTTTTGTTACAAATTGTAAGCCAAATGAATAACATGACAGGAGAACATGATGAAAAAACTTATATCACGAACAGACATCATGCAGAGGGGACCTCCATAACAGCAGGGATTGACCATAGCGGTCAGTCCTTTTTTAGTGCAAATAAATTAAGGAGACAAATCGCATGAAAAAATTTAAAAGAGTGTTGGCGCTGGCCATGGCAGTTATTTTATCTGTGCCAACAATCATCACAACCGGTACGGGAACAGTGCCGGTCAAGGCGGCCGGTGATACGGTCGAACTGACGGTATCAAGTGAATCTGCCAAGTATGCCGGATACGAAACACGCAAGATGTATGCAGGTGGCAATTATGCTTATTGTGTACAGCCGTCTAAAAAGACTCCGCAGTCTGGAACATATGAAAAGCACTATGATGTAGAGAATTATGTAAGCAATGCCGGAGACGAAACGCAGGCAGTACAGAGTCGCAATCTTGCGTATTACTGCTGGGGAGCACCGGGCTTTAATGCAAGCTATTTCCCATCTACATGGTATGACGGCAGCGCAATGGATGACGACAAGTACATTGCATTAAGTCACATAATGTTGTCTTTTTTGGTGTCATACGATGCAGTAGGTTCTATGCATGGATGTAACAGTTCATTTAAGAACTGGGTATACCAGAACGTACTTGGATATAATGCCAATGGTGATCTGGTAAATGGGCAGGCTACATTACCAATCCTCTGCTGGTCGGCAGCACCTGCATCATTTAAGGTATATATACTTTCCACAGGAAGTGCGACACAGAACATTCTCGGTTATGAGTACACACCGACAGGTACAGTTTCATTAAGCAAGACGTCAGCTAACACAGGAATCACATCAGGAAACTCATGTTATTCACTTGCAGGAGCTGTATACGGAATTTATTCTGATGCAGGCTGTTCAGCTCAGGTTACTACATTGACAACGGATGCAGGCGGCAATGCAGCTGCTGTTTCACTGAATGCCGGAACATACTACTACAAGGAGCTTACAGCTCCGGCAGGATATGCACTTGATAGTTCGGTACAGTCATTTACTGTAACAGACGGACAGAATACAGCGCTAAGCGTATCAGATACACCTACAAACGATCCAGCAATGATAACACTTAACAAGGTGGATAGTGAGACTGGAGATATGGTTCAGGGTGGTGCAAGTTTAGCAGGTGCACAGTTTACAGTAAATTATTATGATGGTTATTATAACAATTCTTTAGGTTACAATCGATGATGGGGTAAACGAAAAAGCAGTTTTGACATTGCAGAGAACTGCCCCTTCGTTTACACCA
>OGRP01001500.1_pt1 | contig 14934 bp, 10 predicted proteins | sample 1553531 | NCBI WGS metagenome assembly OGRP01 (sample SAMEA2580045, study PRJEB22360) | human gut metagenome | biome: human gut; feature: human-associated habitat; material: faeces | place: Denmark | collected 2008/2010 | reverse complement strand
TCACCTGACCCTCCTTGCGGTAGGTCAGGTGTTGCAACGATCACTAGAACCCGCCCTGTTGGCGAAGCCGACTGGGGGTGGTAGCCGATCACACTACGCAAATCACCCAACCGCCACGGTAGCCAACAATGCCGCATGATCGGAGCCCTCGACTTTGACCACCTTGCATTGTCCGGCCTTCATGCCCTGATCAAGCACCACGTGGTCAATACCGGCGAACATCGGCATATACACGCGGTTCGTAGGCCATGAGAACGTAAACCCATGTCCGGATTCACGTGCGGCATCCACGAACCGGTCGCCAAGAAAATCACGGAATGGCGTGTGATCGTAAGTGGCGTTGAAATCGCCCATGAAAATATACCGTGTATCCGTATGCCCGCGCATCGGACCCAACTCATCCAGCGATCGCTTCCACTGCCGCCAATAGCCGGGTACGGGAGCGGTGGTGTGCACGGATACGAATCGAATCTGCTGACCACCCATATCCACCGTGCCGCCGGGCATGAATGAGGCGCTGGAATTCACGTCATCGTCGGCCGGATCGGCAAGTGGCGTGGCCGACCAGAGGCCGTTACCGAATACGCCGTCAGACGATGAGACCTGCGCATACGGCAGATAGTGCTCAATGCCAGCCTCGTTGAGTTTTTTGACGAAATCCTCGGTGGTCTCCTGCAAAGCGAGCACTTCGACGCGCTGATCGCGGACTAGTTCGACGATGGCTTGTGGGTCGGCCTGCCCCTTGTATACATTGAAGGTCATGACGCGCGCGTAGGCATCGCTGGTGTTGGGGGAGGCCGCAGCCACGGCGTTCTGCGCGGCTTGGGGGAGTGGGTCGGTCGAGTAGAAGAACGGATATTGCCAATAGCCATTGCATGCGATTGCGGCGATGGCGATTAGTGCGGCAAGGATACGCCGCGACACGATGGCCAACAGTAGGGCAATCAGGCCAAGCAACGTGAACCAGGGCGTTGCCGATACCACAATCGGCACAAATGGCAGTTCCTGTAAATCGGCAGGCAGCGCGCGGGCGGCAGTGCCGGCAAGGGCAAGAAGCGCGAACATCGTGGCGAGAAAACCAAGCAGACGATGCCGTTTGTGTGGCTTCACGGCAGACTTGGATACTGGGCGTGCCGTGGCTCTGGCAGAGCGTGGCTTGGCAGCGGCGCGAGCTCGTACGCTTGCACCTGTGGTAGTACTCCGTGCCTTTGCCATGCTGCCCTTTCCTCCGGCTTGTTTACTGTTACCTTGCTTTTCGTGCGATTTGCCACTGTACCGTGTGCGGCTTGTCTTTCAGTGTCTTTTCGCCGTGCGCAAGAGCAGTTCGCACCAAACCAGCACGAAAACCGGCCATGCCTTGGTGGCGGGTTCTGCCAGGTAGCTTACACAGACTGCCATGCGTCTTATGTAGGCTGCCACGCGAACATGATGCGACTGGGCGTGCGGCCGTGTACAATGAAACGTCGTTGCCCGAGTAGCTCAGTGGATAGAGCACCGCTCTCCTAAAGCGGGTGTCGTCGGTTCGAATCCGATCTCGGGCACTTGGCTTCGGAAACATGACGGTATCTCAGCCTCTATTCATCGGTGATGAGCCATAGGCATTAGGCATGTGTAAACGTATAGGTTCCACCATCCATCATCCCGTCATGTGAAACTATGCAAAGACATGTGGGGCTTCACGGTCATCGTGAGGGTCCATGGCTATCGAATACACGGAAGAGAAGCGGTTTACTGTCGAACAGGTTGAGGCGCTGTTCAAGTCGGTTGGTTGGGAATCGGCGCAGTGGCCCGAACGGTTGTTCAAGGCATTGCAGCATTCGGATACGGTAATCAGCGCATGGGATGGCGGCTATTTGGTCGGCTTGGTTCGCGTGCTCGACGATACGGGAGGGGGCGAAAGTGGCGGAGTGTGCTGATCGGGGGCAACGTACGTAGTCATTGACGGTTATCCCGTAGTAATGTTCACGATACGACCCCTTGTCCATACAGTGAAAATAACGGCTGGCGTCCGACGCGGCTGCGCTATGACTAGAGACCATGAGTGAAGACAAACAGTATGACTTCTATGTGGCCGGTCCGTTCTTCGATCCTGAACAAACGGCAAGTATGGAACGTTTGGAAAAGATATTGGAAGACCATGGCAAGGTACTGTTCAAGCCGCGGTTTGTCAGCCAGATCGAAGAAGTAGGCCCTGAAGGATGCTTTGCGGACGATATCCATGGCATTAATGCTGCTAAAGCCGTGGTCGCCAATCTTATGGACGAGGACCCGGGCACGATGTTCGAAATCGGATATGCGCATGCGCTGGGAATCCCGGTGTACGGCTATTTCGAAAACCTTACGCCAATGGATCGTGTCAATCTGATGATTGCGCAAGCGGTCGAACTGGTGTTCGTCGGTCCTGATGATGTGGCGAAATACTTGGAAACCGGCGAGCATACGGAAGTCGATTACATCCAGTTCTAAACAGCTCTAACAGGTTCTCTGCAAGCAGGGTTGGCGGCGTTCTCGTACATAGTCATGTACGGGAACGCCGCAGTGGTATAGGGATATTCCAACAAGCGGCATAATGGAGTCGTGGGAAAACCAGTCGGATACAAGTGAAGTGTCTGAATTTCGTAAGGAGTGCCGTTATGAGTAACCACAATCCCATGAATATTGCCACCGACTTTGCCAAGGCCACGGGAGGAACCGCTCGCAAAGTTGTTGCTTTGACCGATAAAGGTCCGTTGAATGGCTTTAAGAAATTCCTGTCGCGCGGATCAATGATTGATATGGCGGTAGGTGTGGTGATGGGCTCTGCCGTTACCGCTGTGGTCAATTCCATCGTCGACAATCTCATCAGTCCATTAATCGGCATGATCGGCGGCGTACCGGATCTTTCCGGACTACTGACCATCACGTTCAACAACTCGACCGTTTCATTTGGTGCGATTCTTAACGCGCTGATTAACTTCCTGCTTGTTGGCGTGGCGGTGTATTTCTGCGTGATTTTGCCGATTAATAAGCTTCGTGATCTCACTGCTGCCCAGGATGAGGCTGACGCTGAAGAACAGGGGCCTAGCGTTGAAGAGCAGACTCTCGCCACGCTGCAGGAGATTCGCGACGAGCTGAAAAAGGCCAATAACTCCGCCGAGTAATCTGCTGAATGTACGGTGCGGCAGATTTACCTGGTTTGCCCGAAATAACGGATTGCCGGGGCCATTTGGTCTGGACAATCCGCTGTTTCGCGCGTGTTTTGTAGCATCCGTGGAGTTACATGGGGAGTATGGCTGAAAACATCGCTGATAAGGCCATAAACGATACTCGTATCGTCAAGCAGTTCACCAATCCCGTCAAGGAGCCGATTGACAGCGACATCAACCTGTTCGATCTGCTCGATAACCGCGCCAAGCGCGATCCCGAAGGTGCCATGATCGAATACAAGGGCGATGATGGCACCTGGCAGCCGTACAGCGCCCAAGTATTCCGTGACATGGTCATCGATCTGGCCAAGGGCCTGATCGGACTTGGCGTCAATAAGGGCGATTCAGTCGCCATCGTCTCGCACACCCGCTGGGAATGGACCGCGCTGGATATGGCGATTATGTCCATCGGCGCGCTCACTGTGCCGGTGTATGAGACCAACTCCGCCAGCCAGGTCAGCTGGATTTTCAACGATTCCAAAGTCACGCTCGCCATCGCCGAAGATGACGGACAGCGCGACAAGATCGAATCCGTGCGCAGCGAGGTACCCACCCTGCGCAACGTGTTCGTAATCGAGGCCGGCGGCCTGAACGCCATCAAGACCTATGGCGAAAGCGTCACCGATGCCGAATTCTGGGAATACAAGGAAGCCTCCCACGGCGACGACCGCGCCACCATCGTCTACACGTCCGGCTCCACTGGCACCCCGAAGGGCGTGGAACTGACCCACCGCAACTTCGCTTTCCTGGTACTCTCCGCATTGCAGTACATGCCGCGCGCCGGCGCATGGCCCAACCGCCGCCTGCTGCTGTTCCTGCCGTTGAGCCACGTGTTCGCCCGATTCATGGAATTCTTCAGCTTCGGCGGCACGATTTCGCTGGCCCTGAGCTCCAATATGAAGACGATGGTCAAGGACTTCGAGACCTTCGGTCCCACGCTGCTGCTCGCCGTGCCGCGTGTGTACGAGAAGGTCTACAACGCCGCCTCCCAGCGCGCCGGCACCGGATTCGCTGGCAAGATGTTCATGCGCGCCGCCGAAAACGCGCGCGAATGGTCCAAGGCCGAGCAGAAGGGCGAACAGCTGCCGATTGCCGGACGTATCGCCCACGCCTTCTATGAGCAGGTGGTGTACAAGAAGATTCGCACGATTTTCGGTCCGAACGCCGACTTCGCCATTACCGGCGGTGCCCCGATGGACTCTGAGCTTTCCCACTTCTTCAACGGCATCGGCATGCCGGTGCTTGAGGGCTATGGCATGACCGAAACCTGCGGCCCGGTGTGTGTGAGCTTGCCAGAGGACAACCGCATCGGCACCATCGGCATGCCGATGTTCGGTATCACCGCCGGCATTGCCGAGGACGGTGAGCTGGTGGTCAAGGGACCGCTGGTGTGCAAGGGCTACCACAACAACCCCGAAGTCACCACCCAGCAGATCACCGATGGCTGGCTGCACACCGGCGATTTGGGCGATATCTCCGAAGACGGCTTCATCTCCATCACCGGCCGTAAGAAAGACCTCATCATCACCGCCGGCGGCAAGAACGTGTCGCCGGGTCTGCTGGAGGCTTCCGTAATGACCTCGCCTGTGGTCAACCAGTGCTTGGTTATTGGCGATAAGAAGCCGTTCGTGGCCGCTCTGGTCACGCTGGATCTGGCGGATGCCAACAAATGGCTGGAATCCCAGGGCGCCAAGCCGGAACCCGATCTGGCCTCGCTGGCCAAGAACGCCATCGTTCATGCCGAGGTGGAGCGTGCGGTGAACGCCGCCAACGAGGGCGTTTCCCGCGCCGAGTCGATTCGTAAGTTCGAGATTCTGCCCGACGAATTCACCGAGGCCAACGGCATGCTGACCCCGAGCCTGAAGACCCGTCGCGCGCAAATCGTTGAGCACTATCGCGAGCTCATTGACAACGTGATCTACGTCCCGCTGAAGAAGTAACCATCAACTCCCTCTGATCCAAAAAAATAAGCTCTCTCTGACGGGGGAGCTGTCAGCGAAGCTGACTGAGGGAGAGACCCCGCGGCTTGCCCGCGAAAAAAACAACAGGGCCGGGTGCGACTTGCACCCGGCCTCAGCTTATTCAGTCCAAAATCGCCGAAACATAATCGGCGGCGGCCTGATTCAGCTCCGCATCGCCGATGGTGGCGGTGCCCTGCACCAGGAACGGCTCAGCATAGTTCATGCCGACCTTGTACGCCACGACCTCAAACGGGCTCAGCAGCTCCTCCATGGTGTGGCTGTACTCGCCGTCCTTGCGGTACTTGGCGGCGTCGGAACCAGTGGTGACCACCAGTTTGAGCTCCTTGCCCTTGAGTGCGTGGCCTCCACCGTAGGCCCAGCCGGCGGTGATGACCTCGTCTTCCCATTCCTTGAGCAGCGCGGGGGAGGAGTACCAGTAGAACGGGAACTGGAGGATTACGCGGTCGGCGGCCTCCAGTAGCTCGTGCTCCTTGTCGGCGTTGACGGAGAAGTTCGGATATTCGGCGTATTCGTCGCGCACGATGATGTCGTCCTCGCCTTGTGCGGCGAGTTCGGCAAGCAGACGGGCGTTCACTCGCGAGCCGTCCTTCAGGTGCGGATGGAATACAAGAATCAGCGTTGACATGGGATTTCCCTTCTATAACTGCTACCAATGTGGCCTAATCACCACTATCGTATGCCGGGAAGCAGAACTCAGTCCAGTCCGGACTCGGGTGCGAGCCGCGGGATGCCGCGCCGGGAGGCAACTCAGTCGAGGTTGGACTGCGTGCCTGCGGTGGCTTCGTTGGCGGCTTGCTCGGCTTGTGCTTGGTCGAGCTTGGCACGGACGTCGTTGAGCAGACCCTGGGCGCGCTTGGCCAAGGCCTCGCCGATCTCCCATTGACGCATCGACTGGTCAAGATTGAGGCCGCCGGTTTCCAGTGCCTGGACAGCCTGAATCAGCTTGTCGCGCGCCTCCTCATATGGCATCTGGGCGATGAGCTCGCGTTCCTTGTCCGTCAGGGACGTGGCGGGGGTGTTCTTGTCGGTGGATGTGGCGTTTTCGGTCATGATGTTCTCCTTATATATACGGTATATATGCGTGGCTGCGTATGGCGTGTCACGCGGTTGCGGATGTGGTGGTTGCGGTAATGACACCCTTCTTCAAGGTGACGGTGATGCCATCCCCAGGGCTTACCTGCGAAGCATCGTCTAGTACGTGGCCATCGGCGGACTGCACCACCGCATAGCCTCGGTTCAACGTGGATTGCGGGCTGAGTGCGGTCAGTGAGGCGTGAGCTCGCTCGACGGTGAGCTGGGCATCGTCCACGATGCGTCGCAGCCCGATATCGAGCCGTTGCAACGAGTCGTCAATTAAGCGCTGATGAGGCTCAAGCATGGTGTGCGGCTGTGTCAGGCTCGGGCGGTTCGCATATCCCTCGATAAGTCGAATCTCGTTCTCCACGCGCGAACGGACCCGCAGTCGCATACGGTCGATGGCACCTTCGATGAGCTGCGACTGCTCACGCACATCCGGCACCACGCGCTTGGCCGCATCGGTAGGGGTGGAGGCGCGCAGATCGGCGACCAGATCCAGCAATGTCCAGTCATCCTCATGCCCGATGGAGGAGATTAATGGTGTAGTGCAGGCATACGCCGCACGAACCACACGCTCATCCGAGAAACCGATGAGATCCTCAAACGAGCCGCCGCCACGGGCCACGATGATCACATCCACGCTCGGGTCGGCATCGAGTTGTGCAATGGCCTGAACCACCTCGGCCGGGCATTGCTCGCCCTGAACATGCACATGGACCACCTTGAAGGTTACGGAAGGCCAACGAAGGTTCACATTGGTGATCACATCGCCTTCCGCACGTGCCTGAGGTGCGCAAATCAGGCCAATAGTCTTCGGAAACTCCGGGAGAGGCAGTTTGTGATCGGCGTCGAACAGGCCCTCGCCCTTAAGCTGCTTGCGCAATTCGTCGATCATGGCCTTGAGGCTGCCACCGGCTCCGACCTTGAGAATCGTGTCCCCGCGCAACGACAGCGAAGTGCGCTTCATCCACAGGTTCGGTTTGCCGTGAATCACCACGCGGTCGCCCTGAACGAACTGGCTGGCCGCGGCCGCGAACCTGCCGAAGCCATTGACTTCCATGGCGATATCCTCGAAGTCGTCGCGCAGCGTGATGTAGGCCGAGCCGGCGCGACGGGTATTGATCTGCGTGATCTGGCCGGTGACCCACGCGGACGGCCATCGTTCCACGGCACCGTAGAACTTCTGGCTCAGCACGCTTACCGGCCACGGATTTTGCGCGGTGGTTTCAGCGGCGCGTGCAGGCAGCTGATCGATAGGGCGAGGCTCATTCGGCAGATTGATGGCGCCCCGATCGGGCGCGAAAGTGCCTTGACCCGGCTCAAAGCCAGACGAGGCCAGTGAAGCGGCGGTCGGTGGACGGCCGGTAGATGAGTAGCCCATTGCAGTAGTCATGCACTCCACTATAAGTGCGTTGGTTGATGACGGTAAAAATTTACCGTCGCCTGAAAACGGTGTGATGATGAATGCAAGAACCGTACGAAGCGATGTATCAGCCGATGATGGAGATGGTCTGGTGCATCAGAAGAAAGGAGTCATTATGGCGAAGAAACGGGTGCTATGAAGAGGAGTGAGATATGCGTTGCACTGACGATTGAGAGTCGTCAGTGAGCTCGCTGTGCGACACGCGAGCAGAAAACAGTTACGCTAATCACACACTTGTAGTTTTGGCGAAAAATAGCCGAAAAACCCTATAAATAGTTCGACACACCACTGTTGAGCACTAGATATAGGGGTGGGGATGCCGTATTCTTCTAGAGGTTCAAGAAAACGATATCAATGTAATTTCGTGTGGCCCACGTCGAGTGCGGCCAAAATGCGGAACTCAGGAGAGTGTTCGCCTTATAGGAAAGGGGTGCCCGATGGGCGCACAGGTGCTGGAGGAAACCGTCACCGATAACGAGACCAAGGTGGCCGCCAAGGCCTCCACCGTGCTCGTTGAGAAGCGTGATGGTCGTGTGGTCGACTTCGACCCCATCAACATCATCTCTGCGGTCAAGTCTGCTTTCGGCGACCTGAACAAGGAAGTCGGCCCCGAAGAAGATGCCATGATCCGTGGTTTCGCCAACCAAGTCGAAGGCGAAATCAAGGGGCGTTACACCGGCCCCGCCAAAATCGAGGACATCCAGAATCTCGTGGAGCACGCCCTCATTGACGCCCACCTGTACGATGTGGCTCGCGCCTACACCAATTACCGTCTCGACAAAGACATTCAGCGTGCCAAGGCCACTGATGTCAACGAGGCCGTTGCTCGCTTCATTAATCATGACCCGACCCTGATTCACGAGAACGCGAACAAGGATTCCAACGTCTACTCCACCCAGCGTGATCTGCTGGCCGGTGCCGTGTCCAAGGCCGCCGCGTTCAACATGCTGCCGCCGGCGGTGTCCAACGCCCACATGAAGGGCGACATTCACTTCCACGATGCCGACTATTCGCCGTTCACTGCCCAGTCCAACTGCTCCTTGCCGAACTTCTGGGACATGTTGGCCAATGGCTTCACTCTTGGCAACGCTCCGATGGCTTCCCCGAAGTCCATCGCCATTGCGGCCACCCAGATTACCCAGATCATGAAGGACGTGGCCTCCAGCCAGTATGGTGGCCAGACCGCCAACCGTGCCGACGAGCATCTTGCCCAGTATGCCAAGAAGGATTACGAGAAGTTCCTTGAGGAAGCTCGTGAGACCATCCCCGACGGCATGCCGGTTGAATTCGCCCGTCGTCAGGTCGAGAGCGCCAAGAAGAACGAGCCCGCCAAGCTGCATTTCGGTTCCCGTGAACCGCTGCCGATGGACACCCCGTTCCACACCGACGTTGACGAACTTGAGCAAGAGCGTGAAATCCTCGCCAAGATTCGTACCCGCAAGGCCATCTATGATGCCATGCAGACCATGGAATACCAGATCAACTCCAACCGTGTGTCCAACGGCCAGACCCCGTTCGTGACTGTCGGCTTTGGTCTCGGCACCGACTGGTTCTCTCGTGAAGTGCAGCGCGCAATCCTGCTGAACCGTATTCGCGGCCTCGGCAAGGAACACCACACCGCCATCTTCCCGAAGCTCGTCTTTACTGTGAAGCACGGCGTGAACGCCGACCCGGGTGACCCGAACTACGATCTGAAGCAGCTCGCCCTCGAGTCCGCCACCAAGCGCATGTACCCGGATGTGGTGTTCTACGAGAACATCGTCAAGATCACAGGCTCCTTCAAGGCTCCGATGGGTTGCCGCTCCTTCCTGCAGGGTTGGATCAACCCGGAGACCGGCAAGGATGAAGAAGACGGCCGTATGAACCTCGGCGTGGTCACCGTCAATGTGCCGCGTATCGCCATCGAATCCCACGGTGACAAGGCTCGCTTCTGGAAGCTGTTCGAGGAGCGTATGGAAGTTGCCCATCAGGCCCTCCAGTTCCGCATCATGCGCTGCAAGGAAGCCACCCCGGTCAACGCCCCGACCCTGTTCCGCTTCGGTGCGTTTGGTCGTCTTGGTGCCAACGACAACGTGGACCAGCTGTTCAAGAACGAGCGTGCCACCGTGTCGCTCGGCTACATCGGCCTTGCCGAGACCACTGCGGTCTTCTACGGCAAGAACTGGATTCGCGACCACGGCTGGGATCCGGAAGGCAAGGAGTTCGCGCTGTCCATCGTCAAGCGCATGAACGAGCTGTGCAAGCAGTGGAGCAAAGCGGAGGGTTACCACTATTCCGTGTACTCCACTCCGGCTGAATCCCTGACCGACCGCTTCAACCGCATGGACCGTGAAAAGTTCGGCCGTATCGAAGGCGTGACTGATCACGACTTCTACACCAACTCCTTCCACTACCCGGTGTGGTTGCAGCCCACTCCGATGGAGAAGCTCAGCTACGAGAAGGACTTCCCGTACTACGCTTCCGGCGGCTTCATCAACTACTGCGAGTACCCGTGCCTGCAGGACAACCCGAAGGCGCTCGAAGCCGTGTGGGATTACGCCTACAACATCGGCATCGGCTACCTGGGTACCAACACCCCGATCGACCACTGCTTCGTGTGCGGCTTCCAGGGCGACTTCGAGCCGACCGAGGAAGGCTTCAAGTGCCCGGAGTGCGGTAACTCCAACCCGGACAAGTGCAACGTCACCAAGCGCACCTGCGGCTATCTCGGCAGCCCGGTCCAGCGCCCGATGGTGCACGGCCGTCACGAGGAAATTGCCCACCGAGTCAAGCACATGAGCGGCGAAACCGGTCGTGTGACGCTGGATGACGGAACCACTCGCGAGTGGTTCGAAGAGACCAAGTAGGGTTTATACTTGCTCCCGCTGACGGGAGCTGTAGAGCGTAAGCGAGACTGAGGGCGGTCATCCTTTATGGTGTTGACCACCCTCAGTCCGTCTGATGACGGACAGCTCCCGCCAGCGGGAGCTAATGCTTTCCGTAAGGAGGGAATCATGCCGGAGCTGCATACGACCAAGCCCGAACCCAAGCGCCATGACTTTGCGGCCGGCGAGACCGGGCGTGGCCCCTCCGTACCCTCCAACGGTCTTGCCAACGATCCGAAAGCCGGTCAATGGGATGGCCGGCGCATGTCCAAGCGGATGATCGCCGACTACAAAACCTTCATTGTCACCGACGGAGAAGGCGTGCGCAACTCCCTTTACGTCTCCGGTTGCCCCTTCCACTGCGTCGACTGCTTCAACGCCTCCATCTGGGATTTCCAAGCCGGCCACGAATACACGCAAAAACTTGAAGACAAAATCATCGAAGATCTGAAAGCCCCATGGGTGCAAGGCATTACGTTCCTTGGCGGCGAGCCATTCCTCAACACTCCCGTGCTGGTGCCGCTCGCACAACGTATCCGCCAGGAATTCGGTCATACCAAAGATATCTGGTCGTGGACCGGCTACACATGGGAAGAACTCATGCGCCCCGGAGAAACCCCAGACAAGCTTGAATTGCTACATCTCATCGACATTCTCGTCGACGGCCGCTACCTCAGAGACAAGAAGGACTCGCTGCTGCAATTCCGCGGCTCCAGAAACCAGCGCATCCTCGATGTGCCCAAGTCTCTGGAAGCCGGCGAACCGGTCATCTGGGCCAAGCTCCACGATCAAGAACGAGATATCCCCGAAATCTATTTGAAAGACCGCGAAGCCGGCGAAGGCCAACAGGCCTCGTAGTAGCAGGTCCGGAATGCCGCACTCAGCAATATCGTTGGAACTGTTGGGGAAAGGCCTTCCCGTGAGCGAAATCACCATGCCCGGCGTCACGTTGGGCAGGTGGTCGGACTAATATTCCATAAGAAGTAGCCGGGCGAAGCCGTCCGCAGGGTATCTGCCAGCCGTCCCGAAACGGTTCATGATGCCTGAAGGCGCACATACCCGGAAGTCGGAATTAAGAGGAACACATGGTTGACATCGCCACTGACGCGAGCGTAAAGCCCGCTTCACACCCGAAGCCCCTGCGTGTGGGATTGGACATCGGTTCCACCACCGTCAAGGCCGTGGTGCTTGATCAGTCCGATTCCCTGGGAGACACCCTCTTCTCCGATTACCGACGCCACCACGCCAACGTGCGTGCCACCGTGGCCGGCCTGTTGGTCGACATCCACAAGAAGCTTGTGGACCTCGGACGCGGCGACGAACCGATTCGCCTGTCTATCACCGGTTCCGGCGGTCTGGCGCTTGCTGACAATCTGCATGTGCCTTTCATTCAGGAGGTCATCGCCGAAACCGAGGCAATCGACAAGGAATACCCGCAAGCCGATGTCATCATCGAGCTCGGCGGCGAGGACGCCAAAATCACCTACCTGAAACCCACGCCCGAACAACGCATGAACGGTTCGTGCGCAGGTGGTACCGGCGCGTTCATCGACCAGATGTCCACACTGCTCGACACCGACGCCGCAGGCCTCAACGAGATGGCCAAGAGCTACGAGAACCTGTATCCAATCGCCTCGCGTTGCGGCGTGTTCGCCAAAACCGATTTGCAGCCGCTCATCAATGATGGTGCCGCCAAGCCCGATTTGGCCGCCTCCATCTTCACCGCAGTGGCCACGCAGACCATCGCCGGCCTGGCTTCCGGACGCCCGATCCACGGCACCGTCATCTTCCTCGGCGGCCCGCTGTTCTTCATGTCCGAACTGCGCGCCGCATTCCAGCGCGCCCTTGAAGGCAAGGTCGACGAATTCATCGTGCCGACCGACGCCCACCTGTACGTGGCCTACGGTTCGGCATTGCAGGCCGACATAGACTCCGACGATCAGGGCAATTATTTCGAGGCCCACACGTGCGACGAAATCCTGAAGCGTCTGGACGAGCTGAAGAACCTGCCCTCCAACACGCCCACCATGCCGCCGCTGTTCCCCACCGAGGCCGACCGCGAGGACTTCAACAAGCGCCACCACAAGGAACACATCCACATCGGCACCCTCGAAGGCGCGCACGGCCCGCACTTCCTGGGCATCGACGCCGGTTCCACCACCATCAAGGCCACACTCGTCAACGACGACCGTGAAATCGTCTGGTCCAGCTACGCCAACAACGAAGGCAGCCCGCTGACCGCCGCCATCAACATCGTCAAGAAGATCCAATCCGAGCTGCCCGAAGGCGCATGGATCGCACGCTCCTGCGCCACCGGATACGGCGAAGGCCTCATCACCACCGGCCTGCACCTGGACGAGGGCGTGGTGGAGACCATGGCCCACTATCGTGGCGCCGAAATGGTCAGCCCCGGCGTCACCGCCGTCATCGACATCGGCGGCCAGGACATGAAATATCTGGCCATCACCGACGGCGTCATCGACTCGATCGCCGTCAACGAAGCCTGCTCGTCCGGCTGCGGCTCGTTCCTGCAGACCTTCGCCATGTCCATGGGCCTGACGATTCAGGAATTCACGCAAAAGGCTTTGGCATCCACCCATCCGGTGGACCTTGGCTCGCGTTGCACCGTGTTCATGAACTCCTCGGTCAAGCAGGCGCAGAAGGAAGGCGCCTCCATCGAGGACATCGCCGCAGGGCTGTGCTACTCCGTGGTGCGCAACGCCCTGTACAAGGTCATCAAGCTGCGCGATTCCGGCGAACTCGGCGACACTGTGGTGGTCCAGGGCGGTACGTTCCTCAACGACGCCGTGCTGCGCGCGTTCGAACTGCTCACCGAACGCGAAGTCACCCGACCGAACATCGCCGGCCTCATGGGCGCGTTCGGCGCGGCCCTCACCGCCCGCATGCACTATCAGGATGAGGCCGACCACTTGGATGTGGTGGTTAAGGCCGATGGGTCCGAGGAACAGTCCGAGGCTGAGCCCGCACCCAAGTCCGAGCCCAAGGCCGCAGCCTTCAAGAAGACCGAGCCGGCCAAGCCCGAAGTCCATGTCGTTGTCGTGGACGGCGTGGCCCACACCGCCAGCTCCATCCTGACCGGCGACGCACTCGACAATATGAGCATGACCACCGAGCGTGACGTGTGCAAGCTGTGCCAGAACCACTGCAAGCTCACCATCACCACGTTCTCCGACGGCTCGCGCTTCGTGACCGGCAACCGCTGCGAACGCGGCGGCGACGCCAAGAAGAAGCGCTCCGACCGCCCGAACCTGTACGACTACAAGTACAAGCGTTGCTTCGCCTACCGCAGACTTACCGACAAGGCCGCCACCCGTGGCGAAATCGGCATCCCGCGCGCCCTCAACATGTACGAGAACTACCCGTTCTGGTTCACGCTGCTCACCTCGCTGGGCTTCAAGGTGATGATCTCCGGCCGCAGCTCCCACGAGCTGTTCGAGACCGGCATCGAATCCATCGCCTCCGAAAACATCTGCTACCCGGCCAAGCTGGTCCACGGCCATATCAAGTGGCTGCTCGACAAGGGCGTCAAGACCATCTTCTACCCGTGCGTGAGCTACGAGGAGAACCTCGTGCCCAACACGGACAACCACTACAACTGCCCGGTCGTGGCCAACTATCCGCTCGTCGTCGGTGCCAACATGCCCGAACTACGCGAGGACGGCGTGCGCTACATGCACCCGTACTTCAACCTCGCCAACCACGAGCTCATGGTCGACCGCATCCTCGAAGAGTTCGCCTGGGCCGACGTCACCCGCGAGGAAGTCGAAACCGCAGTCAAGGCCGCATACGCCGAAGACAAGGTCTTCAAGCACGACGTGCAGCAGGAGGGCCTGACCGCGCTCGCCTACATGAAGGAGCACAACTGCCGCGGCATCGTGCTCGCCGGCCGCCCCTACCACATCGACCCCGAAATCAACCACGGCATCCCCGAAACCATCTGCTCGCTCGGCATGGTGGTGCTCTCCGAGGATTCCATCTGCGAACTGCAGCCGGGGGAGAAGCTCAACCTCACCGAATTCCTCTCGGAAGGCGAAGCCGACCCGCGCTCCAAGAACGCCGCCGGATTCCGCCACGTAGGCGACCGCACAGTCACCAAGATGCCGTTGCGCGTCACCAACCAGTGGGCCTACCACTCCCGTCTGTACGCGGCCGCGCATTTCGTGGCCTCCTATCCGGGCCTCGAACTCGTGCAGCTCAACTCCTTCGGCTGCGGTCTCGACGCCATCACCACCGATCAGGTGGCCGAGATCCTGGCCGACAAGGCGGACGTGTACACGCTGCTGAAGATTGACGAGGTCTCCAACCTGGGTGCCGCCAAGATTCGACTGCGCTCGCTCAAGGCCGCCGTCGAGGAGCGCGAAGCCAACAAGGCCCGCGAAGCC
>OGRP01001490.1_pt1 | contig 15041 bp, 15 predicted proteins | sample 1553531 | NCBI WGS metagenome assembly OGRP01 (sample SAMEA2580045, study PRJEB22360) | human gut metagenome | biome: human gut; feature: human-associated habitat; material: faeces | place: Denmark | collected 2008/2010 | reverse complement strand
CTGCTCGCCCACACCTCGGCAGCATTTTTGAAAAACTGCTGCACCGAAAAACTTTCAGTTGCCTGCGGCTCGGATTTTATGACATACTTTGATTTTTATTTTATATTGCAGAAAGGAGGAGATTGTATGAGCGAAAAATTTGAAAAGTTACGCTTTCGGGTTGCAAAAACCGGAAGAGCAAAATATATTTCCCATCTGGATTTTGTCCGCTGTGTGCAACGTGCCATTCGGCGTTCCGGTCTGCCGGTACACTACACCAATGGCTTTCATCCGCACATGGAAGCAGTCTTTGCTACAGCTCTGCCGTTGGGCATGGAAAGCATTGGAGAAGTCTTAGAAATTCGATTTGCAGAGCCAGTTGAACCAGAAGCAGCCAGAACTTGCTTACAAGCATCCTTGCCAGAGGGCATGAAACTCCTGAAAGTTTATCAGCCTGTTCATAAAATGGGAGAACTGGCATATGTTCGCTATCGGGTGACCATTCCGAGCGAGCAGCCGGAACGGCTTTTCGAGCAGTGGCATGCATTCTTGCAGCAGCCGGAAGTTCTGGTGGAAAAGAAGTCAAAACGTGGAATGCGGACGGTGGACTTGCTGCCGCAGATTGACTGTCAGGCGGAGCAGGTGATTGTAGGGGCGTTGGTGCTGGAGTGGATGTTGTCGGTCGGACAGCCGGAGAGCGTCAATCCGAACTTGATTGTAACAGCGTTTACATTGTTTGCAGGGGTGTCAGCGGAACAGGTGCAGATTTGCCGAACACAACTATGTACAGCAGAACGAACGGAATTTTTATGAGATAGGCTGCAAATTTCGAGCCGCAGGCAATTGCAGCAGGAAAACCAGACTACAAAATTAAATTTGCTTCGCAAATGTGGGCTGCTCGCCCACACCTCGGCAGCATTTTTGAAAAACTGCTGCACCGAAAAACTTTTTGTTTGCCTGCGGCTCGTAATTGGAAACAAAATCTCGAATAGATGGCTCATTTTTTGCAGCCAACAGCGTTTCCAAATGCAAAAATAGAAAAAATCATGCGGCTGGAAAAAAATTTTGCAAAAACTCTTGCATTTTTCAAAAAAGTGTGGTATGATAGACAAGCATGAAAAAAATCCGCCTGTCTGTTCCGGAAGTGACAGGCGAGGTGAATGCCAAAAAACGACATTCAATCGGACAGTCCGCTGACGGGAACGGTTTCCGGACACTTTTTTATTTTTTACCCGTTCAGTCTGCCGCAATACCGACAGGCACCGTTATGAATGTCTGAAAAAAATAGGAGGAACCATCATGGACGCATTAAAAATGATCAGCAATGCCAGCTTGAAGCAGGAAGTTCCGGCTTTTAGTGTCGGCGACACCGTAAAGGTACACGTTAGAATTAAGGAAGGCGACAAGAGCCGTATCCAGGTTTTTGAAGGAACCGTTATCGCAAAGAAGCACGGCGGCATCCACGAAACCTTTACTGTAAGAAGAGTTGCTTACGGCTGCGGTATGGAACGTGTCTTCCCGCTGCACTCTCCAGTTGTAGACAAGATTGAAGTCATCCGGAGAGGTAAAGTTCGCAGAGCAAAGCTGTACTATCTGCGTGACCGTGTCGGCAAGGCTGCAAAGGTTAAGGAACAGATCGGCTAAAAAACCAGTGAGCAGGCGAAACCAGACAGGGACGGCTTTTCCCGTTTTTGTCTGCCTGTTTCCTGCACAAAGAAAAAGGGGACGTATGTGCCCTTTTTTTATTATGTGCAGGTAGATGAAACTGCAAATACTTGCAAACGATACTTGCACCAGAAACGCAAGCAACGGAAATGAGGGCGGAAAAATGGAACCAAACACAGAAGAAACAACCAAAAAAGAGGAAAAAGGAACGTTCTGGAAAGATGCCGCAGACATGCTCGAAGCCGTTTTGATTTCCATCTTTTGCGTCATTATGCTGTTTGCCTATGTATTAAGACCCGTTACCGTAGAAGGACATTCCATGGAATCGACCCTGCAAGACCAGGACAAGTTGTTTATGACCGATTTGTTCTATACGCCGGAACGGGGCGATATTGTCATCATTGACAACGATGCCTCTCATACATTCGATGAAAACGGCAATTTGGTTGAGGGACAGGGACTTTCCACAGTCACCACAGAAAAGCGTTTGATTAAGCGAATCATTGCCGTGGGCGGCGAAACGCTCGACATCAATTTTGATGATGGTACAGTTACCATTGACGGCACAGTTTTAGATGAACCGTATATCAACAATCTGACGCTCAACGACGAAGGTGCGTTTTCCTATCCGATTACCATTCCGGACGGCTATTATTTCGTCATGGGGGACAATCGGCAGCACTCTTCGGACAGCCGTTACCCGATGGTCGGTCTGGTTGCAAAAGACCAGATTATGGGAAAAGCAATCCTGCGGTTTGCACCGATTTCCAAATTTGGCGGGATTTATGACTGAGAACAGGAGGCAGTATGTCTGAAATTCAGATGGGAACGATTCAATGGTTTCCCGGACATATGACAAAAACACGCCGGATGATTGCGGCGAATCTGTCTTTGGTGGATGCTGTGGTAGAAATTCTGGATGCCAGAATCCCCAGCAGCAGCCAGAATCCGGAAATGCAGCGTTTGGTGAAGGAAAAACCTCGCATGCTGCTCCTGAACAAGGCAGATATGGCAGACCCAAACGCCACAGCCCGTTGGGTGCAGTACTACCAAAAGCAAAACCTGCTTGCCCTGCCGCTGGACTGCAAGACCGGAAAGGGCATCAAGCAATTTGTCCCGATGGTACGCAACCAGCTGCTGAAACCGCTGATGGAAAAACGGGCAAAAGCCGGCATTGTCGGTGCACCGATTCGCCTGATGATTGTCGGGATTCCAAACGTTGGAAAATCTTCATTCATCAATCGCATGGCACAGTCCAAAAAGGCAAAGGTGGAAGACCGTCCGGGTGTCACCCGTACGAAACAATGGGTGAAAATCGGCGACCAGATGGAATTGCTGGATATGCCGGGGGTTCTCTGGCCGAAGTTCGACGATCAGGAAGTTGCAAAGCGGCTTGCCTTTACCGGTGCGATTAAAGATGATATTATGGACTTGGAAAGTCTGGCAATGCTCTTGCTGGAATTTTTGGCGGAGCGATACCCGAAAGCACTGGAAGCTCGTTATAAAATGCAGGTTTCCGATGCGGACAGCGGGTTACAGCTGCTGGAACAGCTCGGCAGAAAACGGGGGATGCTGATTTCTGGCGGCGAAGTCAACTATGAACGGGCAGCTATTACCGTTTTAGATGAATTCCGCAGCGGTACGCTGGGACGGCTCACGCTGGAATTACCGGAGGCGTGACAATGGCTCGAACAGCAGTACCACAGTTTGATTTATACGGCTATGATGCCGAAAAACGGCAGCAATTCCCGTTGCTCTGCGGCGTGGACGAAGCCGGAAGAGGCTCACTCGCTGGGGATGTCTATGCAGCAGCCGTCATTCTCTCGCCGGAACACCTGCCGGAGGGGCTGAACGACAGCAAGAAACTCTCAGAGAAAAAACGGGAATTGTTATTTCCGCAGATTCAGGAGCAGGCAATTGCCTATTGCATCGCTACCGCAAGCGTGGCAGAAATCGAAGCCTATAACATCTTAGGGGCAACAATGCTTGCCATGCAGCGAGCGGTTGCTGGCTTGTCGGTACAGCCGAATCACGTCTTGATTGACGGAAACCGGATGCCGGAGCTTTCTGTTTCCGCAGAAACCGTGGTGAAAGGCGATGCCCATTCTGCAACGATTGCAGCCGCTTCCATTCTGGCAAAGGTGGCGAGAGATCACTATTTGTTGGAACTCGACCGGCAGTATCCGCAGTATGGCTTTGCCCAGCACAAAGGCTATGGGACAAAGGCACACTGTGCGGCAATTTTGCAGTACGGAGCTTCTCCCGTACACCGGAAGGCATTCCTGAGAAAGCTGTTGCAAGACCATGACACCAAGTGAAGCCGGACGGCGTGGGGAAACTGCCGTCTGCCAGTATTTGCTTCAGCGTGGCTACACGATTCGGAAACGTAATTACCGGATACGGGGCGGAGAAATTGACATCATTGCACAAAAGGACGAAATTCTTGCCTTTGTGGAAGTCAAAAGCCGCAGGCAGAGTGAGGGCTTCCCATTGGAGTATCTCTCTCCGCAGCAGCAACTTCGCATTGTGAAAGCCTCTTTGCAATACTGTGCAGCAGAGAATCCAGACTGGGCGTTGCAGCCTCGCTATGATGCTGCAGCCGTAGTGACAGAACGGGGACAGATTGTTTCCATAGAATACGTAGAAAACGCATTCGATGCCAGTGTGCTGGATGCGATAAGATAGGAAAAGGGTGGTTGTTATGTATTATAAAAGTACAAGAGATAGCAGCGTACGGGTAGAAAGTGCCGTTGCGATTTCGCAGGGGATTTCTGCTGATGGCGGTCTGTTCGTACCGGAACAGATTCCGTCGATTACCAAGGAAGAACTGGCTGCTCTGGCAGACAAGACCTATGCACAGCGGGCAGCATTTGTATTTTCCCGTTATCTGACCGATTTCACCGAAGCAGAATTGGTTTACTGCACCGAAAGTGCTTATAACACCAAGCGGTTTGAAACAGAAAATATCGCAGAAATTGCACACCTCTTTGAAGGCACTTACATGCTCGAACTGTGGCATGGCCCAACTTGTGCATTCAAGGATATGGCATTGCAGATTCTGCCGTATTTCCTGACCACAGCCATGAAGAAGCTGCAACTGAAAGAAAAGATTGTCATTCTGGTTGCAACTTCCGGCGATACTGGTAAGGCTGCTCTTGAAGGCTTCAAGGATGTAGAAGGCACAGAAATCATGGTCTTCTATCCGGAAGATGGTGTCAGCGATATGCAGAAGCGGCAAATGGTAACACAGGAAGGCAGCAATGTCAACGTGTGTGCCGTAAAGGGCAACTTTGACGACTGCCAGAGCGGCGTTAAGAAAATCTTCACCGACAAGACCGTCAAGGAAGAACTGGCTGCCGGAAATATGCGGTTCTCCAGTGCCAATTCCATCAACTGGGGACGGCTCGTTCCGCAGATTGTTTACTATGTGTCTTCTTATGTGACACTGGTACAGCAGGGCGAATTGCAGATGGGTGAAACCCTGAACGTCGTTGTTCCGACTGGTAACTTCGGCAACATCCTCGCTGCTTACTATGCAAAGCAAATGGGCGTGCCGCTCGGCAAGCTGATTTGTGCATCCAACATCAACAAGGTTCTGACCGATTTCATCAACACCGGCGTTTACAACCGGAATCGGGAATTCTATGCGACTTGCTCGCCGTCTATGGACATTCTGATTTCCAGCAATCTGGAACGGCTGCTGTACCTGCTGACCGGCGAAGACGATGCACAGATTCGGGAATGGTTCACCGCTCTGTCTGAAACCGGTACTTATGAAGTGACCGATGCCGTTAAGACTGCTCTCCAGAAGGACTTCTTCGGCGGATTCTGCGATGATGCTGCTACCAAGGCAACCATTCATCAGGTTTATGAAACCTATGGTTATACCTGCGATACCCATACTGCTGTTGCAGTTAAGGTTTATCAGGATTACCGCAAGGCAACTGGCGACACCACAAAGACCTTGATTGCATCCACTGCAAGCCCGTATAAGTTCAGCCCGAGCGTGCTCGAAGCCATCGCAAAAGAACCGGTTTCCGGCGATGAATATGCAATGGTTGACCAGCTGCACGAACTGTCGAACCTGCCGATTCCGGCAGCACTGGCAGACCTCAAGAACAAGGAACGCCGCTTTACCAGCTGCATCGACAAGAACGACTTGCAGAGCTTCGTTTTGCAGCAGCTGCACTTAGGATAAGCCATGCAGTTATACGGAATCGGTGACCTGCATCTGTCGCTGGGCGTGCCGGAAAAGCCGATGGACATCTTTCACGGCTGGGAAAACTATATGCAGCTGCTGGAACAACACTGGCGGGCAATGGTTCAGCCGGAAGATACGGTAGTGCTGGCAGGCGACCTCTCTTGGGGCATGACGCTGCCGCAGGCAAAAGCCGATTTCGCTTTTCTCGAAACCCTGCCGGGACAGAAAATCATCTTAAAGGGCAACCATGATTACTGGTGGAACTCCATGAAGAAAATGCAGCAGTTTTTTGCGGACAACGGCTTTGATAGCCTGCACATCCTGCACAACAATCACTATGCATTTCAGCAATATGGAATCTGCGGAACAAGAGGCTGGGTCAGCATCAACGGCGAAACCGCTGACGCAAAAGTACTGGCTCGGGAAGTGCAGCGGCTGGAAGTTTCCATTCAGTCTGCATTGAAAGAACAGCTCACGCCCATTGTGTTCCTGCACTATCCGCCGATTTATGGAAATTCCTATAACTATGAGATTTTAGAGGTGCTGCACCGCTACGCCATTACAGAGTGCTATTATGGGCATATCCACGGAAAAGCCCATCAATACGCCTTTGAAGGAGTGTATGAGGAAACCAAAATGCACTTAATCTCTGGTGATTATATACAATTTAAGCCTGTAAAAATCGTTTGATTTGTGCAAAAAAGAGAAGTGGAAAATTTCTATAGCCAAAAAAAACGGAATATGGTATAATAAACAAGCGTGCATAAAACGAAAACATTCGCACATGGCTCGTTTTCAGTGTGCGTGGTGAAATAGAAATATGGAGGACGAACAATCATGATTTTGAAATCATCTGAAAAAACAGATGTCAACATGACCGAACTGGTCGCTACTGTTGATGCAGAAACTTTTGAAAAGGCAATTGAAGCCGTTTATCAGCAGCAGAAGAAGAACATTTCTCTGCCGGGTTTCCGGAAGGGCAAAGTTCCGAGAAGACTGTGTGAAAGAACTTATGGCGAAGGCGTTTTCTTTGAAGATGCTCTGAACCTGATTCTGAATATGGAAATGCCGGGTGTCATTGCAGAAGCTGCTCTGAATCTGGTCGATGCTCCGAAGGTAGAAGTGACTTCTGTTAGCAAGGAAGACGGTGCAACCGTAAAGATTATTTGCGTGACCAAGCCGGAAATCCACATCGCTGACTACAAGGGCATGACTGCTCCGAAGGAAGACAAGGAAATCACAGATGAAGATGTTGCAAAGCAGGCTGAAAACGTTTGCAAGAGAAATGCAAAGATGGTTTCTGTGGACGACCGTGCAGCAGAAATGGGCGACGAAGTGACCCTCGACTTTGAAGGCTTCTTTGGCGATACGCCGTTTGAAGGCGGCAAGGGCGAAGACTTCCAGCTGAAGCTGGGCAGCGGTCAGTTCATCCCGGGCTTTGAAGAACAGGTTGCAGGCCACAAGATTGACGAAGATTTCGATGTAACTGTTACATTCCCAGAAGATTACCAGATGACCGATTATGCGGGCAAGGAAGCAGTCTTCAAGTGCAAGATTCACTCCATCAGCAAGGAAGAAATTCCGGAACTGACAGACGATTTCGTCAAGGAAATTTCTGATTTCGATACCGTTGACGAATGGAAGGCTGATGCAAAGAAGAAGCTGGAAGAAAATGCAGAACAGACCGCAAAGGTTGGCTTTGAAAATGCACTCGTTGCAAAGCTGATTGACAAGGTTCAGGATCCGATTCCGCACTGCATGTTTGAACAGCGTGCAGATGGCATGATGGATGCATTCGCAAATCAGCTGAAGGGTCAGAATGTAGACCTCGACCTGTACTTGCAGTACACGGGTATGACCAAGGATCAGCTGAAGGAAACTTATCTGGAACGGGCTGAAAACGAAGTAAAGCTCCGTCTGGCTCTGGAAAAGATTGCAGAACTGGAAGGTCTGGAAGTTGCAGACGAAGAACTGGATGCAGAACTGACCAAGCTGGCTGAACAGTATAACATGACACTGGATGATGTTAAGGCTCGGATTCCGGTTGCAGAATACAAGCTGGATATGCTGGTAACCAAGGCTCTGGATCTGGTTAAGGATTCTGCTGTTGTAGATAACAGCGAACCGGCTGAAGCAGAAAAGGCAGAAGACAAGGAAGCTGAATAATTTGTGCGTTTTTTGAACGCCAACAGATAGACACAACGGGCGAACCATTTTTAGTTCGCCCACTGTGCTATCCGGGAAAAAACAGGTTTTTTGTCGTTTTTTAGATATGTAACAAAACCCAACAAGCAAGAAAGAGAGGAATCAGAGATGAGTAATTTAGTCCCTTACGTTGTAGAACAGACCAGCCGTGGAGAACGGTCTTATGATATTTTCTCCCGTCTGCTGAACGACCGTATTATTATGCTGTGCGACCAGGTCAACGATGCCACCGCCAGCTTAGTTGTTGCACAGCTGCTGTATCTGGAAAGTCAGGATTCCGAAAAGGATATTTCTCTGTATATCAACAGCCCGGGCGGTTCGATTACCGCTGGTATGGCAATCTATGACACCATGCAGTATATCAAGTGTGACGTTTCCACCATCTGCATCGGCATGGCAGCTTCCATGGGAGCATTTCTGCTTTCTTCCGGTGCAAAGGGCAAGCGGATTTCCCTTCCGAACAGCGAAATCATGATTCACCAGCCGCTGATTTCCGGCGGTCTGTCTGGACAGTGCACCGACATCAAGATTCAGTCTGACCACTTAGTACGGATTCGGCAGAGAATGAATGAAATCTTAGCTGCCAACACCGGAAAGCCGATTGAAACGATTGAACGGGATACCGAACGGGATAACTATATGTATGCACAGGAAGCACTGGAATATGGTTTGATTGATAAAGTGATGACAAACCGGTAAGGAGTATACCTATATGTCAGAAAGAAAAGAAACCTGCTGCAACTTCTGCGGAAAGCCGGAAAGTCTGGTAGACAGCATGCTGTCCGCTGGCGATGTGCATATTTGTAACGAGTGCGTTTGCTATTGTTACGAAATGCTCTATGGCCCAACCCCGCAGAGCCGTGCAAAGAGCGGGAAAAAGTCCAAATCTTCTGCAAAACAGATTCAGCTGAAAAAGCCGGCAGATATGAAGAAGATTCTGGATGAATATGTCATTGGACAGGATGCCGCCAAAATTTCGCTCAGCGTAGCCGTGTATAATCATTACAAGCGGATTCTGAGTCAGGATGACGGCGAAGATGTTGAACTGCAAAAGAGCAATGTGTTGCTGCTGGGGCCGACAGGTGTCGGAAAGACCTTCTTAGCACAGACCCTCGCACGGATTTTGGACGTGCCGTTTGCAATTGCAGATGCGACCACCATTACCGAAGCCGGATACGTTGGCGAAGACGTGGAAAACGTCCTGCTGCGGCTGATTCAGGCGGCAGATTTTGACGTGGAAGCTGCGGAACGGGGTATTATTTACATTGATGAAATCGACAAGATTTCCAGAAAGTCGGAGAACACCTCCCTGACCAGAGATGTCAGTGGTGAAGGCGTTCAGCAGGCATTGCTGAAAATCATCGAAGGAACGGTTTCCAATGTACCGCCGCAGGGCGGACGGAAACATCCGAATCAGGAATTTATCCGCATCAATACCAAGAATATTCTGTTCATCTGCGGTGGTGCATTTGACGGGCTGGAAAAGCTGATTCAGAAGCGAATGACCCCGTCTTCTGTTGGATTCGGTGCACCGATTTCCAACAAGAAAGCAGAGATGACGAATATCTTCCGGCAGGCAATTCCACAGGATTTGGTCAAGTTCGGATTAGTACCGGAATTGGTCGGCAGACTGCCGGTTATCACCACACTGGACGATTTGGACGAACCAGCATTGGTACGGATTCTGACCGAGCCGAAAAATGCACTGGTGAAGCAGTATCAGAAGCTGTTCGGATACGACCACATGAAATTGGAAATCACACCGGAAGCCCTGACAGAAATTGCTGCAAAGGCAATTCAGCGGAAAACGGGTGCAAGAGGTCTGCGTTCCATCATGGAAAGCATTTTGGTACAGACCATGTATGACGTGCCATCTTTGGAGCAGGCGAAAAAAGTCGTTGTGACCAAGGAATGTGTGACCGAGGGCAAGCAGCCGGAAATTCTGGATGCAGAGGGCAAGCCAATTGCTGTGCAGGCAGAATCTGCAAAATAAAACTCAGACAAATTAAAACAGAAACGGGCAGTTCCTGCAAGCATTCGCAGGGGCTGCCTGTTTTCTGTATGGAAAGTATTGATGCATGGCGTACCGTCTTTGGAACAGGTGAAAAAAGGTCGTTGTGACCAAGGAATGTGTGACCGAGGGCAAGCAGCCGGAAATTCTAGATGCAGAGGGCAAGCCGATTGCCGTGCAGGCAGAATCTGCAAAGTAAAACCCAAACAAATTAAAACAGAAACGGGCAGTTCCTGCAAAAATTCGCAGGGGCTGCCTGTTTTCTGTATGGAAAGCGTGTTATCTTTGGAGCAGGCGAAAAAGTCGCTGCAACCAAGACACCAAGGACAAGCAGCCGGAAATTCTAGATGCAGAGGGCAAGCCGATTGCCGTGCAGGCAGAATCCGCAAAGTAAAATGCAAACAGATTGAAACAAATACGGGCAGTTCTTGCAAGTGTTCGCAGGGACTGCCTGTTTTGTGCATGGAAAGAATATCATCTTTGGAGCAGGCGAAAAAAGTCGCTGCAACCAAGACACCAAGGACAAGCAGCCGGAAATTCTGGATGCAGAGGGCAAGCCAATTGCCGTGCAGACAGAATCGGCAAAGTAAAATCCAAACAAATTCCAACAGAAACGGGCAGTTCCTGCAAGCATTCGCAGGAGTTGCCCGCTTTTGATTGTTGTATGGTGGTTTAGCAGATTGCGAGGTAGTCGGCATTGCTGTATCCCGTCAGCCCCCTGTAAGAAGTGACATACCAGTTTCCCGTCTTGCCGTAGAGCGGAATTTTTGTGCCATTGGGAATGCTGGCAAGGATTCGCCCCTTTGTCGAGGGGAATGCCCGTAGATTCAAGCCGCTGCCGTCCGTCTGAACCGTTCCGGACAGCACAGGCCCAGCAGAGATAAAGGGAATGCCGAAGTACTCACACAGCCCCTGCACGAGCGTGATTGCAATGCGGTTGAGGTTGTTGCGAATCCAGTTTGCATCCTGTTCGTTGTCGTGATAGCCCAGTTCACAGAGGACTGCCACGGCTTTGGTCTTTATGACTTCTCCGAGCGTTGTGGTTGGACGGGCACGGCATTGGTCAGGAATTGGGTAGATGGTTTTCAGTCGGTCAGCAAGGATATTTGCAAGAATCTGACTGAAGCGACTGCCGGGGGCATAGTAAATATCAATCCCACGCAGCTTTCCGGATAGGCTTTCGGGTGCAGCATTGCTGTGTAAGGCAAGATGCACGTCATAGCTGCCAGCGTTGGAATCTGCAATCGCTCCGGCTGCATTGCGGTTCGGGTCATTTCGGGTGTAGGAAATGCCGCTGGAACGCAAATAAGGTTCCATGCGGTCAGCGATTTGGTTCATATAAAATTCTTCACTGCCGCCGTTGACATAGGGATTCCACTCTTGCGTGGATGGGCTGAGAAAAACATTTGGCATAATTACGTTCCTCCTGTATGATTTTTGGAAATCGGTTCTATTTATTCTATGCAGCAGACAAGAAAAACGAAACGCAGAATTTACAAGCACTTTTCTTTTTTCTATTAGAATCGCTGTATTTTTTGCTTTTTTCGGTGTAATTCGGTAAAATTCGCTTAGAATTCAAAAAATACTTAAAAAAGGAAAAAGTAAAAAAATGCAGTTGACAAGTGCGGGAAGTTGTGCTATAATTAATCATGTTGCAGCGGTAATGCAGCAAACGAAATACAAAAATGCGGATATGGCGGAATCGGCAGACGCGCTAGCTTCAGGTGCTAGTCCTCGCAAGGGGGTGGAGGTTCAAGTCCTCTTATCCGCACCAAAAAGAACTCTCGAGTGTTCGAGAGTTCTTTTTTTGTCTTTTTACGGGAAAACAGGAAAGGAGTTGCAAATGCAGGCACTGCCAGAAACAAAACGTCTGTTCCTGCGAGAATGGACGATGCAAGACTTGGATGCATGGGCTGCCATTTTATCGGATGCGGAAGTGATGCGGTACTATCCGAAACCATTTGACCGCCAGAAAGTACAGGATTGGATTGCGTGGAATCTGGAAAATTACCGAACGGATGGATTCGGCTTGTGGGCGGTGCATCTGCGGGCAACAGGGGAATTACTGGGCGATTGCGGAATCACCATGCAGCAGATTCACAGGCAGCATCTGCCGGAGATTGGGTTTCATATGAAGAAATCTGTCTGGGGGCAGGGATACGCCACGGAGGCAGCAAAAGCCTGCTTGGCGTGGGGCATGCAGCAGACCGATTTTCCAGCGTTCTATTGCTACCAGAAGAGCACGAATTTGCCATCACAAGAACGAAATTTTTCGCAAGAGCACAAAACGCCCTGCGATAATTAACATAACAGCGAGATCCTGTTTCACATGGGCATGCAGCAGACTGAGTTTCGGCGTTCTATTGTTATCAGAAGAGCACGAATTTGCCATCACAAGAACGAAATTTTTCGCAAGAGCACAAAACGCCCTGCAATAATCAACATACAGAGAAAGCCTGTTTCGCATGGGGTATGCAGCAGACCGAGTTTCGGCATTCTATTGTTATCAGAAGAGCACGAACTTGCCCTCATGGCGAGTTGTGGAGAAACTGGGAATGACCTTGCAGGAGATATATGCAGACCTTGTGAATGCGTTTACCAGCGTGTATGCAATCACAAGAGCAGAATTTTTCGCAGAAACATAAAACGCCCTGCTGTAATCACACAGCAGGGCGTTGTTTGATAGATTCTATAATTGCTTATAGGAAAATATATTTCAATAAGAACAGCATTGCCAGCACGTACAGCAGCGGTTTTACTTCCTTGCCCTTACCGCAAACGAGATGCAGCAGAACGAAGGAAATAATGCCGATGGAAATACCCTCGGAAATGCTATAGAATAATGGCATTGCCAGCACGCACAGATAAGCCGGAATCGCATGCAGATAATTGGTCTGCTTGAACGAAATCTCTGTGATGGAACTGAACATCAGAAATCCAACAATTACCAGAGCTGGAGCGGTTGCAAAAGATGGAATCGCAATGAAAATCGGAGCGAAGAACATCGAAATCAAGAACAGAATCGCTGTTACAACAGCACTGAACCCTGTTCTTCCGCCAGCAGCCACACCAGCAGAGGATTCTACAAAAGTGGTTGTGGTGGAAGTTCCCAGAACGGCACCGGCTGTGGTTGCGATGGAATCCGCCAGCAGAGCCGGCTTGATTTTCGGCAGCTTGCCGTCCTTGTCCAGCATATTTGCCTTATTGCAGACCCCAATCAGTGTGCCCAGTGTGTCGAAGATGTCCACGAATAAGAACGAGGAGATAACAACAATAAAGTTTACAATGCTGATGCCGTCAAAGTCTGCATGGAAACACTGTCCGAATGTGTCACCAAGGGTTGAGAAGTCGGTCATGGAAATGGTTGGAATCAGGCTGTTGTAGCCAGCTTCTGCGTCAACGGTATACAGTCCGGTCAGCTGGCAGAGGATACCTAGTACCCATGTTCCCAAGATACCAATCAGAATCGAACCCTTGATGCCCTTGATATACAGAACAGCAGTCAGGAAGATTCCAATGATTGCCAGCAATGCACAGATGCCAGAGGTGCGGAAGTCGTCGGTAAAGGAAACGAGCGAAACCAGCGTGGAATCATTGTTGACGACAACACCAGCATTTTGCAGCCCGATAAAGGCAATATAAACGCCGATACCAACGGAAACGGCTTGCTTTAACGACATTGGAATGACATTGAACAGGGCTTCTCGAACGTTTGTCAGCGAGAGCACTAAAAAGACAAGCCCCTCAATAAAGACTGCCAGAAGAGCAACCTGCCACGGGTAGCCCATGTTTCCAACAACGGTATAGGCAAAGAATGCATTCAATCCCATGCCGGCAGAAAGGGCGAACGGCAGATTTGCCATCAGACCCATACACATTGTTCCGAGGAACGATGCCAGACAGGTTGCCAGCAGAACAGCGGTTGGATTCATGCCCGCTGCACTTAAAATGTTCGGGTTGACTGCAAGAATATATGCCATTGTCATAAAGGTGGTAACACCAGCGATGCATTCGGTTTTGATGTTGGTGTTGTTTTCTTTGAGGTGGAAAAGCTTTTCAATCATTCTGCCTGTCCCTCCTCATCATATTCAGCAATATAGGGAAGATTGCGATAGAGTTCTCCGCAGTCCAGCCCATAGCCAATGACAAATAAGTCCGGAATCGTAAACAAAGAGAGGTCGGCTTTGAGGTCGACTAAACGGCGGTCTGGCTTGTCCAGCAGCGTGATGATTTTCAGGGAGAGCGGATTTCTTGCCAGCAGCATTTTCTTGACATCATTCAAGGTGCGTCCGGTGTCAATGATGTCTTCAGCAATAATCACGTGATAATTGCTGATGTCCTGCTGTAAGTCCATGGTGATTTTTACAACGCCTGTGGAAACCGTGCCGCTGTAGTAGCTTTTGGCACACATAAAAGCAGTTTCACAGGGAATGGTGATGGCACGGCAGAGGTCTGCCATAAAGACAAATGCACCATTCAGGATGCTGACTAGCAGCAGGGGCTTTCCATCGTATTCCTTGCTGATTTGTGCACCGACTTCTTTGATTTTTGCCTGTAAGTCGGTTTCGGGGATGAGAATTTGCTTGATGTTTTTGCGAAATGTTTCGCTGTTCATGGGTAGTTCCTCCTTCTTGGTTTCTCGATAAAAGTAGTTAAGATGAGAAAACACTTTCTACATTGTACGAAATATTTTATGGAAAGTCAATAGCAAGAATGTAAATAGCGGAGAAAAGCGAATTTTTGGAGGAGGCTGCAAGATACGAGCCGCAGGCAGATAAAAGTTTTTTGATCCAACAATTTTTTAAAAATGTTGGCGAGGTGTGGGCGAGTAGCCCACGTTTGCGAAGCAAATTGTATTTTGCAGTCTGTTTTCCCTGCTGCAATTGCATTCTTTAAAACTGTCAAATTTGCAATTTTATGATTTTTATGAAACAAGTTACAAATTCGGACAAGGCAACGGGGCAATTGCAGCACGCTGGC
>OGRP01001481.1_pt1 | contig 15161 bp, 10 predicted proteins | sample 1553531 | NCBI WGS metagenome assembly OGRP01 (sample SAMEA2580045, study PRJEB22360) | human gut metagenome | biome: human gut; feature: human-associated habitat; material: faeces | place: Denmark | collected 2008/2010 | reverse complement strand
TCGGGCCCGGGCTCGCCGTCACCGTCGCCGCCGCACGACCAAAGCGCCGCGGCCGACAGGACTACGCACAAAAAGAATCGCATTTTTTTCATAATCGGTATATTTAAAATTCAATCATTTCAGGGTTTTCAGCGCGGCGATCTGTGCCGGAAAGGTTACAGGCCGGAGCAGCCCCCTGCCAGCAGGGCAGCGATTGCCAATGGCCGGGGGATACCCTGTGTACCCCCGGCCATCGGCCCTGCCAGACCGTCAAAGGTCTGCACGGTTGGACAGCAGCACTTCGATACCGAATCCGCCCGTCGCACCGTACGCACCGTCCATAACCCGGAGGTTGAAATAAATATCCCCCGTGTCAGTGTCCAGATAACTGCCGGAATCGACAATCTGGTCATAACCGTCAGCTCTTTCGTTGGGACGATCCGAGAAATCGACGAGTACCCGCCGGTTGGGATGTCCTGCGACCGTTTCGTCCGAAATATTGAAGTAAATCAGGCCGCCTGTCCACGTCTGGTTGTAATTGATGATGTACTTCTGCTTCTTCGCATTCCGCGACTCGGCATAGCCGTCCTGTCCTGCGATGAAAATAGCCGGTTTCAAAACGCGGTTGCTTTTTTCTTCGCCCCAGACTTCCTTGTCGTAGGTGCCCTTGAGCGTCTTGTTCACCTCGATGTAGAATGTCGACGGGCCGGTTACGATCGTGCCGTCCACCAGTTCGCTGCTCTTGAGGGTCAACGGAACCATGTATTTATCGGCGCCGTCGTAATCCAATTCCGACAGATCGAGCTCGAACGAGAGTTCGCCGTATTGGCTGCCGGCCTGAATTTCAGTCGGGGTAACGACCACCTTGGCGGCATCCAGCGTCTTGAATGCAGTCCCGTGCTCCGTGTTGTAGGTTTCGACCTTCTCCGGTTCGAATACGAAGTCGACAGGCTGGCCGACAGTCATCGGGGAGTTCATCTGCACCCTGATTTTTCCCTTGCCCGACGTTTTTGCGAGGTCGGCGGCGTTCGTTACCCATATTTTGAGTTCGGACATCTGAATCAAGACATAAACCGGCTCCCGCTGGACGACCGAATAGTCGTCGGAATGCATTTCGAGCGGCAGCAGGTAGGTGCCCTCACCGCCGATTGCAGCGCAATCGAATTCGATGCGGCTCTCGATTTCCAGCGTTTCCGTATCGAAATCCGATTCCTTGATTTTATAATACTGCTCGGGCAACAGCTGGTAAGAGGTGCCGTGCTCCTCGTTATAGGCATCGACTTTCGATGCATTGACCCGATAGCCGATTTTCGCCACCTCCAGCGTGTTGAAATTGGCCGTGGCGTTCAGCGTAATTTCCTGCGGCAGCGGAATGGTCGGAATGAACTCCAGCTGCGGCATCTGTTCGGGCATCTCCACCTGCACAATCGGCTCGACGATGTTCAAACGCAACAGCGCCTGCATCATCGAACCGCCGTCCTCGACGGGCGTGGAGGCATTGGAGATACGGATGGGGAGCAGCATGTTGTTGGCCGCAGCCATGCCTTTGGCCGCAATCAGGGCTTTGGGATGTATCCGCACGGAAATATCGACGGACTTGACCGTACTTGCAAGTTGCGCATTCTTCGGAATGTCGTAGAACTGTGCTTCCAGCAGTTTATAGTCGGTGTTGTACAATTCGTTGTATTCGGCGAGCAGCGTTTCGTCCACCACGATATCCAATTCCAGTTCTTTCGACAGACCGGCAGTTCTCGAAACATTGATGACGGTTTCGTAGTCGTCATAGATGGATATGGTATTGACCGTGTACAGCCCGTTCTGTTCGAAAACCGGGTCGGGCAGAATATTTATGTCCGAATACTCCACGTCGCAGCCGGTGAAAGGCAGCGCCAGGGCCGCGAGCGCCAGTATCTTAAAAAACTGTTTCATAGCGAATTTTCCATTTTTAAGTTTAACATGTGTCCGGCTGCGGCCATCAATAGTAGGGCGCCTGCACCAGCTGCGTATTGAGCATGATCTCCGAAGACTTGATGGGCAGGAAGTAGTGCTGGATGTCGAAGCGCTTGTTGGCCACCTTGGTCAGGGTGAAGAACGCCGGGTCGGTGGCACCCGTACCGCGCGACATGTCCAGTCCGTATTCGTCGTGGTTGAACTCGCCGTCGGGGCCATGGGCCGTGAACCAGCGGCGCACGTCGAAATAGCGGTTGCACTCCCACGCCAGCTCGATCTTGCGCTCGTGGCGGATCATCCCGCGCATCTCGTCCTGCGAATAGGTGCCCTCATAGGCCGGGATGCCGGCACGGGTGCGGATTTCGTTGAGGTAATAGAGCGCTTCGTCCTGCCGGGAGGTGCCGTAGTACTCGTTCAGGGCCTCGGCATAATTGAGGTAGACCTCACCCAGGCGGATGATGGGGAAAGGCACGTTGAGCATACGCGTCGCCTCGCTGGTCTGCTTGTTGCTGCGGTAATCCAGCGGGAGGTTCTTGCGCACGGAGAATCCCGAGGTGTTCTTGTCGCCCGGGGTGCTGCCGTTGCCGCTCAGCCCCGAGTACCAGAAATCGACCACGCCGTAGCCGTCGGCATCCTGGTAGCTGTCGGTCTTGTTCTCGTAGGCGTACGACAGGCGCTGGTTGGGGAAGTGAACCGAGGCATAGAACCGCGGCTCGCGGTCGACGAACATCCAGAACGTATTGGCGATGGTGCCGTTGCCGGCTTCGGCCGAGAACTTCTTGGAGGCGAACCACTCTTCGAGCGGGCGGCTCGGGCTGCCGTCGGCCATGAAGAAATCGTTGATCATGCCGATGGCCAGCGAATAGCGGCCGTTCCAGCCGTACCAGCGCGCCGGCAGGGCGCACATGCCGTACCACTGCACCGAGTTGGGGTGCCCCCAGATGATCTCGGTATTCTTGCCGGCGCCCCAGGTGGTCGTCACGGCGCGGAGGTTATCCACGATCTCATCGAACGTAGCGTCAGCGGCCGGTTTGAGCAACTGGTATTCGGTCATGTCGATGACCGTCTTGGCGGCATCGGCGGCATCCTTCCACAGCTCCTTGTCATAGGTCTGGGGCATGAGCACTGTGCCGTCGTGATTCGTCCAGTTCTTGTAGGCCGAATTGCCGTTGAAGAGCGGGCTGGCGACCATCAGCAGCATGCGCGACTGGATGGCCCGGGCGGCACCGATGGTGGGGAGCCCCAGCGTGAATTTCTCGTCGCGGGCGGCGGGCATGCCGTTTTCACAGGCCCAGTCGATCTCGCCGTTGATCCAGCGGACGCATTCGCCGAGCGTGTTGCGCGCCTGCGAAGCCCCGATCTGGTCGGCCGAACGGCTGGTCTCTACGATGGGGATCGGGCCGTAGAGGCGCAGCAGCAGGTAGTGGTAATAGGCACGCATGAAGCGGGCTTCGGCACGCATCGTGCGGCGGTCGATCTCGCCCAGTTCGGCGCACTTGTCCACGTTTTCAAGGAACAGGTTGCAATGGCGGATGGCCTGGTAGTAACGCACGAAGAAATAGAGGTTGTAGCCCGTATAGCCGTAGTAGTTGTCGGGGCTCATCTTCCCCTCGGCGATATTGCGCACGTGCGATTCGAGAATGTAGGCCGATTCGTCGGTGCACCAGAAATAGGGAATCTGGCCGCTGTAATGCATCTCCTGCACCATGAAATCGTCGCTGTAAATGCGGTTGTACCACTTGGTGGTCTCGATCTTGGACGAGAAGATCTTGTCCATCGAGTTCAGGTCTTCGGGATCCTGATCCAGATAGTTGGCGCAGCCGGTAAACAAAAGGAGCGACGCGAGCATTAAATATACGATATTCTTTTTCATTCTTTAGGCTGTATTAGAAGGTTAAATTCACACCGACGAAAACCTGGCGCTGCATGGGATAGGCATCGGCACCCGTCTCGGGATCCCAGTAGTCGGAGATAAATTTGCTGACCGTAAACAGGTTCACACCCGTGGCATAGATGCGCAGCGAGCTGCACCGGAGCTTGCTGGCCCAGGCCGAGGGCAGCGTATAGCCGATCTCGACATTCTTCAGGCGCAGGTAGCCGCTGTCGCGCTGCCACCAGGTCGAAGTCTTGTAGTTGTTGGCATCGGCGCCGTAGGAGAGGCGGGGCGAGAAGGCGTGCGGATCGGGGTTGTCCACCGTCCAGCGATCCTTGAACATGGTCATCACGTTACCCATGAACTTCGGGCCGCGGTCTGCCTGGAACGGGTAGAAATACCAGCCGCCGCTCAGGTAGGAGGAACGGTTGGTTCCGCCCTGGAAGAGGAACGAGAAGTCGAAGCCCTTGTAGTTGAGCGACGCACCGAAACCGTAGACGATCTCCGGCATCGCGGGGTTGCCGATCCACGTCATGTCGGCCTCGGTGATCTTGCCGTCGTCGTTGAGGTCTTCGTAGCGGATGTCGCCGGCACGCAGCTGCTGCTTGTCCAGGCCGAACTGCGTATAGTAGTCGGGCATGTTGTCCAGCTCCTCCTGCGAGAAGAGGTGCATGGCACGGTAGCCCATGGTCAGTCCGTAACGCACGCCGCGCTGATCCTGCCACGGATAGGCATAGTACTTGCCGTCGTCGATCACCTTGTTGCGGGCAAAGGTGAAGTTTCCGCGGACGGAGACGGTGAGGTCTTTGCTGAAACGCTTGACGTATTCGGCCGAAACCTCGAAGCCGCGGTTCTCCATCAGACCCATGTTGGCGTAGTTGGTATAATCCTTGGGAAGCCCCGAAATCTCCGAGAACTGGGGTGCGAGGAAGATGTTTTCACGCCGCTCGTAGAAGAAGTCAGCATTGATTTTCAACTCGTTGAAAAACCCGGTTTCGATACCGACGTTGTATTTGGTCGACACCTCCCACGTCACGTCCTGATTGGCCATGCGACCTTCGCCGATACCGCCGGCTCCTTGGTCGAAGTTGACGCCGAGGTTGCCGTAACCGTTGGCGCCGCTGTTGATCGTAGCCAGGTAGATGAAACGCGTACTGGGAATCTGGTCGTTGCCGACCTGCCCGACCGACGCACGGATCTTGAACCACGTCAGCACCTCGCTGTTGCGCAGGAAGCTCTCCTCGGAGGCCACCCAGCCGATAGCCACGGCGGGGAATACGCCCATGCGCTTGCCCTTGGCGAAGTTCTCCGAACCGTTGAAACCGATGTTGGCCTCGATCAGGTAACGCTTGTCGTAGGCATAGGTAAGACGGCCGGCAAGGCCGAGCGAACGGTTGGGCAGCGACTTGAGGTAATCGCTCGTGGCCTCCTGCAACCGGTAATCCTTGGCGAAGCCGAGCAGCAGGCCGCCGACCTCGTGCTTTTCGCCGAACGTCCGGCTGTAATTGATCGCCGCCTCGACATACTGCGTACGGGAACCGTTGCCGGACTGTTTGTAATTCAGGTACTCCTGTTTCTGGTCGGCCTGCCACTCGGTGCGGATCAGTTCGCCGTCCTGATCGCGTCCCGTGGCCTCAAAGAAGTTGATGTTGCGCGCACGCTCCTCCACCGAATAATTCACGGCGTCGTAGGCGTAGCTCACCTTGGCCGAAAGACCCGGGGTGATGAACGAGAAATCCTGATTGATCGTCAGGTTGGCGCGAAGCGTATTGCCGGTGGTCTTCTTCCAACCGCGCTGCGTGAGCATGTTATAGGGGTTGTTCAGGCCGTCGCGGCCGGCCAGCTCGCCGTCCTTGAAGCGGACGGGGAAAGCGTTCGGCGCCGCGTTGATGATGTCGCGGTAGATGGCTGCAGACCCCTCGACGGGCTCCATGTTCTCGGTCACGTTGCCCTGCACGCCGAGGTTCACCACCGTGGTCTTGGTGATGTCCATGTCGACGTTGGAGCGGAAGTTATAGCGCTTGTAGTTGACATTCTCGCCGTAACGGCCGATCTTGTCGCTCACCCATGAATATTCGCCGGGTTTGACAGCATACTGCCCCTCTTGGTTGTAGAAGGAGAGGGCCGTGAAGTAGCGGGCGAACTTGCCGCCGCCCGAGATGTTGGCGCTCACCTTCTCGGAAAGAGACACCTTTTTCATAAGGAGCTTCTGCCAGTCGACATCGGGATAGACCTCGGGGTCGGTCTGCATGCGCATGGCCTTGATCTCGTCGGCGCCGTATTTCAGTGCCGCCGAGGCATTCACGGCATCCACCGCCTCGTTGAACATTTCGGAGCGGGTAGCGGCGTCGACGAACGACAGGCGTTTGCTGGCGAACGAGAAGCCCTGCTCGTAACGCAGGTCGATCCGGGCCGGGCCGTCGAAACCGCGGCGCGTGTTGACAAGGATAACGCCGTTGGCACCGCGTACGCCGTATACGGCCGTGGCGCTGGCGTCTTTCAGGACGCTGAACGACTCGATCTCCAGCGGGTCGACATCGTTGAGCGGACGCTCGATGCCGTCGACCAGGATCAGCGGATCGGGGCTGCCCGTAAAGGTGGCGATACCGCGGATCCAGAACTGGGCGTCGTCTTTGCCCGGCTCGCCCGAGGTTTGCAGTGCGACGACGCCCGCCAGGTTACCGGCCAGCGTCTGGCTCAGCGACCGCACGGGGACACGCAGTTCCTCGGGCCGGATCGTGGAGATGGCCCCCACGACCGATTCGCGTTTCTGGGTACCGTAGCCCACGGAGACAATTTCGACGCTCTCCATGCCGATGGCCTCGGGCTTGAGCGTGATCGTCACCGACCCGGCGCCTTTGGACGACACCTGTTGCGCCTCGTAACCGACATACGACACGACGAGCGTGACGTTGCGGTCGGTATTCTTCAGGTTGAAGGTACCGTCGACATTGGTCGCCGTGGCGATCGTGGTACCTTTGACCATGACCGTCGCACCGATGACCGGCGCACCGGTCTCATCGAGCACACGTCCGGAGATGCCGGTGGTCTGCGCCCACAGCAACGACGCAGAGAACACGGCTGTCACAAGTAATAGTGCTTTCCGGGAAAAACGGTTAGTAGAAAAACTCATACACACTAATTTTAAGGTTAAAAAATAGGTTTGGTTGGTATCCCGGGGGACGCCCCGCAGAAGGGCTGTCCCGCTAATAGCGAATTTAGGACGGGGTATCGGGATAAAAGTCCGCAGGACACAACCAGGGGTCTGGAGCTACGATTTTTGCCTATTATGTACGATTTTATCCCGGAATTTTTTGCAGGATACGCACGGAGCATCGTAAAAAAAGGTGCGGAAGGCATCCCGTCCGGGCGGCGGGAGGGACAAAAAAGCCGCACCACGGAAAACGGTGCGAAACCGGCTGCCGGAAATTCCCGGCAGGGCAGCGAAAAACGGGCGGAGCGGAAGAAGCGTTCCGCTCCGCCCGCTGCGGTATTATTCGTCCCCGACGGTCAGGCGGCCAACGGAGCGGCCATCGCTACCCCATCGGCGTGTCCTGCGGGCGACAGCCGGGAAAAGATTGCACGGCTGCCGGGAACTATACAGGGATAACAGAAGAGCGAGTGTGTGGAGGAAGAGGGCAACCGAAGGTTCCCGGAAACAGCCGGGAATAACCGGAGCGCAAGCGAGGAGTACCGGAAGCGAACGGGGATAACAGGGGACAGACGAGGGCTACCGGAATAGACCGGGCAACAACCGGGCAGGGACTACCGCGGCAGCAGCCTGTCGATGAACAGCACGCCGTCCAGATGGTCGACCTCGTGCTGGAAAATGACGGCCGTGAACCCTTCGACCGTATCGGCGGCCATGCGCAGGGACTCCTCGTCCAGGTACCGGACGACGATCCTCTCCGAACGCAGGACACTGCCCGAGACACCGGGGATGGAAAGGCACCCTTCGGAACCCGGAAGCCGGGTCTGGGAATACCAGACGATTTCGGGGTTGACATAGAAGCAGAACGGCTCACCGGGTTTGTCGAAACGCTGCACGGCGATCAGCCTGCGTGACACCCCGACCTGGGGCGCGGCGATCCCCACGCCCCGGTCGGTCGTGTCGCACACCGTAGCCAGCATCCCCTCCTTGAGCATCCGGAAATGGGCGGACTGCAACTCCTCGCGCCCCAGCGGGACAGCCTTGCGGCGCAGGAACAGCGAATCGCCGGGGTCGGCGACCGTCCACAGGCGCATGATGTGCCCCTGCTGCGAGGCGATCACGCCGCATTCGGCATCGGTAAAGCCCCGCAGGGCACTGCATGAGGCCGCAAGGCACAGGCACACGATAAGCAGATTCTTCATGGAAGGTATGTTATGGCAGATCAAAGGTAGCGAAAAATGCAGTACGGCGGAAATTCCGCCGCACCGATATTCTACCGTGCAGTAGCGTATCACGGCATTTTATCCTATATTTGCCGTATGAACGAAAAATTACTGTTCCGGCGCGCCCGCCCCGCCGACACGGAGCGCATCATGGAGATCATCCGGCAGGCGCAGGCGCAGATGCGGGCACTGGGAAGCCTGCAATGGCAGGACGGCTACCCGGCAACGGCCGATATCGGACACGATACCCCCTGCGGCTACGGATGGGTCTTCGAGAAACCGGAGGCGGGAAAGAGCACGGATGCACGGGGAACCGACGGCACGGGGGCTGCGGGGTTCCGGGCTGTAACGGCTGCCGCGGGGAAAACAACGGGCACGGAGGCGGCCGGCAAAACAGGAGTATCCGGCGCTGACGAAACGGCAGCGGCGGCGGAAGAGGCGGAAAAAGCGGGAGAAGCGGGAGGACGAGGAGAAACAGAGCCTGCAAAAGCGGCCGCGGCACAGGGCAACGTCATCGCCTACGGGGCCGTGGTTTTCGACGGGGAACCCGCTTACGACGCCATCGAAGGGGCATGGCTCACCGACGGAGAGTATGTCGTACTGCACCGCATGGCGGTGGCCGACGGTGAGAAAGCCCGCGGGGTGGCGACGGAGTTTATGCGGCGCGTCGAAGCGATGGCGCACGGGCGCGGCACGGGCAGTATGCGCGTCGACACCAATTTCGACAACCGTTACATGCTGCGCATGCTCGGACGGCTGGGGTTCGTCTATTGCGGCAAGGTACGCTACCGGAGCGGCGAACGGCTGGCATTCGAGAAACCCCTCGGGACATGAGGGCATAAAACGAGGGAACCGGCCATACGGCCGGTTCCCTCTTCAGGATGAGTGCGTCACTATACCCTGTAACAACTCCCCGGGAGAAATATCATAATAATCACATAGGTCAGCCAAGGTCGACAGCGTGATATCGGTATATCCGGCTTCGATCCGGCCGACATTCAGTCCGGTATCGAAACGCACGACTTCCTGAGTCAGGTTTAGCCTCCGTCTGGCCTTGGCCAGCCTGTCTGCAACCTGCCCGACAAAAAAGTCATTTTGCCGCTGCCTTTTCATAGTGCAAATTACCGCATTTATACCCTGATTTATAACTACAAATAAGTAGTTGACAGGATGATACCGTTTCCACTGAAGTCCTGTGACGGATAATCCGCCGATTTCAGCCCGAATGCACCACAATCGCACCGTTTCGGAATATCCCGTAACCGATGCCCCGGCCTTCACCAGGTTAAAATGTACCAAAAAATCAAGCCGTGCAAGATAACGCAGCAACCTATCGTACCTTTCGGAATCCCCACTTCCTATACAAATATACACAATAAGCGACTATTTGATCCCGGCGACGGGAATTCAAAATCCGGTTATTCGGCACAACGCAAAAAAAGCGGGCTGCGTCGTGCAACCCGCCTTGCCGGTGCGGCAATCCCGCCCGGGAAGGAATGTTATTGCTCCTCCTGGTAATAGACCTTGTAAAATTTGCCCTTCTCGTCCTCGCCCTGCTCCAGCAGATTGCGGTTGCCGTGGACATAGATATGGAAATTGCGGTCGAGCTTGATGACGCTCTTATAGGCGCGCGCCTGTTTCCTGACGGCGGAATCGGAAATGGCGAACTCATCCTCGATACGGATCTCGCGCTCCTGCTCGTACTCCTGTTTGTAGCGAGAGAAGCTCTCCATGACCTCGGGCTGGCGGATCACCTTTTCGGAAAAGTCGTCGAGCGAAAAACAGTCCTGCTCCCGGAAGTATTTCATCGTCTCGTTGAGCATCTCGGCCTGGTCGGCCTTCGACACGTCGAACTCCGAGGGAAGGTGCCCGGTCACGTATTTCTTGCACATGGCCAGGACGTTGTGCGTGTTGTGGTAGTTGTCCTGCCGCGGGCGGACATGCAGGAAATCGTCGATCCAGTAACGCGCTTCCGCCCGGTTGGTGTTGTCCACGACGCAGACGGCGAAGCCTTCTTCGCGCTCGGTATCGAACACGAGGCACCCTTTGTCCAGTTTGTCGACGTTGATTCCCTGGCAGGAGGAGATATGCAGCTGCCCGTCCTGCTCCCCGACATCAAGGAACGTATCGCGGGTCTCGGACTTGAAAAGCCCGACGGCATCGACCGCCTCGCCCCCGAAACGGCAGCCGGTGAAATAGACGACGTAAAATTCGCCGCCCTTGATCTGCGGGTGTGTGCCCGTCTCGTAAAGGTGCCGGGCAAGGCCCACGGAGTTGTCGTAGAACGTCTCCCGGTCGTCGAACACCTTGCAGACGAAATTATAGACTTCGTTGCAGGCCAGGTCGGTTTCGTGGTGGAGGTTGTAGTACTCCTCGGATTTGAAACCTCCGGCGAAATAGGCGGTCAGGGTCTGCATCAGGCCGGTGTCGCCGACCTGCCCGGACAATGCGGGGGAGACGAGCAGGGGCTCGTCCTTGGCCTTGTTCCCGACGATATGCACGGCCAGCGCCGCGATCCGGGTATCTTCCGTATATAACATGGCTGTGAACGGTTATTCGTAAAACGCGGGACAAAGGTGGCAAAATTTTCAGCCCCGGCCAAGGAATACGGCCGTTATTTCCCGTGGCAGGCCGTTTGCACTCCCGATAATTTGCCTATTTTTGCAGGACGACAAATACCTGAAACCATGGAAAACAGAATCACTTCGCTGTTCGGCATACGCTACCCCATCGTCGCGGGCGGCATGATCTGGTGCAGCGGCTGGCGGCTGGCCGCAGCCGTAAGCGAAGCAGGCGGACTGGGGCTGATCGGCTCCGGCTCGATGACGCCCGACCTGCTGCGCGAGCATATCCGCAAATGCCGCGCGGCGACCTGTAAACCGTTCGGCGTGAACGTCCCGCTGATGTACCGCTACGCAGAAGAGATCATGGGCGTCATCATGGAGGAACGCGTACCCGCAGTGTTTACCTCGGCGGGCAGCCCGAAAACATGGACGGCCCGCCTGCACGAAGCGGGATGCAAGGTGGCGCACGTGATTTCGAGCACAAAGTTCGCCCTGAAAAGCCAGCAGGCAGGGGTCGATGCCGTGGTAGCAGAGGGCTTCGAGGCCGGCGGCCACAACGGACGCGAGGAGACCACGACGATGGTGCTCGTACCCCGAGTGCGGCAGGCCGTGGCGATACCGCTGATCGCCGCAGGCGGCATCGCCACCGGGCGCGGTATGCTGGCGGCGTTCGCGCTGGGAGCCGAGGGCATCCAGATGGGAACGCGGTTCGCGCTTTCGGAGGAGAGTTCCGCCAGCGACGCATTCAAGAAACTCTGTATCGGACTGCAGGAGGGCGACACGATGCTCGCGCTGAAGAAACTCAGTCCGACACGCCTGATCCGCAACGACTTTTTCCGTGCGGTCGAGGAGGCGGAGAACAGGGGTGCGACGGCCGAAGAGTTACAGCAGCTGCTTGGACGCGGACGCTCGAAACGGGGCATCTTCGAAGGCGACCTGACGGACGGCGAACTGGAAATCGGGCAGGCAGCCTCGCTGATCCGCGAGCTGCCGACGGCGGGACAAATCGTCCGCGAAACCATTGCGGAATACGAGGCCGGGCTGCAGGGACTTGTAAGGCAAGCCGGGCAGGGAGCAGCCCTTGCGGCCGATGAGCAAGGGTACGCCCGGTAATCCGGTGGGTTCCCGCCGGACCGGGTTTCAGAACCGGCATCCAGACTCCGAATGCCCCGTAAGTGAGGTCGAATGAAAATGGTTTATTATCGGTCCAGCCCTCCGGAATCGGGGCAGCCAAGGATGGAAATGGCAAGTCCCGGCAATATTTTCAATCAGACCCTGTCCGACAAGACTCGGCAGGCAGGAGTACAGGACATTTGTATGTGCCCAGGATCAGCCTGGAAGTGTAATAATGCGCAAAAATTCGGAGAATATTTTGCACGTTTGGAAATTTTGTTTACCTTTGCACCACGATAATACGGGAAAGAAGTGCTTCCGACCGCAATTATCGGGATGGTGCCATAGCTCAGTTGGTAGAGCAAAGGACTGAAAATCCTTGTGTCGCTGGTTCGATTCCCGCTGGTACCACAAAGAAAATCAACGACTTACAGCAATGTAGGTCGTTTTTCTTTTGTCTTTTTCGTAGCGGTTTTACGGTGGTTTGAGGCTTTGAGTTAAACCGAGAGTTAAACCAAAATCACTATGGATGCAGGTGTTAACATTCTCTGTTACAAATCAAAAACTCTTGCCAACGGCGCACATCCGCTGATGATTCGTGTCTGTAAAGACGGGAAAAAGAAATATGTCAGCCTCGGCGTGTCTGTTTTACCGCAGTTTTGGGATTTTACGAAGAACCAGCCGAAAAAGAATTGTCCCAACAAGACATATATCGAAAAGATTATTGCGGACAAGAGTAGCGAGTTTGCCGAGCGTATCATCGAACTGAAAGCAGAGAAGAAAGAATTTACGGCTACAACGCTGACTGAACGGTTGACAGAGAGCACACGCGCAAGACGCACGGTAGGCGAGGTGTTCCAATTTCAAATTGAGGACTTGAAACAAGCGGGGCGAACGGGCTATGCGCTGTCGCACCAAGAGGTCTACAATTCCTTGTTGAAATTCAACGGACATCTGAATATCTACTTTTCAGAAATTGATACCGTTTGGCTGAAACGCTATGAAACATGGTTGCGGGGACAAGGTTTTTCAGAAAATACAATAGGCCGCCGATTCCGCACTTTACGGGCAGTCTATAATGTAGCCATTGAGGAAAAGTGTGTGAAAGCGGATTATTACCCGTTCAAATCCTACAAGGTTTCCAAACTGCACCAAGCGACGGCAAAGCGAGCCATAAGTAAGGCGGACATCATGCGGATTATCGAATACCGCAGCAATGATTTCTACAAGCAATTTGCAGTCGATTTGTTTGCGTTCGGGTACTTTATGGGTGGCATTAATTTCGTGGACATAGCCTACCTTAAAACGGATAATATCGTGGATGGACGGCTGATTTACACACGGCGAAAAACGCACAAGTTGATAAGGCTACCTTTACAGCCCAAAGCGCAGGAGATTATAGAGCGTTACCTACAAGATGGTGCGCTCTTTTTGTTTCCAATCCTTTCTGCTTTTCATAAGACCGAGCAACAACAACGCAATCGAGTTCATAAAGTCATTTCCAAAGTGAATGAACGATTGAAAGAGGTAGGGAAAGAATTGGAAATACCTATCGACTTAACAACCTATGTTTCACGGCATAGCTTTGCTACCGTATTGAAACGTGAGGGAGTTAGCACGTCAATAATTTGTGAATCGCTGGGACATAGTTCTGAAAAGGTAACGCAAATTTACCTTGATTCATTTGAAAACAGCCAAATCGACGCTGCTATGCAACATTTACTATAAAGAAAACGGGGGCTGTCTCACGACAGTCCCCTCGTTCTTATCCTGCTGGCGGGTGAAATAAAAATGAATTGAGTTATTGTGGTGCTAATGAACGAATTTACTAATTAAAATTTTTTCGATATGAAACTCAACTTATTTATTCCTCCGTGGTAACATCCCTAAACATTGTTGTTCGCTTTGAGAAACTTATTCAAGCAGGGCTTCGGTATATGACCGTTCCCGTCCTCTCAAGGGGGCAAAACCCTCTGCCAAAACCTGTTCTACCATTGCTTTGCCCTCGAAAACGAGATGCTGGGCAATAATCTGTGGATTTAATCCACACTCATTACAAATCTTTTCAAATCGTCTGCTATCGAGGATTCTATCAACCATATACTGATATTCCATCCAAAAATGGTTAAGGTCAGGATACAGGGGCAAAATACACGCCATGATACAAGCCTGTTTAACTGCGGTGTTCTTACTGACTTGTTTTGAGTAAAGGCTATTAGCCTTTCGGATGACAGTAGAAAAAGGATTGACCTTTCTTTTGCGAGCAACAAGTTTGGGTTCCTGCATTTCGTTGTTGTTATTAGCATTTGCAGGCATTACATTGATGTTTTTCATGATTGTAAAGGTTTTATGCCAGCAAGTCAAAGAACGTGTTTAAGGGGCATATAACCCCGTTGTATTTCTGACAATAAAATTAGCAATTTTTTCTGAAATTCAAAAGAGTGATTGACGATTTTTTAAGTGTAAAAACAAGGCTTTCGACATCATTATTTACTTGATTACATGGTTTTACTTGTAATATTTAACTTAAAACATAATTTTTTATTACTAATAATAACTGAAAGCGCGATTTTAATTCTATATTTTAACGTGCAACATGATTTTAATACTTAATTATCTATGAAAACATGATTTTTGATAGAAAATAGAATCCAATAACCATATATGCAGGTGGAAACAGATTCAGTAAGCAGAGTGCAAAATAAAAATGCAAGACAGATTAAAATATTTATCAAATTACTTGACTTTTGGTTAAATATTTTATATCTTTGCAGAGCAATTCCGAGATACTATCTTCCACTCGATACAAATTGTGTTCATTCTTGTTAAGGCAGATTCGTCTGCCTTTTCTTTGCGTTGTATTACCACATTTTTTGAGTGCGAAATGAATATTTCCTTTAATAAGATAGTTTCAGAATCAAAAAATATGGAATCATTAAAAAGTGCATTCACTAAAAACAGCCACTTTTAATGACACATCATGTAAGAGTGAGAACAATTTATTTGTGCAAAAAACTTTTCATCGAAAAAACGATGCACGATTTTTTGCGATAATTTTTTTCTCACAACTCGTGTGATGAAAAACTTTTTTTGCCTGTTTTTTTATTCACGCATTTTTGCGTGTAAAAAAATATCGCTAAAAAAATATTCATCTTACTTGGTTGATGAATCTATTTTTCGTGATTAAAACTGTTCTCCATTTATCGGTTACCACATTTTTTGAGTACGAAATGAAGATTTCCTATAAAGAATGTATTTCAGAATCAGAAAATGTGGAAGATTCCAATTAAAGAGATAGTAGGTTTTTG
>OGRP01001470.1_pt1 | contig 15229 bp, 8 predicted proteins | sample 1553531 | NCBI WGS metagenome assembly OGRP01 (sample SAMEA2580045, study PRJEB22360) | human gut metagenome | biome: human gut; feature: human-associated habitat; material: faeces | place: Denmark | collected 2008/2010 | reverse complement strand
CCTCGGCCACGAGCGCCGCCGCAAGCGACATGTTACCGCCGACGCTGTTGCCCGCCAGCGCCAGCCGGCTGCCGTCGACCCCGATCTCCCGGCCGTTTTCGGCCACCCATTTCACTGCGGCATACACCTCCTCGACAGCCTTCGGAAAATGCGCCTCGGGCGAAGGCGTATAGTTGACGAATACCGCCGCACAACCCGACTCCACGACAAGGTCGCGCACCAGCCGCCTGTGGGTGGGATAGTCGCCCAGCACCCAGCCCCCGCCGTGAATGAACACGAACGCCGGAAGATGCACGCGCCCCGCCCCCGAAGGGCGGACGAGGTTCAGGCGCAGCGTATACCCTTCGCTTTCGACCGTCCGTTCGGACTCCTCGATGCCCGACAGATCGACATGCACGGCCGCCTGCACATCGGTCAGGACGCGACGGGCCTCCCCGACCGGCAACGATTCGACGGGAGCGCCGCCGTTCAACACTTTCAGATAAGCTTTGGTTCCCCGCGACAGGTGGTCGTCCTGCAAATAATCCGGAGCTTCCTTCAGATGATCCATAACAAACCGTTTTAAAGTTTATGACACGGACTGCAAAGGCGCTGCCACAAACGAAAAAAGCCGGACGAAATGTCCGGCTTTTCGGTATGTCAAAGCGGTTTTTACTGCGCCATGGCATGGCGGAACCCGTCCACCTTGTCCCAGTCGCCGCGCGTGAAGTCGGGCACGGCGACCGGCATGCTGTTGTGTTCGAGCGAAGCCGAGGTCAGCGACCCGATGCACGACCACTCGGCAGCGTCGTAAACGTCCTGATCGAGCGGCAGGCCATGCTGCAGGCAGTAAACGAGGCGATAGTCCATGATGAAATCCATGCCGCCGTGGCCGCCCACGCGGCGGGCCTTCTCCTCGATGTCCCGGGCGATCGGATGCTTGTAACGCTCCATCAGCGCCGCCTTCGCCGCCTGGGGGATGAACGAATGCTCGCTCAGATTCTCGTGGTCGGGAATCTCCTCGCCGGCGATTTGCTCGGGACGGAACGCATAGCCCTCGACAGGGTATTTGTTGGCGAAGCCCTCGGTGCCCGTAAGCTGGTACATGCGGCTGTAAGGACGGGGCGTATAGACGTTGTGTTCGAGCAGAATCGTGCGTCCCCGCTCGGTCTTGATGAGCGTCAGCGTCTGGTCGGCATTGGCGAAGGTCTCGGCACCCATCTTCTCCTTGGCGAGTTTCAGGCCGTTGACCGACTTGGTATCCATCGCCACGAGGTAATTCATCTTATCGCCGCGGTGGATGTCCAGCAACTGGCAGGCGGGGCCGAGGCCGTGCGTGGCATAGACGTCGCCGCGGTGCGACTGGTTGAAGTCGAGGCGCCAGTTGCCCTGGTAATAATCCCAGTAGGGTTCGAGGTTATGAATATAGGAGCCTTCGGTGTGGAGTATCTCGCCGAACAGCCCGTGCTGGGCCATGTTGAGCGTCGTCAGCTCGAAGAAGTCGTAGACACAGTTCTCGAGCATCATGCAGTGGCGCTGTGTCTTCTCGGCAGTGTCGACCAGTTGCCAGCACTCGTCGAGCGACATGGCGGCTGGGACTTCGACGGCGACATGCTTGCCGTGCTCCATGGCATAAACCGCCATCGGGACGTGCAGCTGCCACGGGGTGCAGATGTAAACCAGGTCGATGTCATCGCGCCGGCAAAGTTCCTTCCACCCCTCCTCCCCGCTGTACGGGGCGGCGGCCGGGAGGTTATGTCCGGCGAGGATCTCCTGCGACTTGTCGACACGCTCGGGGTAGAGGTCGCAGAGCGCCACGATCTCGACCCCGTCGATGTTGGCGAAGCGTTCCACGGCGCCCGGGCCGCGCATACCCAGCCCGATGAACCCTACGCGTACGACCGGGATCGGGTCGACCGTCAGCCGCAATACGGAATGCTGGCCCTCGGCACGGGCCGGGACGTCGAATACGATCACGCCGTCGACGATGCTGTAACCTTCCTTCGGCGAGGTGCTGCAACCGCAGAACAATACGGTCGCCGCCGAGAACAATAAAAAGGCAAATTTCTTCATTATATCCGGGATATTTAGATGTTTAGACAAAAGTATGAAATATTTTGAAATCTGCGCTCATTTGACTACTTTTGCCGACGTAAAAATCACACACCATGTTTCGTAGATTAGCGGCGGTAATCCTCTCGGTCGTCCTGCTCTCACCGGGCTGGCTCGGCATGACGGGGCTCACGCTGCCCTTCGCCATGATCCCGCTGCTGTGGATCAGCGCATCGTACGACCAGACGCGCCGCTCGTGGTGGCGCATGTTCGGCTGGGCGGCGCTGACCTTCGCGCTGTGGAACATCTCGACCGTATGGTGGATATGGAACGCCACTCCGGTGGGGCCCGTGGCCGCGACGCTCGCCTCGACGACGCTCAACATGATCGCCTTCATGCTGTTCCACACCGTCTCGAAGAAAGGGCCGAAGGCTCTGGCATACACCTTACTCATTGCCGGGTGGATCGCAACGGAATACTGGTATACGGTCGGCGAATTCTCGTGGCCGTGGCTGATCCTGGGCAACGGGTTCTCGCACGACGTATGGCTCGTACAGTGGTACGAATACACGGGTGTCTTCGGCGGTTCGCTGTGGGTGCTGCTCTGTAATATCCTCTTCTTCGAGGCGCTGCGGGCACGCCGCAGCATCGGGCGGTGGATCCCGGCCGCGGGCGTCCTGCTCCTTCCGGCCGCCGTGTCGCTGGGCATCTGGTGGAGCTGGGAGCAGCCCGACGAGGGGACGGCCGAGGTGAGCGTCGTCCAACCCAACGTCGACTGCTACGACAAATTCAACGGCCGCGCCGACTGGCAGCAAGACAACATCACCGACCTTTTGGCACAGGTGCCCGCCGGGGCGCAATTCATCCTGCTGCCCGAGACTGCCGTCCCGGGGCATTACTGGGAACCGGGTCTTTCGGAATTCCGCCCGGCCGACGAACCGGGCATGTTCTGGCAAGAGCTGGCCGACAGCCTGCGCCGGTCGCACCCCGGGGCCCTGCTCGTCACGGGCGCCAACACCCTGCGTTATTATGCCGCCGGGGTACAACCCCGCACGGCACGCCGGGACGGGTTGGGCGAAGGTTACTACGATGTATTCAACACGGCGGTAGGGCTCGACTCCGCAGGCCGCATACAACTGCACCACAAAGGCAAACTGGTGATCGGCGTGGAAAACACCCCGACGGTCGTTTTCGACATCCTGCAATTCCTGGTAATCGACCTGGGCGGCGTCGTGGGACAGATCGGCATGGGGCAGCACGGCACGGCCTTCGAACACCGGGGCGTGAAAACCGGCCCGGCAATCTGCTACGAAGGACTTTACGGCGATTTCTTCGGCGATTTCGTGCGCCGCGGGGCACAGTTCATGGCCATCATCTCCAACGACGGCTGGTGGGGCGACACGCCCGGCTACAAACACCTCTTCACGATCTCGCGCCTGCGCGCCATCGAACACCGCCGTGCCATCGCCCGGTCGGCCAACACCGGCATGTCGGGCTTCATATCGGCCCGCGGCGACATAGGCCAGACGCTCGGCTGGGAAAAACGGGGCGTGCTCACAGCGGCCGTGCCCCTCAACTCCCAACTCACCTTCTACACCCGATACGGCGACTACCTGGGACGCATCTCCGAATACCTGATGCTGCTCTGTGTGCTCTACTACATCGCCTACCGGGCCAAGAAAAAGAACCACCTCGTAAAATAAAACCCGAAACCCGATATGAATTACACCCAGACCCTCGAATTCCTCTTCCAGTCGCTGCCGGCCTTCGAAACCAAAGGCGCAACGGCCTACAAGCCGGGATTGGAGCGCATCACCGCATTCTGCCGCCACATCGGCAACCCCCAGCGCAATTTCTTCACGATCCACGTGGCGGGCACGAACGGCAAAGGTTCCGTATCGCATATCATCGCCTCGGTATTGCAGCAGGCCGGCTACCGCACGGGGCTTTTCACCTCGCCCCACCTGCAGGATTTCCGCGAACGCATCCGCGTCGACGGCGAGATGATTCCCAAACAGAAGGTCGTGAACTTCGTGGACAAACACCACGACAAGATGGTCGAGCTGGAACTGTCGTTCTTCGAAATGACCGCGGCACTGGCTTTCGACTACTTCGCACAGAGCGACGTCGAGGTCGCGGTGATCGAAACGGGACTGGGAGGGCGACTGGACGCCACGAATATCATCGTACCGGTCGTAAGCGTCATCACCAACATCGGGCTGGAGCATACGACGCTGCTGGGCGACACGCTCCAGAAGATCGCGGCCGAAAAAGCCGGGATCATCAAGAAGAGCATCCCGGTCGTGATCGGCGAGGGCGACCTGCGCTACAACGACGTGTTCGAGCAGGTCGCTGCGGCCAACAAATCGAAAGTCATCTATGCCGAAAAGGTATTCTCGTGCCAAGAGTGCGGTTGCAGGGAAGGGCGGCAGCACTTCTGCATGCACCGCATGCGCGACGACCGCAATTTCGAGGTAGACCTCGACCTTACGGGCAATTACCAACGCCATAATATCCTGACAGCCGCGGCGACGGTCGATTTCCTGCACGAGGAAACCCCGCTGACGATCTCCCGCCGTGCCTTCCTCGAAGGGACGCGCGATGCGGCGGCCATCACCTCGCTGGCGGGACGCTGGCAGAAGCTGGGTGAAAATCCGCTCGTCGTCTGCGACACGGGGCACAATCCCCACGGCATCGCCTACGTGGCCGAACAGCTCAAAGCGACGCCCCACAAGGAGCTTTACTGCGTGATCGGGTTCGTCCGCGACAAAGATCTGGCACACATCCTGCCCCTGCTGCCGCGCGACGCGCACTACATCTTCACGCAGGCACAGACCGAAAGGGCATTGCCCGCCGCCGAACTGACAGCCAAGGCTGCGATCTACGGGCTCAGGGGGGAAACCATCCCCGAAGTGCCGGCCGCCGTGGCACATGCCCGGGAACTTGCCGCTGTGGACGATATGGTCTTCATCGGCGGCAGCACCTATGTCGTCGCCGAAGCGCTCTGATACATACGATATTCAGAACCCGTATAAAGTCCGTCCGAGTGTCTCGGACGGACTTTCTTTTGTCATCCTGAATAAAACTATAAAAAATAGTTTTATGTGAAGATTTTTTAGTTATATTTGCAGAAAACCAATCGCATGAAACGAATCCTTCCGCTCCTGGCGGCCATGATTGCATTGACAACCGTACTCCCCGGCAAGGCGCAAACCGGCAAATATTACATCGACGGACGGGAAACAACCCGTGAAGAGCTGTTGAAACTTCCCGCGGGCGCAATCGAATCCATGGCGAATTCGGTGGAAAACGGATTGCCCGTAGTGCGTATAAAATTAAAACCCGAAGGCGGGGAACAGGCTCCGGCCACCGGGCAACAGGAAAAAAACGCTGCGACCCCGCATGAAAAAGCGATGCAGCTGGTACGTGGAATTTACGAACAGCACACCCTGCTCAAGGAGGGCGACCTGGCGGCCGATTTCCGGGCTGCGAAATATGCCGGAGGGGATCTCACGCTTACAGCCCTGCGTGGCAAAGTCGTGCTGCTGAACTTCTGGGCTACCTGGTGCGGCCCCTGCCTGCGGGAACTGGCGCCGGAAGCCCTGCCGAAAATCATTCTCGAACGGTTTGCCGCAGACAGCGAATTCGTATTCCTGCCGGTCGCCTATACCGATTCGAAAGAGAGCCTCGACAAGTTTTTCGCAGGCGACGAACAGCATAATTACGCTTATCTGCGCGACCTGACGGCAATGGATCCGGACAAACGGGTATTCGGTCTTTATGCGGAGCAGGGCGTCCCGCGCTCCTTCGTAATCGACCGCAACGGCCGCATCGTCCTCGGGTCGCTGGGTGCGGCACAGGAGGAGCTGGAACGCATGGCCGCGGCTATCGAAAAAGAACTTTCCAGATAACGGATAAAAACAGCCCGGCCGTAAAGGCGTAGGATTATAATGATGTAATGACTTGATTATTCAGGTCATTACATCTTTGTATAGGGATAATAGATAACGACAAGGCAACGGTTTGTTTTCAGCCTATTCCGATCAAAGTAAATTAAAATTCATAGATTATATCTGAAGTTCAAGAAGAAATAAAACTGAAAGATTATCACCACAATGAATCTCAAAACACGACAATGGTCAAACCTTGTATTATTTTACTTTTTTGTTCATTTTAATTTTTAATATAGTCCGTTTCCTGTTTTCCTTAAAACTTATTATCTTTAATGCATGCTTTTCCGATTCCCGCATTCGTCATGGTTGCCGGCCTGCCGCCGGTTGTTGCTGTTGCTACCCGCTTTGGCGCTGGCGGCGGGACTTTCGGCGCGGTCGCTGGTCAAGGCGGACGTGCAGCTGGCGAACAACGCCGTGTTGGCGATGTATCAGGACGAGGATGCCAATATGTGGATCGGAACCTACGACGGACTGCACCTCTACAACGGCAAGAACACCTTTGTTTTCCGCATGGAGCTGGACAACGAATTTTCGCTGTGCAGCAATATCGTGCTGGAGATAGCCCCGGCCGAAAAGGGCTACCTATGGGTAGCCACTTCGCTGGGGATCAATAAATTTTCCCTGCGCGAGCGACGCGTCGTCGAAAGCTATATGCAGTACGTCGACGTGGAGAATATCGCTTCGGACAGCGAGGGAAACACCGTGCTTTTCTCGGGTGAGGATTTTATCACCTGCTACCGCCCAGGGCGCGCCTTTTCCGAGGACGTGTATATTCCGGGCGTCCGCGCTGCGGAGATTGTCGCCGTCTGGTCGGAGGCACCCCGGGTGTTCTGCACCTTGAGGCGGGACGGAGAGTTGGTGCGTTACCGGCTCAACGACGGCGAAGGGAAAAGTCTCGTGCGGGTATCCGGGCGCCAGCTCTCCGCGCGTCCGGTGCGCAAGGCGTTCTTCAATGGCGGCAGGCTCCATTTCGTCGACACCTCGGGCGGGCTGTGGCGGTATACGTACAAGGACGAATCGCTGGTGCTGCTATCCGACCTTTCGCAGCTGGGCGAAACGGGCTTTACCGTGTCGACGGTCTGTTCGTTCGGGGACGAGGTTTATGTGGGCTTCCTGGCCGGGGCCCTGGGCCGTGTTCCCGAGAAAGGAGGCCGCTGCGAGCTGATCGCCTCGGACTACCGCGTTTTCTGCCTGTGGGCCGACTGCAACCAGGATATCCTTTGGGTCGGAACCGACGGCTACGGGGTTCATATGTACTGCGACAAGGAGGAGCTGTTCACGACGCTGCTCATGGAGGACATGCCGCAAAAGGTGCTCAAACCCGTGCGGGCCATCCATACCGACGACAGGGGAAACCTGTGGATAGGCACCAAGGGCGACGGCGTAATCCGCATCCGCGATTATGAAAGCTATGCCGGCGGGAATATTCCCGTCGACCACCTGACCCGTTTCGACCGCGGCAAGGGACTTACGAGCAACGAAGTTTTCAGTTTTTGCAGCAGCCCGGCCCGGAATGTCATATGGCTCGGAACCTCGGGCCCGGGCCTTACCTATTATTCATACGGGGACGACCGGATGCGGACGCTACCCCTGCAGCCGGGAATGCCGGAGATACGCGGCGTCCACCAGATGTGCGAGGTGAATGACTCGACGCTCTACCTCGCCTGCGATACGGATGCGCTGGTCGAACTGACAATCGGAAAGGGCGACAGGCCCGTCGTGACGGCGATGCGCCGTTACCGGTTCCGGCTGGAGCGCCGCGACTGCAATGAGTTTTATGCCCTGATACGCGAAAGCGACTCGACGCTGCTGCTGGGCATGCGCGGCGGTTACGGGCTGATACGCTTCGACATGCGGACGAAGAAGTACGTATTTGTTGATATGCACCGCCTGCAAAGCCGGGCCCTGGGCGATTTGCTCTGCCTGTGCAAGAGCCGCGAGTCGGGACTCTACTGCGGCGCCAGTTCGGGGCTGATACTGCTTACGCCCGAGGGTGACATCCGGCAGTTCAACCGCCGCAACGGCATCGTCAACGACATGATACACGGCGTGCTGGAGGATGCGCACGGCTGCATCTGGTTGAGCACGAACAAGGGCCTCGCGCAGTACAGCCCCGGCCATGACTTTTTCCACAACTACTCCTCCTCAGATTTGCGCGTCATCGAGTTCTGCGACGACGCTTACTGGAAATGTCCCTATACCGACCGGCTTTTTTTCGGCGGCGTGAACGGCGTGGTGTGGATAGACCCCGCGGCCGAGCCGCCCTCTAACTACAAACCCCGGCTGCGCTTCATGGATCTCGAACTGCCGGACGGAACACTCGTGCCGCTGTCGGATTATACGGGCGACGGACACGACCCCCTCCCGGTGCGTATTGCGCCCCGTACGACCGGCTTCGCCGTCTCTTTCGTGGCTGTCGACTACCTGAATGGCGATAACTACGAGTATTCCTACATGCTGGAGGGCTATTCCGACGAGTGGGTGGAATTACAGAAAAACAACCGCGTCGCCTTTATGAATATTCCCGCGGGCAGTTACCTGCTGCACGTGCGCTACAAGAGCAACGTCATGGATCGTGCCACGCAGGTCTACACGCTGCCCCTGACGGTGCTGCCGCCGTGGTACCGCACGACGGCAGCCCTCGTGTGCTATATCCTGCTCGCGGTGGGGCTCGTATGGCTGTTTGCCGCCTTGCTGCGCAGGCATTACCGCAGGCAGCAACAGCGTGTCGTAGCCCGGCTGGAGGAGGAACAGCGCGAGAAGCTCTATGAGGCGCGGCTCAATTTCTTCGTCAACATTTCGCATGAACTCTGTACGCCGCTGACGCTTATCAACGGCATGAACGAGCGTATCGCACAACTGAGCGCGGAGAATCCGCAGCTGCACAAGTATACGGATGTGATGCACGAGAATGTCAAAGGCCTGAACGACCTGATTCAGGAGATACTGGATTTCCGGAAAATCGAGGAGGAGGGATTCGGCCGCGTCCATATCCATAGCGTCGATATCGCCGCGATGCTCTGCGTGCAGGTACGCTCGTTCGCCGACGCTGCGGAGCGCAACGGCATCGAACTGTTGTTGGAGGTACCGCCGGAGCTGACGTGGAACACTGATGCCGCATTCCTGAAGAAAGTGGTCTTCAACCTCATGTCCAATGCGATGAAATACACGCCTCAGCGGGGATGTATCCGCATTTCGGCGGCGGCAGCTGGGAACGGGCTGGAGCTGAAAGTCCGGAACACGGGGCGGGGAATAGCCCCCGAGCAGTTGGTACATGTCTTCGACCGTTACCGTATCCTGGACAGTATGGATCGCAATATGTACACCGACTCCACGTCGCGCAACGGGCTGGGGCTCTTCATCTGCCGCGGGCTGGTGCAGGCGCTCGGCGGGGAGATTTCGGTGGATAGCGAGGTCGGCCGGTATGCCGAATTCACGGTGCGCTTGCCATACCGGGAGGTGGCGGACGGGGATGTCGGTGCGGAGGCGGTGCAGAAGCCGGCCGGTGTCGCTCCGACCCTGCCGCGCGGAGGTGAAAAACCCCTCGTGCTGGTCGTGGACGACAACAAGGACATCGTATGGCTGATCGAATCGGCGCTTTCCGGGCAGTTCCGCGTCAGCACGTGCCACGATGTGGCCGAGGCGCTCGCACGCCTGGGCGAGATGACGCCCGACCTGATTATCACCGACATCGTCATGGCGGGCGCGAGCGGACTGGAGTTGGTGAATGCCGTGCGCAGCGATAAATTCCTGCGCGGTATCCCGGTCGTCGTCGTTTCGGCGAAGATTACCGAGAGCGAGCAGGTCGAAGGGCTGGTGTCGGGAGCTGACGCCTACCTGACCAAACCGTTCTCCGTGCCCGTGCTCTGCGCCACGGTCGAACGGCTGATAGCCAGCCGCCGGATGCTGAAGGATTATTACAATACGCCCGAGAGCGTCTATACGGTCGTCGAGGGACAGAAGATGCATCAGACCGACAAACTTTTCATGGACACCGTCGTGGACACCATACAGGAGCATATCGAGAGCGAGAACCTGCGCATGGAACTGATTGCTGAACGCCTCGGACTGACGGCCCGCAATTTCTACCGGAAGTTCAAGAAGATTTCGGGACGCACGCCGAGCGAATTCATCAAGGAGTACCGTTTCGAGTATGCGGCCCGCCTGCTGACGACCACCCACCTCACCATTCAGGAGATCATGTACCGCGTGGGGATTTCGAACAAGTCCTATTTCTACCGCGAATTCCAGAAGAAATACGGGCTCAAACCCAAGGAATACCGTACGAAGCAGTAGTTTGCACCGGGAGCGGAAAAGTATCCTGATTCGCATAAAAGAGGTGGTGATTTACCTTGTGCGAATCAGGATACTTTTTTTGTCCGCGATGCATCCCTTTCCCCGGGGCTGTTTGCTAAATTTGTATAAACCTCAAACCGAACCAACTGACTTCCCATGACTTTGAAATAGTCTATTCTCTCAAAACTGCGGGCAGCGTTTCAGGGCCCGAAATTACCGCTCCCGCATGATTTACGAAACTATTGTTCTACGGAAACCATTTTATCAACCTAAACCAAAAATTAATGAAATTACACTTTTACTCTGTTTGTATGGTTCTGCTCTCCCTGTTGCCGGGATTGACCGTGTCGGCGCAGGAGCAGAAGACGACCGCCGCGCGTACGGTGATTGTCGTTGACCAGGCGGGGCCGGTAATCGGTGCGAGTGTCGTGATCAAGGGAACCGTATCGGGCGCCTCGACCGATGTCAATGGCGTTACAACTATCGCTTGTCCGGACGACGCCGTTCTCTCCGTATCGTATGTAGGTTACAGTACGCAGGAGGTAGCCGTCGCTTCGCGCACGACGATCGAAGTCAGACTCGAAGAGGACGCCCAGCGGCTCGATGAGGTCGTGGTCGTAGGTTACAACACCGTACGCCGCGCCCAAACCACGGGAGCCCTTTCGCAAGTGAAGGGCGAGAAGCTCGAATTTCAGTCGTCGCCGACGCTCGAAAACCGATTGCAAGGCCAGACGCCCGGTGTGATGATCTCCAGCGGTTCGGGACAACCGGGCAGCAACGATCTGTCGATCCGCATCCGCGGTACAGGATCGATCAACGGTAGCAACACTCCTCTTTATATTATGGACGGCGTGATGGTGCAATCGGCCGATTTCGCGGCGCTCAACTCCAACGACATCGCCGACATCCAGGTGCTGAAAGACGCTTCGGCCACGGCGATTTACGGTTCGCGCGGCGCCAACGGCGTGATTGTCATCACGACCAAAAGCGGCCGGAGCGGACGCACGAACATCAACTACCGCAACCAATTCGGTTTCTCGTTCCTGGTGGATTACATCGATATGATGAACAGCGAGCAGAACCTCCAGTACCAGCTGCAGTGCGTGATGTCGGAACCCAACAGCAACTTCTATCCGATGATGCAGTACCTCAAGCGCGAAATGGACGGCACGGCCTCGGAGGCCGACCTCGCGCGTCTGGCCAAGGCCCGCGCCACCGACACGGACTGGATGGATCTGATGACCCAGACGGGTTTCCTGCAGGAGCATAGCGTTTCGGTTTCGGGCGGCAGCGACAAGACCCGGTTCTTCATCTCGGGCTCTTACCTGACGCAGCAGGGGATTCTCAAGAAGTCGAGCCTCGACCGTTATTCGACACGTTTCAATATCGACCACAAGGCGACCAAGTGGCTCGACCTGGGACTGAAGGCCACGGTCGGTTACAGCAAGACCAACTTCGCAGACCCCGAAGCCGGTGCCGGACGCCAGAACTGGGGCAACCCGTGGTTTACTACGCTGCTGGCCTATCCCTACGAGTCGCCCGACGACTGGTACAACGTCGACAACCCGACGCTCATCACCAAATATTACGACCGCGAAACGGGCCGCCTGAAAACCGTCGCTTCGGTGTATGCGAAAGCTTCCATCACAGACTGGCTCTCCGTAAAGACCAATTTCGGACTGGATTTCATGTACAACCGCAACGTGTCGACGCTGCACCGCGACCATCCCAATGCGCAGCAGAACCACGGTTACTACGGCCAGACCTCGTCGGAGCTATTCCGCTACACGTGGACCAATACCATCAACGTCAACAAGGATTTCGCCAACGGACATTCGCTCAACGCCGTAGCCGGTATGGAGATGTTCCAGGGCAAATGGTACACGTCGAACTTCACGGGCTACGACCTGAATTCCGACATGATGCAGTCGCCGGCCGGTATCGGCGACAAGTCGGGTTCGTCGCTTTTCCCGCCCTCGATCGGCGGCGGCCGCACGATGAGCAACCTCATGTCGTTCTTCGCGCAGGCCAGCTATTCGATCGCCAACAAGTACAACTTTTCGGCCTCGCTTCGCCACGACACCTCGTCGAAATTCTACGAGGACAACGCCAGCGCCACGTTCTGGTCGGTCGGCGCCAGCTGGCTCATCTCGTCGGAGTCGTGGTTCGACAACGCGAAGTGGCTCAACCAGCTGAAATTGCGCGCCAGCTACGGTACGACGGGTAACCAGGACGGCGTGAGCGACTTCGGAACGTTCGACGGCTACTACAACTCGTCCTACAACGGCGAATCGGGTTACAGCCACGGCCAGCTCGGCAACAGCGAACTGCGCTGGGAAACCTCGGCCCAGACCAATGTCGGACTGGACGTGTCGGTGCTGGATTCGCGCGTGAACGTCACCTTCGACTTCTACAATATCAAGACCAAAGACCTCTACATGTCGAAGAACATCTCGATGACCAGCGGTTTCAGCTCGATTTTGGCCAATGCGGGCTCCATCGTCAACCGCGGTGTCGAGCTCGGCGTCAACACCACGCCCGTCAAGACGCAGAACTTCCAGTGGGATCTCGGGTTCAACTACACCTACAACAAGAGCGAGATTACCGATCTGGGTACCTGGTCGAACAAGGAGGGGCGCTACAAAAACGGCAACACGCTCTATGAACTGGGCCGCCCGCTCGGTACGTGGATCATGCCTTACTACGCAGGCGTCAGCCCCGCTAACGGCATGCCCGTCTTCTACGACAACTACGGACAGCTCACGACCGACATCAACCAGGCGTATATGGCCGACCATCTGGGAACGTATGAAGTGCCCGTCTTCGGCGGCATCACGACCCGGCTGCGCTACAAGGGCGTGCAGCTCGACGCACAGTTCACCTATGCCTACCACTATACGGTGATGAACTGCCAGCGCTGGTATATGGACAACCATAAGTTCAACGGCAACAAGCCCGTGCGCATGCTCCGCATGTGGATGAAAGAGGGCGATGTGACCGACGTGCCGGCTTTCCGCGACGGCATTCAGCCCTCGCCGATGGCCTCGCAGTTCCTCGAGGATGCCTCCTACCTGCGCCTGAAGACCCTGCGCCTGTCGTGGACGCTGCCCGACCGCTGGATGCGGAAGACCCGCTTCATCCGCAACCTGACGCTCTATGCACAGGGCGAGAACCTCGTGACATGGACGGGATATACGGGTGCCGACCCCGAGGTCAACGGGGCACAGGACGTCATGTCCTATCCGAAGCCCCGTACCATCACGTTCGGTGTGGATATGAATTTCTAATCCTAAAATGAACCAGACAATGAAAAAAATACAATCGATATGCATCGTGGCGCTGCTGGCGGCTTTTGCGCTCACGTCATGTAACTATACCGACCTCGATCCCACGGACATGGTCGGCCCCGACAAGGCGTTCGGCAACGTGCAGAACGTCCATAAGGCCGTGGTCGGCATCTACGGCAAGGCCAGCCTGCGCTCGAAACTTGCCGTTACGGAATATATCGCCGACGACTGCGTGCAGGGCGGCGATTCGGGTGGCGCCGGAACCGACCTTGCCGGCTGGGTCTACACCGCCACGTCGGGCGACGTCAGCGGCTTGTGGGCGCATTACTACGGTATCATCAACCAGGCCAACCGCGTGCTTAACTACGGCCCGAAAGTGAAGCCGCTCAACGCCGAGGAGGAAACCTCGCTGCAGGTGTCGCTCGGCACGGCTTACTTCTTCCGCGCCTATGCGCATTTCGAACTGCTCTGCTTCTTCTCCGATTTTTCGAACGACGATGCGCTGGGCATCCCGTACGTCAGCCATTACCACGTGGTGGGCAATCCCCCGCGCGACAAGGTCGGCGCATGCTACGAGCAGATTATGACCGACCTCACCCGCGCGTACGACATGCTGACGGTAGCGGCTCCCGACCTGGCGGCCGACAACAAGGCGACCAACTCGACGGCATACATTTCGCAGGCCGCGGTCGATGCGCTCCGTGCGCGGGTTTCGCTCTACCACAAAAAGTACACCCACGCCTACATCTATGCCAGCAACGCCCTGCGTGCCGTAGGCATCGCCAAGCTTGGCGAGGTGCAGAACCTCTGGCTGGACAAGTCGAACGCCGGTACGATTTTCAAGCTGTCGCGTCCCGCAGGCTCGTCGACGATCGGGACGCTCTTCGTGGGCCGCGACTATTCGAGCGTTTTCCGCCCGAGCAACGAACTGCGCGCCCAGTTTTCCGAAAAAGACGTCCGCGGGCCGGTTTTCTTCGAATACGGCCGTGACCGCGCTGGGGCGCCCGTGTGGATGGTCACCAAGTGGTTCGGCGACGCGTCGGATATCGGCCGTCTCGATGAGAAAATGTTCCGTGCCGAGGAGATGCAGCTCATTGCCATCGAGGCGCTGATGATGCGTGAGAACCCCGACCTGGCTGAGGCCAACCGCCTGCTCAACGAACTGCGCGCCGAACGTATCGAGGGCTACACGGCGCAGACCTATCCGGGGCTGCTGGCCGAGATTATCAAGGAGCGCCGCTGCGAGCTGGTATGGGAGGGGCACCGCCTGTTCGACGCGCGCCGCCTGAAAGTGACCATGACGCGCGAGGGCAAGACGATTTCCGCCGACGACTACCGCCTGACGCTGCCGATTCCGCAGGCCGAAATCGACGCCAACTCGGGCATCTCGGAGAGCGACCAGAATTACGGATATTAACGGACTTTAAAACCTGAAAATGATGAAAAAGATAACATATATGCTTTTAGCGGGGGCGCTCCTCTGCTCCTGTGCCGATGAAAAGCCGCATTTCCTGCCGGCCCCGGGCGGCACCGTGGAGATCGGCGGCATGGAGATCGGCATTTACGAGTGAGGTCCTGTTACCATGTACAAGCATGTAATCTTTGACCTGGACGGCACCCTGCTTAACACCATCGACGATCTGGCGGACACCGGAAACCATG
>OGRP01001437.1_pt1 | contig 15617 bp, 7 predicted proteins | sample 1553531 | NCBI WGS metagenome assembly OGRP01 (sample SAMEA2580045, study PRJEB22360) | human gut metagenome | biome: human gut; feature: human-associated habitat; material: faeces | place: Denmark | collected 2008/2010 | reverse complement strand
TGCGGACGACGCCAAGAAGCAGCTGAAGGATTCTGCCGGCGAGGTGCTGGACAAGGCCATCGCCGCACTCGAGGCTGTGGATGAAGCTGACTGGAAGACCGACAACCTGCATGAGACCCTGAACAAGGCCCTGGTTGAGGAGGGCGGCTACAAGCCGCGCCTCGCCTTCGGCCCGGTGCGTGTGGCCATGTCCGGCCGCCGCGTCTCCCCGCCGCTGTTCGAGTCCATGGAGATCGTCGGCAAGCCGGTTTCCCTCGCTCGCCTGAAGGGCTTGCGCGAGCACCTGTGAGCTAAGGTTCCTTCCGTGCTCGGCTGAGCTGTAAGGACACTCAAGGTGGGCGTCTGCATGTGCAGATGCCCACCTTTTCTTGTATTCAGTGATGAGCTGGAACAGCTGGAAAGTCTTACCGCTGCGCCGCATGCCAGTGAGAATATGTACGAGGTTGAACATGGCTGGTTTGTGCAGTGAGGTCACGAAACGTGCCTTGTAGGTGGTTTCGCCTTCATGCGTCCATGAAACGGTTGATAGGTAACCGGGCGGCGGTCTTTGACGTGACATTGCATTACAAGCATCGCGACGCGCTCGCTGTCGCAAGGGAACATAAGCGCCTCATTTGGTTCTTGAAGGCTGATTTGCCGGCTATGAATGTGCAAGGCAAAGATCATTGCCTCATCTGCAATTTCATCAGTGCATTAGATGGTAATTCATCAGTAGTGCTTACTGATAATCCGTCAGTAGAGTTCATGCAAATTCATCAGTAGTGGCAGCGTAGCACTTGAAATCGTTGAAATTCCGCGCGACACGCCGTAAGTTGCGTAAGGGTGAATACTTGCGTATATTTATCACTCGTTGCGCGGTTCACCGAGCAGCCGGTTGAAAAACTGAATATGCCCCCATCGTCTAGCGGTCTAGGACTACGCCCTCTCACGGCGCCAACACCGGTTCAAATCCGGTTGGGGGTACGACGAACAACTCCTTGGAGTTGCTACGCCAAGCCAAATTGGGATGTGGTGTAATTGGCAACACAGCTGATTCTGGTTCAGCCATTCTTGGTTCGAGTCCAGGCATCCCAGCCAATGACCCTCGCGGAATGCGAGGGTTTTTTGTTTTCAGGGAAGTAGCCGCTTGAAAAGCGACTTCCCTGCATATGAGTGCGCATAAGAGCGCTAAGAGCGCATACGTGTGTATGAAAGTACGAGAACGAAGGAGATCGAAGTATGTCCGCTGGGCAGCAGGCTGTACCGGCAAACAACGCCAACAATGCAAGCAATGAAGGCGCTCAGAAGAAGCACATGTCTAAGGCGGCCCTCGCCATTATCGCCGTGGTGGTCGTGGCCATTATCGTTGTGGCCGGTGTTTTCGGCTTCCGCGCCTACTCCGATGCTCAGTACAACAATGCAGTCGCCGCTTGCGCCACCGCTTCCGAAAATGTGCGCAACGCCACCAACGACTACAACGGCTTGGTCAATGGCGATGCCGCTGATGCCGCCGCCCTTACCGAGAAAGATGTGAAGGATTCCTCCACCCTGGATGCCCTCAACAAGGAGCTGAGCGTGGAACTGCCAGTCTACGAAGGCTGCGTGGCCGATGATACCGCCGGCTTCAAGTCCGCCACCGATAAGCTCAACGAGCAGACCGACTGGTACAAGGCCCACACCACTTCCTTGCAGAAGGCAGTGGACGCCGTCAACGCCTCCAAGAAGTGAGCTGCTGACACGGTAGCCGTGGAATGAGGCCTATGGAATAGGAAATAAGGCCTTCTGATTATTGAAGCGCTGTCTTGCGGAATCCGTAAGGCAGCGCTTTTCTTCTGTATTGCTGTATTGCTGTATTGCTGCATGCAGCGCGTGATGCGCAGCGTCCGACATGCGCATAGTTTTTGGGTTGATTTTTATGCAGGCGCGTGTCGCGATGATGCGAACACCGATGTGTACGTTAACAACGCAGCCGCTTATTGGGTTTTACGGTTTTACTAACTTCGTTGTTCGGCGTCAAATATACGGCGATTCTGCGTGTTATCTGAGATTGCACTTAAGAGAAGCTTCTTGTAAAGTATCTTCACGTAATTACAAATGCCGCGTTCTTCAATGAAGAGGGCATTTGTTCCAACTCGAGGAAGAGATTAAGGAAAATATAGTTAATGAAAAAGAAGAAAACTATATCCGCTGCGCTGGCAACAGCGTTGGCGCTGACCTGCATGGGCAGCGGTGGGGGGACTGCGTTCGCGGTGCCTCTGTCTGATGCTGAATTGCAGACTCTGGCAAGCCAGATTCAGCAAATCAACAACACTTCGGATTCCGCAACCGCTTCCGAAACTCCTGCCGCACAAGCTGATGCGACTGAAGGTTGGACGATTGATTCCAACATCGCCAAGGGCGGCGAGATTCTGGAGACCGTAGACGGTTGGCTGCACTTCAAATCCACTGAAGCCCACGGCAATGCGGCGTCCAACCCCAGCTCCAGCAATGATTGGCCTGCAGTAGCCGTTTGGGGTAAGGATTACGACTTCTCCAAGGCCGGATCCTTCCACGCCACCATCAAGTCCCCTCAGGAAGGCGAGGCAAACCGTTTCGGCTTCTACCTAGGCTACAACGATCCGGGCAGCGGCCTGTTCATCGGTTATGATTCAGGCGGCTGGTTCTGGCAGACCTATACCGGTGGTGGCAACGGCGGTTGGTACAGCGGCAATCGCATCGCCGCTCCAAGCGCCAACGAAGAGCACGACATTCAGGTCTCCTGGACCGACGCCAAGGTCGCCACACTGACCGTGGATGGCCAGAAGGCATTCGATGTCGATTACTCCGCAATGACGAACCTCTCCAACAAGCTTGCCATCAAGGCCGGCTCCTGGAAGGAGCTGAACCAGGTCACCGACGTGTACATCAAGGACTTCCCGGAGGTTGTCGAAGCCGCCAAGCACGCGGTTTCCGGCAAGGTTGTGGACGCTGAAGGCGCTGCCATTGAAGGCGCAACAGTGCGTTTGGATAAGACCAAGGTGAAGACCGGTGCAGATGGCACCTTCTCCTTCGCCGACATTGAAGAAGGCGAACACACGCTTTCGATTGCCAAGGAAGGCTATGAGGACGTCTCCCAGCAGGTGACGGTCTCCGGCGCGGACCTTGCCATCGATCCCATCACCCTGAACAAAACCGTTCAGGTCGCCTCCGAAACGCTGAAGACCAAGAAGATGGAAGTTCAGATTAAGAAGAACTTCCCCTCTGTGCTGCAGTACACGATGACCGACGGCAAGGTGATGTACGGCCAGTCCAAGGATGTGCGCACCGTTGAAATCAACGGCACCAACATCGAACTGGGCGATGACGACGTGACCTTCAAGAAGGTTTCCGACACCGAGGCCACCTACACGCTGAAGGTCAAGGATGAGGCCAAGAAGATTGACGCGGTGATCACCGTTCAGATCACGGTCAAGGCCAACCAGCTGCACTTCAACGTCACCAAGATCAAGAACAACCTGTCCGAAGGCATTCCTGAGGGCAACGGTGTGGAGGAGAACGCCATCCAGACGCTGTCCTTCCCGAACCAGAGTCTCGTTTCCGTGCGTTCCAGCCAGGAAAATGCCCAATTCACTGGTGCTCGTATGTCTTCCAACACGCAGAAGCCTGGCGATACCAACTTCGCAGTGACCGAAGATACTAACGTCACCGATAGCGACTACACCTACGGCTTCATCTCCGGTGCTGGCCTGAGTGCCGGCCTGTGGAGCAACTCCGAGCACGATGGCACCTATGTGGCGGCTCCTGTGCGCGGCGGCAGCCAGAACACGCGTGTCTACGCCACCACCCAGCAGACTGGTGACGCCACCTCCCTGGGCCTGGCCAGCGCTCCGTGGTACTACCACCGCACGGTCACCGATTCCAAGGGCAAGAAGTACACCGTGGCCGAAACCGCTCTGCCGCAGATGGCCGTGGCCATCGCCGGCGACGAGAACGAAGACGGTGCCGTCAACTGGCAGGATGGCGCAATCGCCTACCGCGACATCATGAACAACCCGTACAAGTCCGAGGAAGTTCCCGAACTGGTGGCATGGCGTATCGCCATGAACTTCGGCTCCCAGGCGCAGAACCCGTTCCTCACCACGCTTGACAACGTCAAGAAGGTGGCCTTGAACACCGACGGCCTCGGCCAGTCCGTGCTGCTCAAGGGCTACGGCAATGAAGGCCACGACTCCGGCCACCCGGACTACGGCGATATCGGCCAGCGTCTCGGCGGCGCCGACGACATGAACACCATGATGGAAGAGGGCTCCAAGTATGGCGCTCGCTTCGGTGTGCACGTCAACGCCTCCGAAATGTATCCGGAAGCCAAGGCCTTCAGCGAGGACATGGTGCGCCGCAACTCTGCAGGCGGCCTGAGCTACGGCTGGAACTGGCTTGATCAGGGTGTCGGCATCGACGGCATCTACGATCTGGCATCCGGTTCTCGTGTAAGCCGTTTCGCTGACCTCAGCAAGGAAGTCGGCGACAACATGGACTTCATCTACCTCGATGTGTGGGGCAACCTGACTTCTTCCGGTTCGGAAGATTCTTGGGAAACCCGCAAGATGAGCAAGATGATCAACGACAACGGCTGGCGTATGACCACCGAATGGGGTTCCGGCAACGAGTACGACTCCACCTTCCAGCACTGGGCAGCTGATCTGACCTACGGCGGCTACACCTCCAAGGGCGAGAACTCCGAAGTGATGCGCTTCCTGCGCAACCACCAGAAGGACAGCTGGGTTGGCGACTACCCGCAATACGGCGGCGCTGCCAACGCCCCGCTGCTCGGCGGCTACAACATGAAGGACTTCGAAGGCTGGCAGGGCCGCAACGACTATGCCGCCTACATCAAGAACCTGTACACCCATGATGTGTCTACTAAGTTCATCCAGCACTTCAAGGTGACCCGCTGGGTCAACAACCCGCTGCTGACCGCCGACAATGGCAATGCCGCTGCCGTGTCCGACCCGACCACGAACAACGGCAACGAGCAGATTACCCTGAAGGATTCCAACGGCAACGTTGTAGTAGTCTCCCGTGGTTCCAACGACACCTCTAGCGCAGCCTACCGCCAGCGCACCATCACCTTCAACGGCGTGATGGTGGCTTCCGGTGCTGTCTCCGCAGGCGATGGTTCCTCCACTGGTGACGAGTCCTACCTGCTGCCGTGGCTGTGGGATTCCTCCACCGGCAAGCTGGTCAAGGATTCCGAACAGAAGCTCTACCACTGGAATACCAAGGGTGGCACCACCACCTGGACGCTGCCGGACAGCTGGAAGAACCTCTCCAGCGTAAAGGTGTACCAGCTCACCGATCAGGGTAAGACCAACGAGCAGACCGTTGCCGTCTCCGGCGGCAAGGTGACGCTTACCGCTGATGCCGAAACCCCGTACGTGGTGTACAAGGGCGAAGCCAAGCAGATCCAGGTCAACTGGAGCGAAGGCATGCATGTGGTAGACGCCGGCTTCAACGGCGGCTCCAACACCCTCACCGACAACTGGACCGTCGCCGGAACCGGCAAGGCCGAAGTTGAAGGCGACAACAACGCCATGCTGCGCCTGACCGGCAAGGTCGATGTCTCCCAGCGTCTGACCGATCTCAAGGCTGGCCAGAAGTACGCGCTGTATGTTGGCGTCGACAACCGCTCCACCGGCGATGCATCCGTCACCGTAACCAGCGGCGGCAAGGTGCTGGCCACCAACTCCACCGGCAAGTCCATCGCCAAGAACTACATCAAGGCATACGGCCACAACACGAACAGCAATACGGAAAATGGCTCCAGCTACTTCCAGAACATGTACGTGTTCTTCACCGCGCCTGAGAACGGCGATGCCACGGTAACCCTGTCTCACAAGAGCACCGACGGAGCACACACCTACTTCGACGATGTGCGCATCGTGGAGAACCAGTACTCCGGCATCACCTATGAGAAGGACGGCACGCTGAAGTCCCTCACCAACGGATTCGAAAACAACGCCCAGGGCATCTGGCCGTTCGTGGTCTCCGGTTCCGAAGGCGTTGAGGACAACCGCATCCACCTCTCCGAGCTGCATGCTCCGTTCACGCAGGCCGGTTGGGATGTCAAGAAGATGGACGATGTGCTCGATGGCACTTGGTCTGTGAAGGTTAACGGCCTGACCCAGAAGGGCACGCTGGTCTACCAGACGATCCCGCAGAACGTGAAGTTCGAGGCGGGTGCCAAGTACAAGGTGAGCTTCGACTACCAGTCCGGTTCCGATGACATCTACGCCATCGCTGTGGGCCAGGGTGAATACTCTGCCGGCAGCGTGAAGCTGACCAACCTGAAGAAGGCTCTGGGTGAGACCGGCAAGGCCGAGTTCGAGCTGACCGGTGGCGTCAACGGCGATTCCTGGTTCGGTATTTACTCGACCGCAACCGCACCTGATCTGCAGGGTTCCACCGGCAATGCACAGGACTTCGGCGGATACAAGGACTTCGTGCTCGACAACCTGAAGATCGAGCGCATCGAGTCCCAGACCCGCACCAAGGCCGAAGCGCAGGACAAGGTCAAGGAAATCCGCGGCAAGTACGATTCCAAGCGTGCTGAGCTCTCCGATGCCGCATGGCAGCAGTATCAGGACACCTTGGTCAAGGCTCGCGTGCTCATCAACAAGAATGGCGCAACCGCTGAGGACTTCACCAAGGCATACGACATTCTCGTGGCCCTCGACGAGTACATGAAGACCGCTCCCGGCAACGAGAGCAGCGACAAGTACGACGTGGCAGCTGACGGCTCCGATGAGCTGGGTGGCTACACCGTGGCCACGGGCAGCAAAGAGCCTACCGCAGGCCTGCCGAGCGAAGGCCCGGCCGATCTGGCACAGGATGGCAACGACAGCACCCACTGGCACACCAGCTGGAGCGAGAACGCAGTCGGCAACGGCACCGCATGGTATCAGTTCAACCTCAACGAACCGACCACCATCAACGGCCTGCGCTACCTGCCGCGCTCCGGAGGTATGAACGCCAACGGCAAGATCAAGGGCTACAAGATCACGCTCACTCTGGCGGATGGCACCACCAAGGATGTCGTCACCGATGCTGAGTTCTCCACCACCACCATGTGGCAGAAGGCCAGCTTCGACGCCGTCGAGAATGTGACCGCCGTACGCTTGACCGTCCTGTCTTCCGCAGGCCAGAGCGACTCCCAGGCCAACAAGTTCGCATCCGCTGCCGAACTGCGTTTGACCACGGACCGCGAGGTTGAGGAAGAGACTGTCGCTCCGGACAAGACCGACCTCAACGACACCATCGCCAAGGCTAACGGTCTTAAGGAATCCGACTACACGGCTGAAAGCTGGACTGCTCTGGTCAAGGCCCGCGAAGCTGCACAGGCCGTGGCGGATAACGATAAGGCCACCGCTTACGATGTGGCTCTGGCGCTGACGAACCTCGAATCCGCTATCGCTGGTCTCGAGAAGACCGGTGAGGAGCCTGGCCCAGGCCCGGTTGAGGTGAACAAGACCGACCTGCAGACTGCAGTGAACAAGGCAAGCAAGCTCGAGAAGGCCGATTACACGACCAACTCGTGGGAAGCTTTCGCCGAGGCACTGAAGGCTGCACAGCAGGTGCTCGACAACAAGAACGCCACCCAGCAGGATGTGGATACCGCACTGAGCGCTCTTCAGGACGCCATCTCCAAGCTGGAAGCTGCCACCGAGCCGAAGCCGAATCCGGAACCGGGCGTGGTGGACAAGGCTGCTCTGAACGCGACCATCAACAAGGCCGCCGCCATCAACCTGGGTCTCTACACCGACGACTCCGCCAACGCTCTGCGCGCCGCGCTGAAGAAGGCCCGTGAGGTCTCCGACAACAGCAACGCCACGCAGAAGCAGGTCGACGCAGCTCGCGAGGCTCTCGAGAAGGCAATTGCCGGCTTGGTGAAGCGTACCGCTGCCAAGGGTGATGGCAATGTCGTCTCCAACACGGGTGCCAATGTCGTCACGATTGCTGTGGCCGGATTGCTGCTGGCCGGTGCCGGCGCCGCAATCGCCTACCGCCGCAATCGCGAGCAGATGTGATCATGAAACCGTAAGGTTCGCGACCACATAAGGAGCACTCCTTATTATCTCGGCCGGTGCCGGTCAGCAATGCCCAGCGCCGGCCGTTTTTGTATGAATCAGTGTTTTCCGGTCACCCAGCGGGCATCGGAATGCACATGGGGGATCATCATCACAATGACCGCAATCAGACAGACGATCATCACCATCAAAATAACGTCCTCATGACCGCGCGTCTGCAGCGTGGCTCCAGTCAAAGCACCGAGCGCCAAAGCCAGCATTACAATCGCGCGCCGGCCAAGTTTGGACTGCTCATGACCATGCGCCGAAGTGTCAGCGATAATCCCAGTTAACGTCATCGTCAACACAGTCGTGGGCAAATCTGGCACCGAAAGCTTACGAGCAGTGGAATTCTGAATGCCCATAGCCGGTGCGAGCAGCACAATCAGCAGAATAATATGCAAATCAATATGCCGAGCAGTTGGGAAGTTCAGACTGGGCTGTGCCGTGCGGGCGATGGCTGAAGCATCAGTGCCACCCATCGACGGTTCAGGCGCAAACTGATTGAGCAGATAAATGCCGACGAGCGCAGCTGCCACAAAAGCCAGCTGGATTGACGTGGACACCAGCAGATGGCGCGCGCGGTTGGCGCCAAAGTAATGAATAATGCGTCCGCCGATGAACGCACCAATCATGAACGTGGCCAGCGTGAGCGCCGAAGTCCACCAGACGAAGCCCTGCGCGTGGGCGAATGCAAAACCAAGGAACACAATGTTGCCGGTCACATTGGCCACAAATACATGACCGAGTGCCAAGTAACTTAACGCATCCACCAGTCCGGCGACAAACGTGAGAATAACCAGAGCTGGGGAAAGCAGACCGTACCGATCATCCTTGCGGGGAATCAGTGTGCGTCCTGCTTCGGCAAGGTGTGAGGTCATGGTGGGAGAGGCTTTCCTTTGCTGTTTGGCGGTATTCAATAGCTGGCGCGCGGCCTTGCACATTATGAAGTGTGTGCCGGACGGTATATGTCAATGAGTCTGCGCTCGCATGCGGAGTGCGTGCAACAGTTCGCTATGAGTTCACCTGCGATTCGCTGAACGCGCATAGTTCGGTAACGCGATTTCGCTATATCTGGTCGTAATACCGATGAGGCTAGGAAAAGGAATGATTATGCAGTCAGATAACAGCCATCATGAAGCACATCAGAACGACCTGAACTACAGCAGTGAGTACCAGTACGATATGTATATGTATGCCGAGTACGGCATCGAGTGGTGATTGAGAGCCCCGAGTGAGAATTGGACTCACGACCTCTTCCTTACCAAGGAAGTGCTCTACCACTGAGCTATCGGGGCGATAATGTGCGCACGGCTTAGGGCCGTTGAACGGCTTGCACAACAATACACGCAATCGCGTATTACGCAAATCGACGGGTGTGCGAGGAAGTATTCGGGTGCTCTAAGTTGTACACATGAGCGCAATATTGGCTATTTTGCGCTCATGTGGCATTCGGATGTGCCACGTAATCGCATTTTCGTGTTTTTATGCGCTGTTGTGGCACGAAAATTGTGGGAATTCGGTCGTCTCGGAATATGTGCCATGCCACGCCACTGCAAAAACAGTGAATGTGCACGATTGTGCACATATTTGGACCGCTGCGTATATGCATGTGGGTGCGGATAACAAAAGGGTTTTGACAAAAGCCAAAACCCTGATGGCGGAGGATACGAGATTCGAACTCGTGAGGCTGTTACACCAACACGCTTTCCAAGCGTGCGCCATAGACCACTAGGCGAATCCTCCATGCACTGCAGTGCTTGCTAGAAGCAAGCTCCGTAGGCAACTCGAATAAGCTACCACAGCTTTCGGATAAATGCACATTCAGTGCCGGCTGCGGCGTGTCGCTTTGTGGACAAGGACCACCAATGAGTGCCTGCGCTGATGTGCAGGTCGTTCGTACGGCGTGTGCAACAGGTGATCTCACCGGGGGATGAACCAGTGCAAATCAAAGCGACTCAAGGCAAGTCAGCAAACCCGAGGCAAACCAGAATGAACATGCGCATGCCATCGCGTGAATTATTGCCAGCCTCTTGCCGTGATGCAACATAGTGATTTTAGGCTATGAACCTTGGTGAAACAGTTGGTCATGCAATATGAGGGATGGGGAGTGGCCAGTCGCGGGGAGTTCATAATTCGGGAAGTCTCCCATCTGTGAGCGGGACAATATCGAATATTGAGACAATCTGCGGTAATAATTGATCGAAAAACAGTGCCTAATACCTCTTAAATCCTAAAAAATCAAGACTGTTCCTCAAAAAAGTTTTTCTTTATATTGAGTAGTTGGTTTTTGATTACTTAGCCGCGCAGAGAGAGGGATAGGCATGGTTCGTCGCGCCCAGGCTGCTCTTCGGTCCGTTGAACACACCAGCGTGAGGCAGCTGCGAGTTCTGGCTGCGATTGTATTTCTGTTCGCCATGGTCATCGCCACTGTGGCTCCTGCAGTCACGGCTCCGATGGCCTTCGCCGACAGCAGCACCAGCTCGTCCAGTTCATCAAGCTCGTCCAGCGTTGACTACGCCACCTGGGCCGAAGTCTCCAAGGCGATGGACAAGCAGCTGAACAGCGGTCTTGAGACGTACAAGGATGGCAACACCGCTGGCGCCACCTCCGATTTCATGGGCGCGTACAACAAGATTTACGTGGCCTCCAACTTCACCGCGGTCGTGCACGACACCATTGGCGCGGACAAGCAGCTCGCCCAACAGCAGGCATTCCAAAGCGTTCAGAATCTTTCCTACACGCCTGGCAACGACGATCAACTGGCTCAGCAGATTGATGCGTTGACCGCCGATCTTGACGCCACGGCCCAGCAGCTCGACGCCAACGCCGATCTCGCCAAGCCGAAGGCGTACGCCGAAGCGCTGCAGGCGCAGCTGGCCAAAGAGCGCAAGGAGCTCGACGCCAAGAAAAAGAAGAACCCGGGCAAGGGCAATCGTTCATGGACCGACGTGGCCAACGAAATGACCCCGATTCTCGACAATGCATACAAAGCTTACGAAAAGGGTGATGGTGCCAAGGGCGCCACGCTCGTGAACAACGCGTACTACCAGTATTACGAGAAGCTCGGCTTCGAAAAGAACGTGATGAACGCCATCAGCGGCAACCGCGTCTCGCAGGTGGAATACCAGTTCAAGATGTGCCGCAAGTCCATGAACGCCGGCGCATCCCTGAAAGACACCAAGAAGCTGATCGACGACCTCAAGGCCATGCTGATCAAGGACGCCGGCATTCTTGACGGTGGTGCCGCCGATAAGGAAGACGGTTTCACCAAGCTGGTCACCAGCTCCTCCGGCCAGGCGTTCCTCGTGCTTATCCGTGAGGGTCTTGAAGCTCTGCTGGTGGTTGCAGCCATCGTCGCCTACTTGGTCAAGTCCGATAACAAGCGCTTCGTCAAGTGGATTTACTTGGGTGTGCTCGTCGGTCTGCTCGGCGCCGGCTTGGTGGCTGTGATCTTCGTGTTCGCCTTCGGCGGCTCCGGCCCGATTCAGGAGATCATGGAAGGCACCTGCGCACTGATCGCCATGGGCATGCTGCTGTGGACGAGTAACTGGATGCTGAACAAGTCCAGCGTGGAAGCGTGGAACCGTTACATTCGCAAGAAGACCGAGGCTGCTGTGGCTGATGCCGAAGCCGCCGCAAGTGCCGACAACGTGACGTTGAAAACCGTGGTCTCGCTGGCTATGCTGAGCTTCCTCGCCGTGTTCCGTGAAGGCGCTGAAACCGTGATCTTCTACGAGTCCATCTACACGATGAGCCGCGATACTCGCGGTATGTGGATCGGTGGTCTGACCGCCGCGGTGGTGCTTGTCGGCATCTTCCTGCTCTTCCGCTTCACCTCCGTGAAGATTCCGATTGGTCCGTTCTTCCTGGTCACTTCGATTCTGATGTCTGTGCTGGTGGTGGTGTTCGCCGGCGGCGGCGTCCACTCGCTGATCGAGGGCGACTTGCTGCCCGCCTTCTACCTGAACGGTGTGCCGACGAACGATTGGCTTGGCCTCTACCCGTACGTCGAATGCCTAGTGGCGCAGGCCATCGCAGCCGTTGCGGTTATCGCGCTGTTCGTGGTCGGCTTCATCAAGCAGCGCAAGCTGAAGGCGCAGGCTACTGTCGAGGTCCCGGCCGTGAAGGCGTAGCCCGTCTAGCTCGTCCGTTTCCTCCCATAACTGCAGACAACTGACAGACTTGCGGCACGGCCTCGGATCGATGCCAATTCCTCCAGCCCACGCCGCACTTATCTCATAACTGAATAATTGCAATTATCTAAGCGTGAATCCTAATTCACCAGAGATAGAGAAAAAGGAATAACAATGATGAAGAACAAGAAACTGGCCGCTCTGCTCGGCCTGCTGCTCGCCGGTTCCATGACCGTGTCCATGGCTGCCTGCGGTTCCACCAACTCCGCATCCGACACTAAGGCTGACTCCTCCTCCCAGTCTTCCGACTCCTCTTCCTCCGATTCTTCCTCCGATTCCGGCGCCGGTTTCGAAGAGGTTCCGGTTGGCCCGTCCGGTACTGCTGAAGAGCAGGATCAGGACGCCGGCCCGCTGACCGTGGGCGCTGTGTACTTCCAGCCGATCGATATGGAGCCGTCTTCCATGGGCCTGAAGGCTGCTGACGCTTCCTTCCACCTCGAGGCCGACATCCATGCCAACCAGAAGGGCACCGAGCTCGGCTACGGCAAGGGCGACTTCGTGCCGGATCTGACCGTGAACTACACCATCATCGATAAGTCCACCGGCAAGGAAGTCGAGGGCGGCACCGCCACCTCCGGTACCTTCATGCAGATGAACGCTTCCGATGGCCCGCACTACGGCGCCAACGTCAAGCTCGACAAGGCTGGCACCTACCAGCTGAAGCTCTCCATCGAATCCCCGGCCTCCAAGGGTTGGATGCTGCACGTTGACCCGGAGACCGGCGTCAAGGGCCACTTCTGGACCGAGCCGATCGAGGTCACCTTCGACAACTGGGATTACACTCCTCGCCAGTGGTGATTGACTAAGCAGAAAGCCCCCTCGTCAGAGGGGGCTTTACGCCGCTTTAGGGAGATAATTCTTAGGACGGTCTAAAACTCCCCTCAGTCCGCTTCGCGGACAGCTCCCCTCAGAGAGGGGAGCCTAAGGTGAACAGAGAAAGGACGCGAATGCTTGAACAATTCGTGGCAGTGATGCCGGGCACTTTGGCCCCCGCATTGCTGGTGATGAGCCTGAGCGTGATGCTCACGGTCGGCGAGGGGCGAGATAAGCCGATAAGCTCGCATTGGCGTCTCATCGGCCTGATCGTCGGTCTGATCGCCGCCATCGTATTCGCCGGCCTGCGCGCCTCGGCCGTGATCAATCAGCGCACGTTCGTCAACTACCCGGTGTTGTGGTGCGCGATCATTGCCGACATCCTGACCATCGTCGTGGTGGTGTTCGCACGCCGCATCACCACCAATTGGCAGCAGCACAAGGTATTCATGCACATCGCTAACGCCGTGGCCGCCATCGACATCGCACTCACCCTGTTCTACGCGCTGCCGGACGTGATTCTGCAGCTCACCATCTGGGTGGAACCAGGGGAGACCGCATTCACTTCGGCCATGCTGCTGCGCGCTCTTGGTTTCCTGCTTGGCGTGGCCATGTCCATTATTGTGGCCGCCATCTTCCGCACGATGCGCACCACTGCCGTGCGCTGGGCGTTCACCGTGGCCGTCGCGGCCATGATGGTGATTCTGCTGATTCAACACTTCACTGGTCTTGCCCAGATTCTGCAGGCGCGAGGCTTCCCGATGAACCATACGATGTTCGTGGCGCTGGCTTGGTCCATCAACCAGAACTCCACGATGATTATGGCGCAGGCGCTGGTGTTCCTGATTCCCGCCGTGGCCTCCATCGTGGCCGGTTTCCGTATGAAAACCCATGATGTGCCGGGAGCCAACGAGGCCACGTTGCGCCGGCATAAGGTATTCCGCCGCCACGCCATCGCCGCTGCCGTGTGGAGCCTTATCGCAGCCATCGGCGTCACAGCAACCCTGACCGTGGGCGTTGCCGCGACCCATCAGACCATCACCCTTTCGCCGCCGGAAGCCTACTCGCTCAAGGACGGCGTGGCCACCATCCCCTTCAGCCAGGTCGAGGACGGCCACCTGCACCGCTTCGAATACAAGGCCAAGGACGGCACCGTCATGCGCTTCATCATCATCCGAAAGAACGGTGGCGCGTACGGCATCGGCCTGGACGCCTGCGAGAACTGCGGCGACGCTGGCTACTACGAGAAGGACGGCAAGATCATCTGCAAGAAGTGCGAGGTGGCCATCAACCTGGCGACCATCGGCTTCAAGGGTGGCTGCAACCCGATACCATTCCCGTACAAGACCGGCCACGGCAAGATCACCATTCAAACTACGGATCTGGACGCGCTGAGCGCCCACTTCCGGTGAGTCAGGCAGGAGACAAGAATCATGTTCTTTCTGCGCATGATTACTCGCTCGTTCACCCGACAGCTGCGCCGGCGCCTGCTTATCGCGCTGACCGTATGCCTGTCGGCGACCGTGTCCGTATCGATGCTGGGCGTCGTGTTCGACGTGGGCGACAAGCTCAACGCCGAGCTGTCCACCTACGGTTCGAACATCACCGTGCAGCCCAAGGCGGATGCGGTCGTTTCCGACCTGTACAACACCGAGTCGGGCGGCGCGACGTCCACCAGCGACCCGACCGCTTTTCTGAAGGAGTCGGACGCGGCCAAGATCAAGACGATCTTCTGGTCGTTCAACATCACCAGCTTCGCGCCGCAGCTCAACATCCACGCCACGGTGAACGGTACCAACGTGCCGGTCGTCGGCACGTGGTTCAACAAGAACCTCAAGATCTCCACCGGCGAGACTACCGTCGTGGGCGTGGAAGGCATGCGCTCGTGGTGGCAGCTGGACGGCAAGTGGCCCAAAGACGATTCCGACCAGGGCGTGATCGGCAAGACGTTGGCCTCCGAACTCGGCGTGACCACCGGCGACACCATCACCCTCAACAAAACCACCGCCTCAGGCAAGAAGAACGAGCAGAAAATCAAGCTCACCGGTGTCTACGATTCCGGCGACGAGGACAACGGCTCGCTCTACATCGCCTCCTCCACGGCCCAGGTACTCGCCGACCTGCCCGATTCGGTCGACAAAATCGAGGTCAAGGCCCTGACCACGCCGGAGAACGACCTGGCCCGTAAGGCCGCCGCGAACCCGGCCGCGCTGAGCCAGGAGGAATGGGAGACCTGGTACTGCACCGCCTACCCGAGCTCGATCGCCTATCAGATCGAAGAGGTGATTCCGGGCGCGGTGGCCAAGCAGGTGCGTCAGGTGGCCGCGTTGCAGGGCAATGTGCTGCAAAAGACGCAGGCCGTGATGATTCTGATGACCGTGCTGAGCCTGATCGCCGCAGCCGTGGCCGTGGCCAACCTGATGGTCGCCTCGATCGGCGAACGGTCGGGCGAGCTGGCGTTGCTCAAGGCGCTCGGTGCCACCGATGCCGCGGTATCCCGCCTGATGCTGGCCGAAACGGCGGCAAT
>OGRP01001424.1_pt1 | contig 15778 bp, 22 predicted proteins | sample 1553531 | NCBI WGS metagenome assembly OGRP01 (sample SAMEA2580045, study PRJEB22360) | human gut metagenome | biome: human gut; feature: human-associated habitat; material: faeces | place: Denmark | collected 2008/2010 | reverse complement strand
ATACATATTTCTCATTGATGGCAAAGATGAATAGAAGTGACAAATGGGGAAGTTCCTTTCGTGCTTCCCCATTTTATCCGTCCCTTTTTTACAAATTTAATAGTTCCAGAATTTTCTGCATGCCAGCCTGATATAAAGATTCCGCATATAATATCCATCTCTCACTAACTTCAGTAACGTATTTGTCTATTGTTTTTCGCTTTTCTTTTGATAATCCCATTGTCTGAACCTGTTCTTCATATTTCGATATTTTTTCAAGCATTCCCTGGTACACTATATTTTCTTTCAGCTGATCTTCAACCTCATCAATCCAGGTATCCAGCAGCAACTCCAGCAGTTTCTTTGTGTCACCGTCATCATTTCCCAATATTGCTTTTTTAATTTTTCCAAGCATTGCTCCATAGGAGATCATTTGAGCCTGTCCCATATAAAAATGGTACTGTTCTTCTATCATTTCCTTTTCGCTTTCCAGTCGGAAATATTGATGCACTGCCTTATGCTCTTCTGTCGTTAGACTGATTGCCTGATTCGACTCCATAAATGTTTCTATTACTGGATACCTCTCTGTAAGTTCCAGTATTTTATTTTGCAGTCTCTGGTATTCCGCATCATGCTTTTTCAGATAGGTGCAAACCTGTTCTCCTATCCGTATCCCCAAGCATTGCTCATTCCAGATGATATCTGGCTGTGTTGTCATATCGGTGTCTCCCTTCTGTGTAGTTTTCCTGTTCCAAGCACAAGACTATACCACACTTCTGGGAGAAAGCTATTCACCAAACCTACTGAAATCTCCTGGCAGATCCTGTGCAACCTATCCCTTTTCCCACAAAAAAACTGGTATGAAAGACTCCTTGTTCTCTCATACCAGCTATCTATTTCTTATTTAACTGAATACACATTCTTTTCTATTCTCTGTGTATCCTGTACTTATTTATGGCAAAAATCAGACTACAGACACGCTATACACTCTTATGCTACATAATCCAGTTTACGGCAGTCGGGTTCAAAGGTCACATTGTAAATACCGACTTGCTGCGTAGAAAGTGGTGCGAGATAGCTTTGTCCGATAAAATATTTCGCAAAGGCGTCATTGGGTGCGCCGATGGGAAAGACCATTTCATTCTGATGCTTGGCTTTTGCATCGGCGGCGTCGTCTTCCGCCCATACCTCCTTTGCCATACGAAAAGCCACCCATGCCTTTGGCCAGCCCGCATAAAATGCCGCATGGGTCAGGATCTCCGCAATTTCCGTTTTGGTTACACCGTTGTTCTTTGCGGTTGTCAGATGGTACTGAAAAGACGAATCCATCAGTCCCTGCGCCATCAGCGCCACCACTGTTACAATGCTGCGTTCCCGCAGGGAAAGCTTGTCTTCCCTGCTCCACACCTGCCCGAACAGTACATCATCATTCAATTCCGCAAATTTGGGAGCAAATTCCCCCAAAGCCTCTCTGCCTGCCGTTTGTTTAACTGCCATGGCTCACACCTCCTTGCCCATCTGATAAGCTTGCTCCAGTGCAATATGACCTGCGATCTCTCCCTCGCCGTTTACGCCGCCTGCAAACACTGCGCCAGCCAGCGCACAGCGTGGGAAGCAGTCTACCCAACCCTGCACAGCTTTCTTTGTGCCCGCAAAGGTTTCCGGTGCGTCCTCTGCCGCTGTTGCCAGCAAGTAGGCTTTCGTAAAGGCGTAGTCCGTATCGAACAATGGGTTGGCACGGTCCAGCATAGTCTTAAGCTGACCGCTGACGCAGTAATAGTAGACGGGCGTTGCGAACACCAGCACATCCGCATCGTGCATTTTGGCGGCAATTTCCACGGCATCGTCCTGGATGACGCAGTGCCCCAGCTTCAGGCAGGCAAGACAGCCCTTGCAGAAGCCAACCTGCTTTTCCCGCAGATATACGGTTTCTACCTGATTGCCTGCCTCCCGTGCGCCCTTGGCAAATGCTGCCGCCAGCGTTTCGGAGTTGCCGCCCTTACGGGGACTTGAGGAAATGATTAGTACATTTTTATTCATCGTAGAACACTCCTTGCATTTTGATATTCTTTGTGTTATTCTCATAGTAATGCCTAAACCTAACTTTAGGTCAATATATTTTTTGAAAATTATTGGAGGGAAATTTATGTATTCAATTGGACAGGTGGCAGAGATGTTCGGATTGCCTATCTCCACGCTGCGCTATTATGACAAGCAGGGACTTTTTCCGAACATGGAACGGGTGTCCGGCATCCGCAAATTCGGTGACACGGAGATTGAAGCACTTCGGGTCATTGAATGTCTGAAAAAGGCTGGCATGGAGATCAAGGACATCCGGCAATTCATGGATTGGTGTGTAGAAGGGCCGTCCACCTACCCGCAACGCAAGGCACTGTTTGAGGAGCAACGGTCGCACATGGAGGCAGAGCTTGCGCAGATGAACCGCACTCTGGATATGCTGAAATTCAAATGCTGGTACTATGAGCAGGCAATCAAAGACGGCAGTGAGGACAGACTAAAGTCACTGATTCCCGACCACTTGCCGGACGAAATCCGAAAAGCATATGAAAACGCACATAGCTAACCTTTCCGTAATCCGTATCGTCTGATTTTGTCGAAAAATGCCTCGTCGGTTTCCCAAGGCCCATTTGTGCACTGACCGATTTCTCCGAAAATCCACATTATGCCGGTCAGTTCTACCTTTGGAGCCAAAGCCGCCGGCACTGCTGCAGCTGGTATCTCTGAAATCCTGGCCGCAAACTTTACCAAGGCCGAAGGTCTGGCGTTTATCTTTGCCATCAGCTTCAATATGCCGTGTGTCAGCGCACTGGCAGCTACCGCCCGCGAGACCCACTCAGTAAAGTGGACTGCTAAGATCGGTATATTCTATACCGTAGCAGCACTGCTCATTTCCTGCGTGGTGTACCACATTGGATTGCTGGTATTCTAACTCCAATAAGACAGCGCAATTGCAAAAGAGCCCATGAGCGCACGGTACTATCTGCAAAGCCACACCCACAAAATAATTTCTGAAAGGTAAAACCCGCAAGGTACTGGTTCCGCCCACAATTGGCTTGTTCGTGTTCAAATGGCTTCTTGGTATTAGTTCATTGGATTAAAATAAACGGTCTGAATCCCGTGTTGTACACAGGGCTCAGACCGTTTCGCTTTCCTTCTCTGTTATGCCTTACTCCCGCTCCCCGTTCCGTTGGAGAACACGACGGTGTGGGGCATCGCCGTGGAAGCAGTTTGCTCCGGGAGGAGGATCAGTATCCTCCCCCCGCAGATATTCAAAATCATTTGCTTGGAAAGGCTGGTAATCCTTCAGCATATATACACACCGGAAGCTATGGATAAATCGCTTTTTATAGTTCAGGTCAGAGGCCACCGTCAAGGTGGTCGTCAGGATCATTGCCTGAACAAGTTCCGGACGCCTTTTTGCGAAGATCTGGGCATATACGCCACCATCACTTGCACCGATCAGGACTACTTTTTCAATCGACAGTTTTTTCAACAGGTTTGCAGCAAAGTTGATCTGTTCCTCCGGGCTTGCGGTATGGTGCGGATATTCATAGATCAAAAACCGGTATTTTCCCCTTAGCTTTTCTGCATAGGGCATCCACATTTCCTGCATTTCCAGTCCGTTAAAAAAGAGAAGCACCGGTGCGTTCTCATTGCCGCCGTATTGGTATCTTACTTTTATGCCTTCAATAACAGCCGTTCGATACGGAAACCTCTGCAAAAAAGCATCGTGTTCCTTCCTGAAGTTTCTGGTGTCGCACATAGCGTTTTCCCCTCCCGAATTTCGCTCCATGCACTTTCTGCAAAAAACACAAACAATTCAGCAATCGCTGTCAGCCTGCGAGGTGCGCAGAGTGCTTTTTCTCATACACCGCAGCCGCGATGCACCAGATCAGGATGGCACTGTTCGTGCTGCTCTGGCTCATCACGGACATCCATGTAGCCACCGGCGTCTGCGTCGCCTGCGCAATATCCGGTACTGCGGACAGCAGAAGATTCCATGCGACCGGATGAAACGCAAGCATCCATCTCGGATAACGCATATTTCCGGCAAGCAGCATTACAAAATGGATGCCGAAAAGCAATAGCATCGGAAGATACAGCGGGAGAATTGCAGGGAGCATCTCGTCCTGATAGGTCGTGACCGCCGCAAGCGCGGCCTCCGCTCCGATCCGCGGCCCCAGATAGGTGGCAAACCATGCCATGGTGGCCATCCATGTATGGATAGTCAGAGCGATCGCAACGGTGAATATCCCGCACAGAAACTGGACGTTTTTGGTTTTTCTGTATTTTTCGTCGATGTCCGCATTCAGTGCCTTTACCACAAAGTAATAGAGAAAGCCCCCGACCGCTCCCAGCCCAACGGTAAGCACAGGCTTCCACAGCCCGTAGGAGCCGGACAGATAATAGGCTCTGTCGAAAAGACCGGTGTCCGTTTCCTGAAGCGGAATGCAGCCCAGCAGCCAGTCCCCGGCAGCCATAAATCCGCATCCAACTGCGCCAAGAATGCACCAGCGGATGAACTGTTTCGTTTCTTCTTTCTTCATTTTCTTCGCTTCCTGTGCATCTATTTTATGGTTTTCATGCAAAAATCGCAGCGGTCATTGCCGCGTCCCAGCGTCATGCTTCTCTCCCAGATCAGCTTCGGATGCAGCCCGGTATAGCTGATGTCATCACTGTCGCAAAAGCAGCGGCACAGCTCCGGGCAGCCGTATTCTGTGCAGGTGTCGTGATAGGGACACTTCATCATATCCACACGCCAGACGCCGTTACCGGTCTGCAGTTCTTTTGGGGCAAAGCCCGCCGCCGGGCCGAAAATGCTCCGGGTGGATTTGACGAAAACGCCGGGAACAAGGCGGTAAAGCCCCGGTATGTGCAGCAGGGCGGCAAGCTGTTTGTGGCTCGTTCTCGCCAGCCGCTCCACATAGCCGTGAACGGTTTGCAGTGCTTCTTCTTTCGGCATGACCCGCTGCAGGGTTTCGTAGGCCGCAATGCCCGGTAAGATTTGCCGTTTGAGGTGGTACTGCTTTTCCTTGCTTGCACCCGCGTTTTCAGCCAGCAGCGCATTCAGGCGCATATCAAAAGCGGCGTTCAGCTGCTTTGCCTGCGCAGGAAAACGTTGTGCCGCAGTCTCCCGGAAATCACGGGAAAGATAGGTTTCCTTCCTCTTCATCGTCCGTTACCCTTTCTTTTTGTACCCGCAGTCGCAGTAGGGTGCGCCGGAGGCAAGCGTGTACTGCCGCACAAAGTTCGTCGCAGCGCCCGCTTCGCTCATGGTGTAGTCCAGACGGCACAGGGCGGGGGTCAGGTCGTACAGCCCCAGTTCCTTCATCAGCACACAGATACCGCACTTGGTAAAGCGTCCCTCGTAGCCGCTGCCATCCGGATATTCGTAAAATTCCATGTTCCACGAGTAGGGGTTGCGGTCAGCGGCTTTCAGAGCAGCGGTGGCCTTCATGGCGGCAATGTCCTTTGGGGTAAACTTGCTTTTTCCGCTCTTGCGGCAGAACCACTGCATGGGCACTGTCATCATGGATCTTGCGTAGTAATCTGTCAGCCTGTCCACCTCTGGGCGTTGCGGCATGGAGAGAATGAACGCGCCGACCATGGCGCAGTTGACAATATTCATTTTGAAACGGTCGGCCTTTTCAAACTCCGGCAGCCTGCGGATGATCTGCCGGAATTGTGGCTTTGCCTTTTTCGTGATGGCTTTTGCAGTGTCTGCATCATAGCCCAGCACCGCGATCAGCTGCTTTTGAAAGGAACCGGCAAAAAGCACCCACATTCCAAAGGACATTCCAGCGTATTTCATTGCAGATACCTCCCGGCTTCCGCTTCCAGTGCCTGCCACACCGGGTAGGCTGCGCCATGTTCATCGAAAAATTTCTTGAGATCCCGGTTCAGCGCACTCATTTCATCGATGGCGTTCATTGCGTGGTCGGAGGCGCAGAGCTTGCCCAGCGAGGTGGCACACATCAGCTTGAAAAAGCGCAGGCAGGTCTTGCGGTATTTCTCCCCTTCAAAGTCTGCATCCTCCTTGGGCAGAATGGTGTGCCCAGCATCTCGGATGGCGCGGTATCCCTCGATGTTGGCATCCAGCACACGGTTCAGGTACGCGGTATCTCCCCTAAGCTTTTTCAGGTCGCCGTCTGTCTTATAGCAAGCGAAGGCCGCAGGCATCACAAACGCGGCATGGCAGAGCAGATAGTCCTCCATGTTCGGCTCGTAAACAACCTTATATTTTGTGCCGTGGAAGATGCGCCTGATCAGCTGTTTATTGGAGATTGTACCCGGCAGCTGTCCGATGGTGATCTTTTTCAGGTCGATGGAGACCACCCGGTCAACCTCCCGATGCCCGGCAGAAAGCGCAAAGGCAAACAGGACGTTCTTCCCCGGCAGCGCCGCCGCCAGCGCCCTCGCCTGCACATTGTTCCCCACAAAAACGATGTTCTTCGTCCGGTTCGCCCGCAGCGTGTCCAGAACGGAATCCAGCTGTGTATAGCGCAGGACCACAAAGATCACATCGTACATTGCATCCGGTGCAAGTTCAGTCACCACCGGAATGCGGCTGACCGAGGTGCAAAGCGAAAACTTATCCTTGATCCGCAGGCCGTTCCGCCTGATTTCTGCTGCCCAGTTTCCCCGTGCAAGCAGAGTGACATCCTTTCCGGCGCGCAACAGATTTCTTGCCAGATTGCACCCCAGAACGCCTGCACCATATACCAGAATCTTCATTTCTTACCTCCAAATCCGATCTTCACGATCTGCATTTTCATCCCGTTGTCCCCAACCTTGGCGAGAAACCGGAAAAAACCGCTGACGGAAGGGTCTTTCAAATCGTTGTACCCCAGCATATAGCCCTTGCTGGATACTTGCAAACGGCTGTCCCATGGGGAAAGCTCGCTTTCCGCATCCGAAACCGCGAAATATGCTCCCACATCCTTGATTTTCGCCGTCCTGAGCCACGTTTTTGCGATCATCTTCACCGCCGTACGGTTGGCAGCATCAAAGACCAGCACTCCGCCGGGGAAAGCGTCCGCCATCCCCTGCACCAGTTCCCGAACCTGCTCCGTCAGGAAGTAATAGAACACCCCGGAGGCAAAGAACACCGCCCCGCCGGAGGCATCGATCTTGTCAAACCATGCGGGGTCTTTCAGGTCGCAGGGGATGTTTTGCTCCCGCTCCCCGGCGGGCAGCAGCTGCTGCCGCAAGGCAATGACATCGGGAAAGTCCAGATTGTAAATTTTGCATCTGCCGTTGTCGCAGGCTCTGCCGGTGTTATCCAGCCCGCAGCCCAGATTGACCACTGCCGCGCAGGGGTGGTTTTTCAGGTACGCCTGTACTTCAAAGGCAAGGTCATTCTGCCGCATGGCGACCTCCAGCGCACCGAAACGCTGCATCAGGCTGCGGGAATTTTTCTCTGCCTCTGAAAAGTCGTAGTCGATCTGGTCAATCAGACGCACCGCCGTTTCGTCCCGGTAAAGGTTCGGATACAACTCCGTACATAGCTTCCGTGAATACAGCGGGAGGATCAACGTCTCCTGCACGGTGTTTTTCTCGATTTTGTATTTCATAGATTCCTCCTTCAGTGAGTAAAAATGGTCATCATTGCCGCCAGCACCATCGCTATGACTGCCATGCCCACCGTGCCGAATAGCCACTTTTTCTGCTTGTTTTTGGCAGTAATGTAGGGCTTCAGATCCTCTGTTCCGGGGATCGTCCATGCGTTCGTGTGCCCCACCCAGTAACCATCGATCAAAAAACGGTCAATGAGATTCATAACGGACAAGATGACAAGCAGCTGCCAGAAGCCCGCCGCAAAGCTGCGCGCACCGTTTATCCCATAGACACAGACCAGCACATAGCTGATATAGCCGGGGACGCAGACGACTTTGAAAAGTAGAGAATTGCGCTTAATTTTCTCGTGTGTTGTAAGTCCCAGCTTCACGCACCGCTGCTGCACCGCCGGGCCGTAAAGATGCACCATCCCAACAGCCCCCTTACGGATGCCCGCAGCGCAGATCAGAACCAGCAGAACTCCCAACCCAAGACCTTCCAGAATCACCTGTAAAAGCATTACTTATTCCTCCTGTATCCGTTTTCATCCCGGTATTCGGGATGTTCCTTTACGTATGGATCCTTATCGCCGCAGATGGTATAGTCGCATCGGCAGCCGTCCACGCAGGTGGTCGTCCGCACCAGCCTTGCGTGAAGCAGCTCCATCGCTGCAAAATCCACATTGCACAGGGCGGGCATGATCTCTGTAAGGCCGTTTCTGATAGCAAATTCCGCTGCTGGACAGGCGGTAAATTCATAATAGATCGGCTTGTTCTTTTCGTAAGGAGCCACCGTCATTTCATAATCGTGCCACTTGTCACAGCCCGCTTTTGCCCGTAGAAACGCCATGTGCATCAGTTTTTTCCAGAACGGCTTATTACAGTTCACGAATTTCAGTTTGCGGAAGGACGGCAGGATCAGATTTTCCTCAATTTCCTCGATCTCACGGAAGGAGGTAGCCGGTTTGCAGACTGCATAGTAGCTCATGATAGCGATGCAGTCATAGGTGCCGCCTATGCCGTTGTGAAAGTTCCGTTTCCCGCCCAGATCTTTGCGCCAGTCCGAAAGGGAATCTACATACTGCCGCTGCACCTTTTCCCATATCATCTCCCGCTCCGCTTCCGGGTAATGCAGGGCGATTTTCGACTGTATCTCCTTCTTGCAGGTTTTGGAGTATAGCACATGACAGCTGTGGTCGAATTGGAGTTCATCGTCCTTCATGTATTTGTCTCCTCACTTTCCACCTATGTGAACAAGGTCGTTGTCTACCTTATTTCCTCTATCTTCTTCAAACTGCAGCGGTGCGCCGCCTGCACTTCCTTGGAAAACAACTCCGGGTGTTCCCCGGCAAGTGTGCCGTGCCCCATGTTCGGAAAGACTTTGTAAGTAAAAGCATAGCCCTTATCCTGCCATTCCCGAATATGCTTTGCCAGCTTCTTCTCCGTAGAACTTCTGATCCCATGCCAGATATACAGATCTGTTCTCTTGAAAAGCTCAAAGTCCTTATGCCGGCCAATCATACACCGATCCTGATTTGCCCAACTCCGCCATGTTGCATCACGATAGACAATACGTTCAAGGGATTCCTCCGTGCGCCCCATCATTTTACACACGATCTTTTTGCGTATTGGCCCCGCCCTGCCGATCAGCCAGTAGGAAAGCCCTGTCAGGAAAAAGAGGTAGATGTTCTGCAATACGGGATTTTTGATGTCTGCGTAGTCCATGGTAGGCATTCCATCCGCTATGGTCGTTGTGATGGTCAAGCGCCGGTCTGCAAGCACATCCATGAGCACAAAAGTGCCATAGGAAACGCCGTAGAGAATGTCGATCTTTCCGCCGCGATGTTCCACCACATAGTCTCCGAGCTTCTTTGCCTCGTCCTGCGTGGATTTGTATTCCGTTCCCGGCTCGTCCGGGTTAAAGCCATCGTAAGCCACAAGTACCACATGATAAACCTTTGCCATCTCCTCTGCTATGGGTATTGCCCCGCGATAGCATACGCCGCCTCCGGGCAGCATGACCATCAGTTCTGGATTTTCTTGTCCAAATTCAAAGTATTTCATCTGCATATCCCCCACGGCAGTAAATATCCGGCAGCAGCAAAAGCATCGGAACTGTTCTGAAATTCACAGCCTTTTTATCTTCCCACGCCTTTCAAGTACCCGCTCTTTGGGTATCGTCAGATTCATCATAGGCATCGTAAAGCGCATTGGGGTCGTGGGCTCTTTTTTTGAAAGGCGAGCACAGCTCATTTTTGTGCTGTGACGCACAGCCAGCCCTTTTTATTTTTGTGACTCTGAACCCTGCCAAAGCCTGCTTGCTCCAGATACACTTTCAGATCAGCATCCGTATAGATGGTCATACCGTTAATGATTTTCGTCCATTTGTCGTCTTTTGCTGTTTCGCCGTTTGCTTCGTTACAGATGAAAAAAGTCCCGCCGGGCTTCAGCACCCGATAGACCTCTCTGAAATTTTGCGCAAGCTCCGGCCAGAAATAGACCGTTTCAAATGCGGTCACTACATCAAACTGCTCCGCTTCAAACGGCAACTCTGCTACACTTGCCTGCTGCACAGTACACTGCCCTGCTGCAATGGCACCTGCATTGACCTTTCGCGCTTTTTCTACACTGACTGCCGAATAGTCGATGCCCTGCACCTTGCCCTTGGGACACAGCTTCAGCAGCGTTTTGATGTTCGCTCCACCGCCGCAGCCGCAGTCCAGCACCATGGCATCCGGGGCAGGCTGCAAAAAATGCAATCCCCACGCTGCCATTGCGCTGTGCCCAAAGTTCATCATAGCAACCATGATCTTCCCGCTAAAGCCTACGGGCTTGCGGGTGTTTTCAAAGAAGGACATATCACACCTCCGATTTCACACATTCCGTATAGGTCAGCGGAAAAGAGGCCTTTAGAACAACACTTTTTCGCACTGTCCAATCATTCTGTTGCAGAAATTTTAGGTATTCTTCACTCGTCCACTTGCTGTGGAGAGGAAAGCCTGCCAGATTCATGAAAAAGGCTTTAACCTTGCCGGGAAATGAGTTTTCTGCGTGCGTAAAGGTAGGCGCGATCAGCACACCGTCATCCTTCAGCACCCGTTTGATCTCTCGCAGTGATTTTTCTGGCTGAGGTACAATGTGCAGTGCGTTTGATACGATTACCACATCGAATGATTTGCTCGCGTATGGCAGAGAAAACATATCCTGCACGGAAAAACGCAGCTTCGCAGAGTAATTCCCCCGTTTAGCCTCTGTAATCATTTCCGGAGAGGCATCCGTCGCCTCGATGTATGCCGCTGCTTTTACGACGTGCTTGGCGATCAGTCCCGTTCCGGTAGCCACCTCCAGCACTGTTTTGTCTTTCACGACCGGACGGATCAGCTCATACATTTTCTCGTATACTGCCCTGTCTTTTCGCATAAAGCAGTCATACAGACCTGCATTTCTGTCCCAGAAATTCTTGTGTTCTCGCATTGCTGTCTCTCCTTTTATAGTTAGTTTTATCTAACTGGCACGCACACATTGACAAGTTTGGTTTGGCTAACTCATGTGTTTAGGAAAAGCCGCATTTCTGCGGCCTTTCGGCTTATACAAATAGCTTGCTGCAAGCATCACACATCTGCGTTTTCAGCCACTGAGGATAACGCCTCTCGATCTACTCCTTATGGAAACAGCCAAAATCTATTTTCACACCATTGCGGTGACTTTCGCCTTCTTATCCATATTATATCGTGCTCACTTCTTTTTTGCAATGGTATAGTATGCCGACCATTACCGCTTCATACTTGCTGCTGTCCATATTCTGAAGCACAGCGGCTGCGGACTGGAGGGACACGCTATACTCCGGGGAACAGCCGCCAAACAAAACAGCGATTTTCAATCTTTTCATTGCTCTGCCTGCCTTTCTGCCAAATATTCCTCCAGGCACAGCCCTTTTTCATACATCTCTGTGGCGGCCTCAACGCCAACATACCGATAATGCCATACTTCCTCGGCAACGCCCGTGATGTTGGTTTTATCTCCAGGGTAACGGAAGATAAAACCGTATTTGTAGCTGTTTTCTTGCAGCCAGAAATAAAGATCATAGGTGGCTCCGTTGATGTCCACGGCTAAACCAATTTGATGTTCACTGTATCCGGGAACAGATACCCATTGCTTTGCCAGTTCCTCCGCTTCGCTCTGGGAATTTCCCTCTTTGCGGTATCCAGCCACTTTGTCGTCATAGAGCTGCTGCTGCTTTTTCTGCGTGCGGTAACCGGATACGACCATAGGCAGTTGATCCCAATTTCCTTCCTTTGCTGCTTCCAACATCTCCATGAGAGGATCATAGATGCATTCATCTACTTTCTCACCGCCGGGCACCTCTACCAGTTTTGGCTCGTAGTTTTCGGGGATCGCGTTTTCATAGTTTACCAACACTAAGTTCCAGTCGGTGTCATCATTTGCTGTCTGCGTGTTTTGAGGTGAGCTTTCATCCAAAAGACCAATTTGCACATTATCAGGCCCCTGCGTTGCGGTGTCGTTTACTTGGGAATTTTCAGGCGATTCTTTATCTCCAAACAATGTGAACGCATATACACAAACAGCCACGACCAGAATGACTGTGGCAATACTTCCCCAAGGAAAGCGCCTCCGCCGCTGCTTTTGCCTCCGGCGATGACCTTCATTGGGAACAGGCAGCATTTTTTCTTCCATCATATAAAGCCTCCTTTCTGAAGGGGAACAAAAGCGCCCCTGTCAGCATTTATTGTACTGAACAGCGGCGCTTGGAACTTTAATATGAAGTTGTTTATTTCCTAAGAAAATCCTAATGTAAGGGGGAAGTTTTACTTATGTTCTATTCATAACCCGTTTCATAATTATAAAGCGGCCAATCGGCATAAAAGAGCGGATTGGCAAGCATGGTGTCGGAGCGTGTTTCTGAATAGCGGTTATGATCTAATCTCATTCCTATATAGTAGCAAAAAATCTGTGTCAGTCGTATCCTTCCCATCATTTCGCTCCTTTCGGTGATTTGTTTCATAAAAGAGCAAATCCATGCTCCCGTCAGTATCATTCTACTGGACAAGAGCATGGATTGTTTTAATAAGAAGTTTATTGATTCCTAAGAAAATGCAAAGAAATTGCTAATTTGACAACGGCAAAGAGACTGTAAATGTGACCACATGATTTTTGCTGGATGCGCTGATTGCCCCGCCATGCAGCGTGACGATCTCCTTTGCTATGGCTAATCCAAGCCCTGTGCCGCCTGTATCAGAGGAACGAGACTGATCTACCCGGTAGAATTTATCGAAAAGAGACGCCAATGCCTCATTTGGAATATCTTCGCCGCTGTTCTGAAACCGAATGATGACTTCATGTTCCAATTTTTCTGCGGAGATCACAATCTCGGTATGTGGGAAGCTATACGATGCGGCATTTTTCAGAATGTTGTTGAATACCCGTGCCAGCTTTTCCGGATCGGCTTCGATGGTCAAGTTCTCGTCAAGATGCAGGGTAACGGTGTTTCCCCTGGGAGCCAAAACAGGAGACAATTCATCCGATAGTTGGACCAGCATATAATAAAGGTCGATGGTTTCCTTGGACAAGGTGATTTTCTGAGATTTATATTTTGTGATCTCAAAAAATTCATTTACCATCGTCTCCAGTCGGCAGGCTTTTTCCAACGCGATATGAACCCGCGCAGCCCTCTGCTCAGGGGGCATATTCGGATCTTCCTCCAACAGATTGAGGTATCCAATTACAGATGTGAGTGGGGTCCGAATATCATGGGCCAGGTACATAACCAATTCGTCTTTCCGCTGTTCAGCCAAAGCGGTTTCCATTTTTCGTTCTGCTAAAGTTTGTTTTACAGAGTTTAGCTTCCGCTCAAATGGCAGCATTTCCGGTGACAACTGGATTTGCTTTTCATCGTCTGCCAGCAATGACTCTATCCCTTGATTGACCTCTCTGAAATAGCCGGTAACCCACCGAAAAATTCGTACCATGAGGACTGTAAATATTAGAAGAACGGCCACAGCGAAAAAAATTTCTTTATTACCTCGAAAATGGTCACTGTAATAATAAAATGCTGCTTCATGCTTCGTGTCGAATACGGTTTCCAGAATCCATACAATCAGATCGCCAATTCGCTGTTTCCAGATAAAAAGATACAGCCCCACCACCACAACGATAGAGGTAATGACCTTCATGCAAACTCGTCGAATGAGTTTGGATTGAAAAGCAAAGTATTCGTCTTTTTTATCAACTTTCAATTTTATATCCTACCCCCCATATCGTCTTAATGAATCTGGGCTTGTCCATGCTATCTCCCAATTTCTCCCGCAGGTGGCGGATATGAACGGTGATGGTGTTGTTGGATTTGCTGTAATACTCGTCCTGCCAGATTTTGTGAAACAAATCTTCTGAACTGACTACATTCCCGGTATTTTCCAGAAGAATACGCAGGATCGAAAACTCCGTAGGTGTCAGCACCAAGGGCGTTTCCCCCAAAAAGCAGGTATGTGCCTTGATATTCATTGTCAAGGAACCGCAAACAAGATTATCTTCTGATACGGCAGACGAGGTTTCACCGGTATCAGAATGAGCAGGATTGTACTTTTGATACCGGCGAAGCTGAGACTTTACCCGTGCAATCATCTCCAGAGGGCGAAACGGCTTTGTAATGTAATCATCCGCTCCAAGAGTAAGGCCGGTAATTTTATCAGTCTCAGCATCTTTGGCTGTCAGCATGATGATGGGGTAGGTATGATGTTCCCTGATTTTCTTGCATAGAGTGAATCCATCTATGTCAGGAAGCATAATATCCAAAATTGCAAGATCAATGGGGGTTGTTTCAATGCAGTTAAGGGCTTCTTGGGCCGTATAAAATTTGAATACAGTGTAGTTTTCGTTTTTCAAATAGACTTCTATTAAATCCGCAATTTCTGTTTCGTCATCGACTACTAATATTTTATTAGACATGAAGTCACTCTCCCTTCAAAGAGTATATATTATTATATTATCAAAGCCAAACACAGCACATCCTTATTATTTCATGAGAAAACATTAAGATTTTCCTAATTTCTCACAGATTGCAATATCTTGGGGCTGAATTTTGGCAAGTTAAGAAACCCCTTGATATATTAGTTGTATCTGTTCATCTCTAAGCTATATTATATTTCGTTCTTATTTATTAAGCAATGATTCGCCTATTAAAGATAGAGTAAACTTACTGTCAGTTGGAGAGTCGCAGAAGATTCCCTGCTATGAATTTGCCCAGATCGTTTTCTCATAGTCTACTTCTCCCACAGTGTTTTGTCAAATACCTCCCAGACGCTCCCGGATTGCAAGCTTTTTCCGGATGTCTATACTCGGGATGGTTGCCTGCAGCTTTTCGATGTATACCCTGTCATTGTCATGACTGTGGAGTAACAGACCGCATCGCCCGACTTTCTGTGCGGCCTTTGCCAACATGAAGCGGCATGATTCTTGTGGTTGCCATAATGCTTCCTCCTCTCCAAACACAAAAGCTGCCACCCAACGAATCTTTATCGTCGAAGTGACAGCTTTCTGTCATTATGCACACCTTTGTAATGGTGCTTTTATGTTCTTTTACTATTCAAAAATTCAACCAGCGCATAGACTGTCGTTACCGGATTACTGTCTCGGCAGATCACAGCAACCTGATCTCTGGTTAATCTCTCCACTCGTTCTTTTGCGTACTGAATAGCTTCTGGCTGATGTTCCTGCAATTCTTCAAAAACATCCACACTTTTTCCGTAATTTTCCAAATATCCTTTGTTTTTCAAGATGTCAATTACCGTAGTGGAATCTTTCAAATATCCATTCCGTTTTTCAAAATGGAGCAGATACCAATATTCAAATGCCGGATTGGAATATGCGATTTTGTACCCATGCTTCTCCGAATAGGAAATTGCAGCTTGAAGCTCAGAGTCTTTATTATCATCACAGTCAAATACACACCAAAGCTGATCTCCGTCTTTCGGATAATAATCTGCTTGAGAGATCAGTGATTTTGCGTGTTTCACCAAATGTTCCGCCGCTTTATGTTTTGATGGAATTGGGATAATATCCACCAGGCAGTTTCGCGAACGAAAATGTTTGAAATAAAGTGTCTCTGTTTCTTTTCCTTCGCAGATGATATAAACAATCGGTTTACGCTTCCGCCGCTTAACTTTGTTCGGATCATACTCTTTTCGCATCTTGCTCATCAGGCGTCA
>OGRP01001396.1_pt1 | contig 16161 bp, 20 predicted proteins | sample 1553531 | NCBI WGS metagenome assembly OGRP01 (sample SAMEA2580045, study PRJEB22360) | human gut metagenome | biome: human gut; feature: human-associated habitat; material: faeces | place: Denmark | collected 2008/2010 | reverse complement strand
CACTTTATAATACCAGTTAGGTGTTAAAGAATTGTAGGTATCAAAATTAAAATTTATATAACATTTTATCCATATCCTCTACTCCCCCCATTCAAATATTCTCTTCTTTCGCTTATAATAAGCCTTGCATTTTATAAAAACTAATACAAAATTTATGATTTTATTCTCCTCCTGTCATCATCAAATCAAACACTGTCTCCTCAATAACCCTAACACACTTTTCCGTATTATTCTTAATATCTTTTCCCCAAAACCGAATAACTGTCCATCCATCAGCCAATAGTTTTTTATTAACCCAATCATCACGTTCCCTGTTTCTCGATATTTTATCAACCCAATATTCTGCATTACTACTTTTCTCCAGCCTTGGCTTAAGAACCTCCCAATCCTTGCCATGAAAAAATTCTCCGTCACAAAATATCGCTATCTTAGACTTTATAATAGCTATATCCGGTTTTCCTGGAATATCTCTACAGTTTTACGATATCTGTATCCTCTCTTCCATAAAGCTTTACGCAATATGACTTCTATACATGTATCCTTGGATCTAATATGCTGCATATTTTTATGTCTTTGCGCTTTTGTTAGATTATCCATATCATTTCCTCTTAAAATCACAACACTATAGTTTTCTGTAAATTATCTACCGATCAGGGAACTCTCAGCAAACATAGCTCTATCCTATTCGTAATACTTATTACATTTCTACAATGTTAAGCATAGCCATTCCTATAACACAAAACTTATACAGATAAACTCTTTGCCTTACTAATTTTCCATAGGCATTCCCTGCAAGAATATTATCCACTATTATTTATTTCTACCGTCAATATCTGCAGGACTTAATATTCTTACCAGTTATCACGTTGTTCACATCCAATAATAACATCTTATTATGCTAAATCTTTCATCAACACTTGCCGATTTACACTAAAAATATCACATAGCCGCTTATGGCTATATGGCGCCTTATTATGCCGTTCCACTATATTTATCATATTAGTCACGCTGACAGCAGAACCATTCACTCCAGATGCATTTACAATTGACTATATCTGTTTATCAATATTTGCACCAAATCCTCCTGCTATATAAGAGAAAAAAGCCAATCTTTTATCCGACTCACTATAATTTGACAGTTTCTCTATATAATTATGCACCATTCTATTATAAACTCTGTTATCTCTACAAATCCAGCCATTCTTAATCATCATAAAAATCATCCAACACATATGTTGTAACAGGTGTTATGTATAATTCATATCTGATAATCAATTTGATCAATTCATTGCCATCAATTAGTGTGATCGTATTCCCCGCTCTGGCAGCCTCTCTAGCATTATTTGTAAAACGACTGTTTGTTATAAAAACTCCATAATCTGCCTGATATTTATTCATAGCACCCAGAAACTGATTTATATCTGGCTCACTAACTGGACTATTATTAAATCTCTTGCACTGAATCACTACTCTTGTTGTTCTAAAATCGTCTTCATCTATATGATAGCCATATCCATCAATACCACCGTCATTAGAAACTTGTACGCCTTTATTTGTAAACTGTACTCCCATCCTCGTAAGTAAGGATCTTGATAGTTGCTCAAATTTTGCAGGCGACATATTTGCAATTGCGCTCTGTAATTTCACCTTAAAATCATCCAAAAGTTCTTCTTTTTCAGATTCATTTTCTTCATCTTCCACCATCGGTGTAGCTGTAACATTTTTCTTATTCCTATTTTTTGCAGAATGCTCCTCCCAATATTTACGAGCCTTATCCCTTACCTCCGTTTTTACATTAAACCTAGTCAAGTCTATACTTGCACCTTCTGAGGTAAGTGTAATCTTTGGATTATACTTTTCATACGATAACACTCCTACATATCCAAGTTCTTTTATTGCAAAATTAAATTTGAAATCAAACTTTTTATATTGGTTTCCAGTCTTGTTTGAAGTGTAGATCTTTTGTTCAAATTCAGCTATACGTTCATCCTTTTCACTAATTCTATCACGTATCTCTGATCGGTCTAACTGTCCACCAGCCTCCTGAAGCACCTCTATTATAGGCTTGATAAGCTGTGATATCTGCTCTTCAGAATTTAACGTATCAAAATACATAATTGGTTAATTCCTCTCTTTTTCCCAATAGTCGTTATTCTACTAGTCATCTAAGCACAAAAACCTAAAGAATACTATTGTTTTACTGTATTCTCTAGGTTTTATATTTTACTCAAACTCAGCAAATTGTTCTCTTAACTTAAACCACTTATTTTAGTTTTATAAAAATCTGCGATATTTTACTTCATTTGCACATTTTATTTTAGCTTATTGTTTTTCTGTTGCTTTACCTTTCATAAGTGTTTTCTTTTATTTTTTTCTAAATATGATAAAATTGGATTATCTACTGCATCTGGATCATCCATCATTTGCCTAATCTGCTGAACAATTTGATTTTTATATGATTCTAATGCAGGAATAAGTGTATATATACTAGAATCATCTATTACAATTGTTCTGAAATCATTTATATCAAAAGGAATTTTATCACACTTTCTAATGATATGAATAGTTGGCTTTTTAGTTGCATGTCGCAATGCTAACTCATAAAAAACATTAGGATTATGATATGACAAATCACAAACCACAAATGCTGCATTCATGATATAATCTATTATTTGATTAGTAATCATCCCTGGTTTTCCTATGTTATCAGCCCGTATAACCTTATATTCAAATTTTTCAAACGCAGGCACAACGATACTTTCCAAAAACAAATCAGAGTGCTTACGTTCTTCAGTTTCTGCCTCCCCTATTGGCGCTATATAAAAGCAAACCTTTTCTAAATCCGCACTATTTGAGTGATTACCTATAGTATCAATTTCTTGATTCTTTACAATAAATCCCTCATCTACATTCGATTCCAAATCATTTCCATTTTGCGCGACTTCTTCAACAACTTGCTCAATGGAGATCAATCGTTCTGCTCCTGATAATATTTTTATAATGCCTAAATATTTAGCGTTTTCAATAAAGAGTTCCGCTCCGTCTTCTCTATACTCTTCATCAAGGTTAAGTTCTCCTAAATAATCTATTATAACAGATTTAATAGGTAATTTTGATCCTTTGTATTTCTCATATATAGCTTTAAAATATTCATTACCACAAATAATAAGATTAAATTTAGCTTTAAGTCGATTTTGTAAACTTTCTTCCGGGTTAAATGCCACATACCCATCTTCTGACAGTTCTAAATATTCAGCTTGATATCCCCCACTCGTAAAACCGTATTTTGATGAAGCTGTAATCATTGATCTACTTGGACCACTATCCGGTGATTTTCCTAACTGATCAAACAATGTTATTCGCCTTATCTTTTGTCCAGATGCATATTTCCATATTCCTTCAGGTAAAATCACACACTCCGAAGCGCACATTGTTGCAAAAGGCATATTTCTTCTACTTCTCTTCTTTTTCCCTTCTACCTTCTCTGATTTTACTCCATTTGTCGTAATCTGTTCTTCTTCCATTCATTCCTCCAAAACACTATTTGCAATATCCTTATAATTTGATTGACAATATTATCTTTTTTAATACTATATAAAACATTATATCATACTTATCCACAAATGCCACCTTGCAAGGCATTTTTTAATTATTTAGAATTCTCTACACCTTTTCCAACATATTATTTATTTTCTCTAATTTTTAATTGTTATTTGTGTCATGAACAATATTTTTTCATCTTAATTTTTATTTTAGATAAAGTGCATGTATTTAAGCAATGACGCTCCCCCAATAACATCTTGTACTTTCTCCGACTGTATCAGTACCCTAATTTTCTCATCCCCATCCTCAATCTCAGGCTTACCACACCTCAAGCTATCTGGATGTTCCGACACACAACAATCCTTATACCAACATTCACCCATAAGAGTCCCTTTAACAGACCACTTCTCATTTTGCGTAAATTCGCCCACCAATGACTTCATCACTCGTTCTGTAGAATATCTCTTAAAACCTGCTATATACTGCAATGTCTTCTCGTCATCAATCTTTGATATATTGATTCTATGATTTTCAACTGCCGTCAAGACTTCTTCGCGAATTTTGATTTTATCTGTCTTTCCAGTGCCTGTCCACTCCACAAGCTTATCAAAGGCAAGAATCAAGTATTCAAAGCAAATCATATCCAGAATTATAATCTTGCCCTCAGCTTTATCTGCTATTGATTTCAGTATGCGATACTTATTACGAATATCCTGATTATCAACAACATAATCAAATGCAACATAATATGAATCGTCATCTTTAATGTCAATGTCTAACACTGCATCCAATAATCCCTGATTACTTCCTTTACTTTCAACCACAAGTTCATTATCAAAGAAAAGTTGATTTACTAATTTCCAGAAATGAAATCCTGCGCCGGTGTCTTCCGTCCATAAATATCTCATATCACACTTCCTCTTCCAGTGTTATTCTATTGTTATCAAAATTCAACACCTTAAAGCTCTTATCAGATACATTAAGTCCGTCACAATTTCTTAGAAAAAGCATATACTGATTTGAGAACTCAAAATTAATGAATCTCCTAACGTCATCATTTATCAAGTAATCTGCATTATCTATCACGATAAAACAATCCCGGCACTGCTTTATTACTTCTAAGAAACCATCTGATTTGTAGTTAAATAATTTGATTGCCTTATATTCGTCTGTCAGTCTTATATCTTCCAACATTTCGTAAAGAACTGTTTTACCTGTACCGCTGTCTCCACCAACAAGTGTTATTCTATCGTCAAATTCCAAATCATATGAAAAAGGATCTGCTTTAAATATAATACTCTTATAAATCATCTGCCGCCCTCCTTTCATACTCCTTGCTCCACCAGGCATTATAACCTCTTCCGCCAGTAACTATATCTGAATCATTGAATCTGATTTTTGCATCATTTGGAATGTCAAAAAGCGTTGGTCTAGACATATAAATCTTTATATTATCCATAGTAAAAATGATTCTGAGCACATTCGGGCCGCATTCTTCAACATTTACCACATTATCAGGATGCTTTACAATATTAAGTAAAGTTTTACAGCCTGATGACAAATTACGAATTGTGCCCAAGCCATATTTTGTCTCAATGTGCTTATCTGGCGTCAGTTTTGCCTCATCCACCTGTCGTATTAAATCAATTTCTTTTTGTGACATTTCTTCATTACCTGTATTTAAGTTAAAATACAGGTCATTCTGAAGTATCCAATCCTTTGAGTTCTTTTTTTCTGTATAGATATTTATCATTGATATTTCTCCTTCAATTTACTATCAATTTTGTACCAATGTCTTTTTACCTGATTCCGAATATCACTCTCAAGTACCTTACTTTGACTAAATATCTCATCCGCTTTATATGCATATGTTAAGAAATTTCCATGATCTTTAGAATACTTACTTGCCCCTAAATGTGTATACGAATGATAAACTGCTTTCTTTCCAGCATTAAACGATTTTTCATCCATATTCTCTTTGATTCTTTTAATTTTTCTATATGCTCTACAATAAAACTTTCCTTAAAGAGTACCCTAACATAAGAGCTAATGCTTCTGCAAGGATAAATAAAAATTATTGATTATCCCTCTACGTCGCAAAATACTATTTAGCATCGGTTACAATCGGAAAGTTCATTTCAACAATAAACTCTTTTTTTTCTATTTTTGCTTCAATCTCTCCATCCATCCGACTAACCAACTCCTTTGCAATAGATAGTCCCAATCCAGTAGATGTTTTACTTCTGGCAACATCTGCTTTATAAAATCGCTCAAATACCTGATCTATATTAATCTGTTCTGGATGTGTAACCTGATTGCTGATTCTAAGCACCGCCTGATTTTGATCACGTTCCAACACAATGCTAATCTTCTTTTCTCCATGATCCAGCCCATTTTTTATCACATTCTGGATAACACGGCGGAGTCCCTGCCTGTTTCCATGTATATACAACTGTTCTTCCGTAATATGAATATCCGGCTGAATTTCCATTCTTACCCATTCATCATAGTATGAAAAAACTGTTTCTTTCAAAATCCGGTTCATACAGCACAATGTCAATTCCAAACTGTAAGATTCGTTTTTTAACTTTGTAAACATAAAAAGTTCTTCCAACATTTCATTCAGACTATGAATTCTTTCGTGGATAATGCTTAAATAACGTTTCTGATCCTCTATATTTTCACATTCTTCCATTAGCTGGAAATATCCGTCCAAAGATGTCAGTGGTGTGCGGATATCATGAGAAAGATTTGTATAAGTGTCCGCAATCAGAGCTTCTTTCTCCTGATAATGCTGCTTCTCTTTTCTTCGCAGTTCCAGAAGCTCATTCAACTTGTCAGAAAGCTTTCCTATTCCACCCACATCAAATTCATGGTTAACCAACATGTTACTGTCATGTTTCATCATAAACGCCAATTGGCGGCAGATGTCTTTCACCTGCCGCTGGTATTTCCACATAATAATAAATTGTAAGATAATAATTCCTGCTAATATCCCAATTACGATATACATCCGTTAAATATCCCTCTTTTGAAAAACAACGCTGCTTACTGATATCATCATAACGATGAACACTATTGCCACACCAAATGCCGCCAAACACTCATTTCCACTTGGATTCATAGGAAGCAGTGATAATTTTCCTGTTATCGTATACTTATAAATCTGGAAATTCTGAATTCCTATTTTTTGAATAGCACTATTGATCACCCCATACACAATGGTCATTACATTCATGCTAAGACAGACAGCAATGACCATGCTGATTACATTATTTTTCAAAATAATTGCAATCGCCATACAAATCAGCACAAGTGCATAATGAAGAGCCAGTTCAGTCACAAAATAAGATAAAATTGCCTTTGTATTTCCCCATTCCAATTCCCCGAAAACAATACCATTCGCCGCTGCCTGAAATAAGAATGCACCTGCCATTGTCAGTACCGTAAAGACAGCCAAGGCAATTGCCCTGGAAAAAATCAGAGTTCCTCTATTTCTAACCTGACCTCCTATATTCTTAATATATCCGCTACTGATATCCGCTGTTGAAAACAGAACAGTAAAAATCACCAAAAGCAGTGCATACAATTTTCCTTGGGAATTGGCAAAAAAGATATCATATACCGTCACCTTTTCTCCCGGCTCCGTAGGCAGCGTTACCATCATTCCCACATTAATATTATCCACAGTAGGTTCAGTAACCTGCTCCTGTTTCATGACATCCTTTTCAGTCAAAAGCTCATAATCTGTCTTGCTTAAAGATGTTGTAATCAATAATATTGCTGCCAGTACGATCCAGATTACATACATACTTTTGGTTTTAAGCATCCGGTATAAATCCATTTTTATTATATTAAGCATGATCCGCACCTCCCGTCAGATTCAGAAAATAAGTTTCCAGTTCTTCACTGGTTATGGAAATCCCTTTTACCGGAATTCCTGACTTTGCAAGTTCCATATTCAACGCTGCACTTTCATTCAATCGTTCAAAAATATGAATATGCTCTTTATCTGTTACCTGATAGTTGGTAAATCCCATAGAATCCAGCACTGGAATCGCCTGTTTCGGATGATCCAATGTCAACTCTATCCGTTCACTGCATCTTCTTATTAATTCTTCTCTTGTAATTTCCTGTAATAAACTTCCATTATGAATAATTCCATAATCAGTAGCAATCTTAGATAATTCCTCAAGAATATGACTGGAAATGCATATTGTCATATTCTTCTCTTTCTGAAGTCTCTGAATCGTATCCCGGATCTCTGCAATACCCTGTGGATCTAATCCATTGATTGGCTCATCAAGAACTAATAAATCTGGTTCTCCAACCAAAGCAAGACCAATTCCCAAACGCTGTTTCATTCCAAGTGAAAAATGTTTTGTTTTTTTCTTTCCCACATCCTCCAGACCGATAATTCTCAATATTTCTTCAATATAACTTTTTTTCTTTATTCCAAACAGCTTGCATTTGATATTCAGATTTTCATATGCGGTCATATTTCCATATAATCCCGGTGCTTCAATCAGACATCCCACACGGGAGCGGACTTTCTGTAAATCCTTTCCCTTGTATCCGAACATCTCGATTTCTCCACAAGTTGGCTTGGAAAGTCCACTGATAATCTTCAGACAAGTTGTCTTCCCAGCTCCGTTCCGACCGATAAAACCATAAATAGCACCTTTTTTAATATGCATATTGACACTGTCCACAGCTTTATGGTGTCCATATTGCTTAGTCAAATTTCTTGTTTCCAATAACATTTCGCTCAAGTTTTTCATCTCCTTTTTCTTATCTGCATTTATCATAAAGGAATAATCCTAATCAAACGCAAATAAATAGTAAAAAAAGAGTAAAGATTATAGATGAAGACGATAACCGATTCCCCAGACCGTTTCAATATATTCCTCAGATGTAACTGTTTTTATCTTTTTACGAATATTGCTTATATGTACATCCAGAGTTTTTGTTTCACCCATATATGGTTCGTCCCACGCATATTCAAAAATGTCCTCTTTACTGAAAACCTGCTTCGGATTTCTGAGCAGTAATTCTAAAATCGCAAACTCCTGTCTTGTTATCTTAGGAAGTATTTTTCCACCAATGCTGACCTGAAAAGTAGCTTTGTTCAATACCATCTCTCTGAACGAAAGGTTAGATTCTTTTATTTCCTTTTCTTCTGTATGACGAAGCTGTACCTGAATTCTTGCCAGTACCTCTCTGATTTCAAAGGGTTTCGTTATATAATCATCAGCCCCACTAGTTAAAACCTTTACCTTTTCATCCAAGCTATCTTTCGCAGTCAAAACAATAACCGGAAAATTTCCCTTTTTCCGTATTTCCTCCAGAACTGCTTCTCCTGTAATTCCCGGCAACATCAAATCCAGCAACACCAGTGCATAGCTATGCTCCTGCATATTCAAAAGCAGCTTTGCCTCAGTTCCGGAAAACGCCTGCTCACAGGAATAGCCTGCTTTAGATAATGCTTCCTGAAGCAGATTATTGATATTTGTATCATCTTCTACAATCAGTATTTTCTGCATGATAGTTCTCTCCTCTATTTTACACTGTGAAAACATTATTTTCTTGCATTATACGCTTTTCCTTTTTTTCCCGCAATTACTCCCCACAGATTCCCCGGAATTCTCCAGTACATAACATACTTTTTGTTCCAGCTGAACTTATAATTTTCAGTATTCCTGTGCTTCCAAGATGCATATATCACTTTTTCCTTACCATTATGCCTTTATTTCTCCATCAGTGCTTTCGCAACCCTTATCCCGCCCACAAATAGAGCCAAACTAGAGCCATTTGATAAAACAAATGCCGGAAGCCCGCATAAATACAGGCTTTCGGCATTTTAGTCCGTTATTCAAACTCGGCAAGTTGTCGTTTTAACTTAACCTGTTTTGTTTAAGTATTATTAAAAATCTGCCAATATTTTACTTTATTTGCACACTTTATTTTGGCTTACTGATTTTCTGTTGCCAAAGTGTTGCCAAGAAACGGTTTTTAACAATCTTGTCATTGCAACACACCTATGATGTAATTAATGCCTTAATTTCTTGATGCATTTTTTCATAATCATATTTTTTCCCTTTTTCCTCCAATACATATATTCTGATAAACTCACTTTTATAATTTGCCAATTTACTAACAATTGACAATTTATCCCCCGCTAAATATGAAATTTTTCCATTGTCTGGGTCATACAATTTCACTGCCTCACGTAAATCCTCTGAATCGGCATTTTTTTCTGCTACTTTATAGCTATTATGTATTTTTTCAATTGTAATTGGCACAATTTGATAGCCCCACCTATCACTACCTATAATTTGAGTAATCTTGTCCGGATTCTTTTTTAATTCCCATTTCAAAACTGCAAACTCTTGAGATGGCGAATCTTCATACAAATCTTTTATTTCAAATATTACTTTTGGACGTATTCTATCTCTATACATTTCATACAGTCTCTTATACTCTTCATCATTCGTTTTATCATAATATTCTTTTAAAGATACCTCAAAAAAAGAATCATTAAACTTTAAAAACTCCTCATCATTCACACTATCGTGTATTTCTTCCAATGAATTATATAAAAAATTACCACTTTGAACTAATTTAATGTACATGCACTTTACCATTCCTTCAAAAGCAGCATTCGTTTTATGAAAAATAACCTGTGAATAATGAAAATATCTTGACATCAAAAAATGTTCTACAACATGTTGCCCCTTTTTATTACATGCTAGGACTTTTTTCCCTGGCAAATCGGAATCTTCTACAACCATTAATAATCTAACTAAATACTGCAAATCAACTAAACCATATTTTACTCCTGTTTGATAAGAATCCCTTAACAAATAATCTAATCTATCAGCATCTAAACTTGAATGAAGTAACTGAGTATAAACCATATTTCTAGATCCATATTCTCCTGTAAAAATCTCTCCAATTTCTTCAGAATCCAATCCATATTTTTCTAATATACCTTTAATCTCCTGATTATGAATAATAATATATTTTCCTAAGTGCTCATGATGTGCCGATTTTGAATGGGACGATGACATCTCGTACAAATGTTTTTTCTCGTTTTTTCCCACTAGCTGAACAATACTATTTGCATTTTGGTTATCTTTACAATAACTATAAACACTTTCTCCTAAATGAGAAAGAGGATAATGTCCAATATCATGCAATAATGCAGCTGCACGCATCTTTACAACATCATCCTCTGTAAGCATCCCCTGTTTCAACAAATGTTCTGTCATTAATCCCATAATATATAAAACACCTAGTGAATGAACATATCTAGAATGTTCTGCCCCCGGAAAGACAAAATTGACTCTTGCTAATTGTCTTAAGCCACGCAAACGCTGAAAAATTGGCGTATCAATAATTTCTAATTCCATTTGTGTAATAGCAATTCCGCCATAGACAGGATCATTAATATATTTAACAATTTTCAATCTTTCATCTGCCATTTCTTATACCTCCAGTTGAATAAAACCTTTTTTTCGGAGCGTACCGAAGGCATAAGCACACTGTTCTTTATTGTATTGTGGTTTTTGCTTTATAAGTGCGCCAAAAAGAGCATTATCCCCTTCATCAATTTTCCAACTTCTCTTATTGTTAAAAATATATAAGAGTGAGGCTAATAATTCATACCAAGATGCAATCCCAAAATCTGCTCTTTTATCTTCTAAAAGTGAATTTACTATGTCTATATTATTTTCTGCAGATGAAGATAAACTATATCCACTAAAATCATTACTTGATAAAATTTCCAAATTATTATAAACATAATTTGTTAAGGAAGGGGAATATGGTCCACGCACATACCAATTATATGTGTATCCCAAATCTGTTCCTAAAGACTGCAAAAGATATATCTTTTTTTGACAAATAAGTCTATCTTCAAAACTTTCTTTACTAATTTCCATTTTCTGAAATACAATTCCGTTTGCAATATCAATATTATTCATTATAATCAACCTTCCATTTTCAAATGCACTTTTATAGTAGCATAATTAGAATCAAGTCTCAATTGTTTTTTCATAGTACCATTTACTAGTATATTCATATTCGCTCGCAGTATATTCCGAACATGTGTTCTATTTTATAATATCAAATTAATCAACCAGCGTCAACTAAGAACTATTAAATTCTATACTGTTTAAATTGGCATCATTTTCCATCATTTTGACACCCCATAAAATATCTATCACCTAATATAATCTATCAGATGTATCATGCCGGAAATCCAATCGGCTATACCGATTTGACCTCTGCCTACTGGCAACAGCACATCATTTGTGCCGGAAGAATCAAACAATAGAAAGGACTTGAAATATGTTTAAGAAGAAAGAAAAAACAGAGAAAGAACCTAAGAATAAGAAAATGCGTACCATGAAAGTCGGGACACATAAGAAATCTGTCCTGCTGTTGTGGGCGGTGCTTTTAGCAAACACCAGCTTTGGTGTGTATAAGAATTTTACCGCTATTAACACACACACGGTACATGAAAAAGAAATCATTCAGCTAAGATTGAACGATACCAATGGGATTGAGAATTTCGTCAAGAACTTTGCAAAAGCCTACTACTCATGGGATACCAGCAAGGAAGCCATTGAAGCGAGGACAGCGGAAATCAGTAAATACCTTACCAAAGAATTGCAGTACTTGAACGCCGATACCATCAGAACGGACATACCAACCAGTGCGACTGTTACAAATGTGCTGGTCTTGAATGTAGAACAGTCTGGAACGGACGATTTTACCGCTGCCTACGAAGTAGATCAGCAGGTAAAAGAGGGAGAACAGACACAGGCAGTCACAGAAAACTATACCGTGACCGTTCATGTAGATAAGGACGGTGCAATGGTCATTACCCAAAATCCTACCCTTGCTCCGGCGGTACAGAAATCAAAGTATGAACCGAAAGCACAGGAAGCCGATGTCAGTGTCAGTTCCGACACAGTTAAGGACGCTACCGCTTTCTTGGAAACATTCTTTAAGCTCTATCCGACAGCTACGGAAAAGGAACTTGCCTACTATGTCAAAGACGGTGTGCTTGCTCCTGTATCCGGCGACTATGTATTTTCGGAACTGGTAAACCCTGTCTTTACCAAAGACGGCGACAACCTCAAAGTCAGCGTGTCCGTAAAGTATCTGGATAACAAGTCGAAAATGACGCAAATCTCACAGTATGAGCTTGTGCTTCATAAGGACGATAACTGGAAGATTGTAGAATAAATGTTACAGCAGAATAGTATGGTAATTGTTTATCCAATCTATACTATTCTGCTTACAATTAGATTGACAAAATAAGAATCCCTCTCATATAATTGGTTGCAATTGTATTGAGGAAATACAACCTTAAATGTATAATGGGAAAGTAGCATTGCAGGAATGAGGTAGGCTAATGAATAAAATATTGATTATTGAAGATGATTTAGAAATAAATGCGTTATTGGCTGATTTTCTAAAAGAAAAAGGATATGCTGTGCATTGCCAATATGATGGACTTCATGTTCTGGATTTTTTGAATAAAGAAAAAATTGATTTGATTATACTTGATATTATGCTTCCTTATCGGAGTGGTGATATTATTTTATCTGATGTACGCAAGAAATTTACGATACCTGTTATTATTATTTCAGCGAAAGAAACTACACAAAATAAAATCGACTTGCTTCGTCTGGGAGCAGACGATTATATCACAAAACCTTTTGATATGGAAGAAGTGCTTGCCAGAATTGAAAGTAATCTGCGAAGAGTACAATTTCAAAATAGCCAGACAGAATGTTTGCAATATAACAATCTGACTTTAGACCTAGAGAAAAATACAGCATTTTTGAATGGAATAGAATTATCCTTAACCGCTAAAGAATTTGGCATTTTAGAATTGTTGATGAAATATCCAGATAAAGTATTTTCAAAATCGAATCTTTTTCAAAGTGTTTGGGGTACAGAATATATTGCTGAGGATAATACACTTAATGTTCATATCAGTAATTTACGCAATAAATTAAAAGCGATATGCTCTGATACAGAATTTATTGATACTGTTTGGGGCATTGGCTACCGCCTACATAAAGCTAAGGATTAAACGTTCCTTAGCTTTATTATTTTTTTAACTTTTCTCATTACGATTTAAGAAATTCTTTAAAATTGCCCGTTATACTGGTTTAAGTAAAGGAGGTTTGGGATATGAGTTCAATTATTTTAGAAGCAAAGTCTTTAACCAAAGAATATAAACAAACATTAGCATTAGACCACATAAATTTACAAATAAAAAAAGGAAAAATTTATGGATTTATTGGTCAAAACGGAGCAGGTAAGACTACTTTTTTAAGATTAGTCACAGGGCTTGCGTTTCCAACAAGTGGTACACTTTCTTTATGGGGAAATTCTGGAACAGAAGAATTGCAGAAACAGCGTAAACGAATTGGAAGTATGATTGAAACGCCTGCTCTATTCCCGTCAATGACTGCCTATCAAAATATGGAAGTACAGCGTATTCAACGAGGCATACCAGATAAATCAGTTATTAAAAGGACATTAGATATGGTTGGATTGCAAGATACAGGCAAAAAGAGTGTCCGCAATTTTTCATTAGGTATGCGTCAACGATTGGGGATAGCGATTGCACTTTTAAATACACCAGAACTATTGATTTTAGACGAGCCTATCAATGGTCTTGACCCTGCTGGAATTGTAGAAATCAGAAATTTATTAAAAATTTTGAATAAAGAATATGGTATGACCATTTTGGTTTCAAGCCATATCTTAGAAGAATTGTATCAAACAGCATCAGAATTTATTCTGATTGACCATGGAAAAATTATAGAAGAGATTTCTGATTATAAATTAAATGAACGGTGTAAACGACATATAGCAATTAAAACAACAGATGTTCAGAAAACGGTTCTGGTTTTGGAAGAGAATCTTCATACAGATAACTTTAAACTAATGCCAGATGGCATAATTCGTTTGTATGATTATTTGAATGATTTAGAGACAGTTGCGTCTGCTTTGGCAGAATCGCACATTCTTGTAACAGGACTTTCTGTATCTGGCGATACTTTGGAGGACTATTTTTTGAGCAAAATAGGAGGAACAAAAGATGTCAAATCTCCTAAAAACTGAGTTATATAAGTTGTTTCACAGTTGGTATTTTTGGGGAATTGGAATATTCAATCTCCTTTTAAGTAGCATATTGCTGTTAGATAGTAAAGAACTCTCTTCAAACTTAATTATGGCATCATTATACAATATTCCGTTACTCTATTTTTTGATTATAGTGTTTATAGCATTGTTCATTGGAAGTGATTTTAGTGGAAGAACTTTAAATACTTATATTACTGCCGGACATAAAAGAAGTTCTATATTTAGAGTAAAGTTAATTGTATCTCAAATAGGTTGTATTATCATTCTGGTATTTCCATTATTTGTACATGGAATTATTAGTCAATTTTATATTGGAGAAAAACTTTTTTGGAATGATAGCACATATACTATGGTTTTACTAACTCTATTTGCCATGATAACACTGTGTGCATTACCAATGTTTTTTGCTTTTATTTTTCGTGATATGGGGAAAACACTGACAGTTTCAATGGTTTTATTTTTTGTTATGATTTTTTTGCTGAACAGTGAATCTGCACAAATAATCAGCAGAATAATACCAATGGGACAACTTAGGTTAATTTCATTGCAAAAGGTCTATTCGACAAACTTTTGCTTGTTTGTAGATTTTTTATGGAATTTTATTTTATATTTCATTGCAGGTAGTGCTTTTTTACATACAGACTTGAAATAACCGGAGGTGTTTTTTATGGATAAATTATTAAAACTGGAAAAATATCAGTTGTTACATAATTCTATTTACTGGTGTGGTATGATTGGAATATTTATTTTAGGATTTTTTACAGCAGATACTTATGTTACAGAGGTCATGGGACCGACAGAAGAAATTGCTTCTTCTCTTGCTGATATTTTTAATGGAATGGTGTATGATTCTACGTTTCTTCTTATCATCATGTCGGCTATACTTGCATTGATTTTAGGACAGGAATTTTCTAAGAGAACAATAAACTTAGAGGTCAGTGCTGGACATTCCAGAAAACAAATTTTTACAAGTAAAATAATATCGTATTTAATTGCTTTTAATCTTATGGCTCTTGTCTATCCAGTTTCAGGGTGCATAAGGGAATTTGGACGCTTTGGTGTTGCAGACGTGGGAATGTTTTTTTACAATATTATAAAAGCAATCATTTATTCTTGTCTGCTTAATAGTGCGATATTTCTAATTGCAATACTTATTTGTTGCTATTTACAGGATGCTGTAAAAGCAACTTCGGTTACAGCAATTATTATTTTTGGTCTTAGCTTATATCTTGGCTATGGAATGATGTTGAGATTACCAGTCGGTTTTTTACCTACTTATCAAATCAGAATCGTTGTCAGCATGAAAACCTTTTTTCAACCGATAGCTATTTTAGTAGGATGTATATGGTCTGGTATATTGGTATTGCTTTCGTGGATAAAATTTTGTAAATGTGATTTTAAATAGGTGGAGAAAATGTCTAACATAGAATGGATTTTAATTATCAT
>OGRP01001391.1_pt1 | contig 16192 bp, 11 predicted proteins | sample 1553531 | NCBI WGS metagenome assembly OGRP01 (sample SAMEA2580045, study PRJEB22360) | human gut metagenome | biome: human gut; feature: human-associated habitat; material: faeces | place: Denmark | collected 2008/2010 | reverse complement strand
CTCGACCTGTTTGCCGACAATGTTTACTGTTTCAGCCCGGCGGGCGATGTCAAAACGCTTCCGGTCGGCTCCTGTGCCATCGACTTTGCTTACTCCGTCCACAGTGCGGTCGGCAACAAGATGGTCGGAGCGAGGGTCAACGGAAAACTTGTGCCGATCGAGACGGAACTTCACAACGGAGACCGCGTCGAGATCATCACCTCGCAGAACTCCAAGGGACCGAGCCGCGACTGGCTGAAAATTGCGAAGAGTTCCCAGGCAAAGAGCCGCATCAACCAGTGGTTCCGCCAGCAGAACAAGACGGACAACATCGTCAAAGGCAAGGAAATGCTCACCAACTATGCAAAGCTGAAGGGCAAAAACCTTGGAATCTATACGAAACCGATGTACGAAGAGGCTGTCATGAGAAAGTACGGCTTTCGCGACTGGGATTCCGTTCTTGCGGCCATCGGCCACGGCGGCTTAAAAGAGGGCCAGGTCCTCAACAAGCTGATTGAGACGTACGAAAAGCAGCATAAAAAAGAGATCACCGACGAGCAGGTGCTCGAGGCGGCATCCGGAGAGAAAGTTCTGCCGGTTGGAAAGAGCAAGGGCGGCATCGTCGTGCGCGGTATCCACGATGTGGCAGTTCGTTTCTCCAAATGCTGCAATCCGATCCCGGGCGATGAGATCGTGGGCTTTGTCACAAGAGGACGCGGCGTGACCATTCACCGCACCGACTGTGTCAATGTCCTGAATCTGCCGGAATCTGAGCGGGCGCGCCTCATTGATGCTGAATGGCAGGCAGAGGACAACGGCGGCTCTCTCTATACCGTGGAGATCAGCGTTTACGCAAACAACCGTACCGGTCTTCTGGTGGATATCTCCAAGATCTTTACCGAGCGGAAGATCGACCTTGCGGCGATGAACGTGAGAACGAGCAAGCAGGGAACGGCTTCCATCGATGTGACGTTCGACGTGCACAACAACGAAGAGCTGAACAGCATCATCGAGAAGGTGCGCCAGGTGGAGAGCGTGATCGATATTCAGAGATCGAGAGGATAAAAAGGAGAAAAGCGTATGATAAAGGTAAATTACCGGGCACTTGGAATGCTCTCGACAAACTGCTACGTTGTGGAAAATCCGGACAGCCAGAAGGTGCTGATCGTGGACCCGGGCGATTCGCCGCTGGAGATTGAACGCCAGATCGATGAGATCGACGGCGACCCGGAGGCCATTCTGCTGACCCATGGCCATTTCGACCATATGCTGGCAGCGGATGCGCTGCGGGAAAAATACCATATCCCGGTCTATGTCCATGAAAAAGAGCAGCACCTGCTGGGGGATCCAAAGGAAAATCTTTCCGGGCTCTGGAGCAAACCGTACACGATGCAGGCGGACAAAACCGTAAAAGAGGGCGATGTGCTGCGTCTCGCAGATTTTGAAATCCACGTTCTTGCGACACCGGGGCACACGGCAGGCGGTGTCTGCTACTATATTCCGGCAGAGAAAGCACTTTTTTCCGGTGATACGCTGTTCTGCGAGTCCTACGGAAGATACGACTTCCCGACATCCTCCGGCAGAGAGCTGATCGAGTCGGTCAAGCGCCTGTTAAAAGAGCTTCCCGGGGATGTGACCGTGTATCCGGGCCACAACGATGAAACTACGATTGAACATGAAAAGAGGTACAATCCCCTTGCTTAATATCAGCCTTTGTTTTAATAGAAAAGATTTTGAATACGATGTGTATTCCCTGATCAAGGCATTCTATCCGGGCTGTGAGATTACCTCATGGTACGAAGAGGATGGGGCGCTGGACGGGGAATTTGCATATTATGATACGATCACATACGAGGCGGATCAGATCTGTTTTTCGATTGCAGACGAGAAACATGAGACGCTCGCTTCGCAGTGTGAGGCGGTGGAATATGAAAAAGACCGCCATGAAACGAAAAATGTCCTGAAACGGATGGTATACCGCACGCTTTCCGAAGTGAGCGGCAAAGAACTTCCATGGGGCGATCTCACCGGCATCCGTCCGACGAAAATTCCGATGAAGATGCTTGAAGAGGGTAAAAAAAATGTAGAGATTGCGAAATACATGCGCGAAACTTACTACACCAGCCCGGAAAAGACGGCACTTGCGATCACGATTGCCAACCGGGAAAAGGACATTTTAAAGACGATCGACTACGAACACGGTTACAGCCTGTACATCGGCATCCCGTTCTGTCCGAGCATCTGCCTGTACTGTTCCTTCGGCTCCCATGTGTTAAGCCGCTGGGAGCATATGGTAGATCCGTATCTCGATGCACTGATCAAAGAACTGATCTTTATCAGTGAGAACATGAAGGATTACACCCTTGATACGATCTACATCGGAGGCGGTACGCCGACCACGCTGAATGCGGCACAGATGGAGCGCCTGCTCACGAAAGTGACAGAGCTCTTCCCGATGGAGCAGGTGCAGGAGTTCACCGTGGAGGCAGGACGGCCGGATACGATCAATGAGGAGGTCTTAAAAGCCATCCGCAAATTCCCGGTCACCCGTATTTCGATCAATCCACAGACCATGAACCAGGAAACGCTGGATCTGATCGGACGCCACCATACCGTGGAGGAGATCGAGGAGAAGTTCCGCATGGCGCGTTCCCTTGGATTTGACAACATCAACATGGATCTGATCGTCGGTCTGCCGGGTGAGGACAAGGAAAAAGTGGCGCATACGTTGGAAAAAGTGGAAGCGTTGAATCCGGATTCCCTGACCGTCCATTCCCTTGCGTTAAAGCGTGCAACGAGACTCAACCTGTTCAAAGACAAATATCAGGAGATCTCGTTTGAAAACTCTGCCGAGATCATGAAAATGACGATGGACAGCGCACACCGCATGGAGATGGGACCGTATTACATGTACCGCCAGAAAAATATGGCGGGTAACTTTGAGAATGTCGGCTACTCCCGCGAAGGAAAAGCAGGCATCTACAACATCCTCATTATGGAGGAAAAACAGTCCATTCTGGCCGCGGGAGCCGGAGCGTCCACGAAATTCGTGTTTGAACACGGAGAGCGCATTGAGCGGGTGGAGAACGTGAAGGATCTGAAAAACTACGTGGAGCGTATCGATGAAATGATCGAGAGAAAGCGTATCGGAATGGAGAAGTATCTGCCAAAATGAAAGAAAATTCCAGTCAGCAGCTTCACATGCTGCGCTATACCCTGACCGAGCAGCTCATCCATGGCATGGAAGTGAGCAATTTAGCTTACGATCTTGCGCGGGAACTGGGGTATGAGAAAGAAATCTGCTATGAGCTTGCAAAAGCGGGCGTTCTCCACGATATCGGAAAGATTGTACTGGAGAATTACGTAGAAGAACAGGATACGCTCGTCGTCGAGGAGATGCGCTTTGTGCGGACCCATTCCACACTGGGCTATGAACTCCTGCAGGGACGCGGCTACTCCGATTTTGTGCTGGAGAGTATTCTGTATCACCATGAAAATTATGACGGAACCGGGTATCCGGCCAATCTGGCGGGAGAAAAGATTCCGTTTGGGGCGCGTATCTTACGCATCTGTGATGTGTATTGCGCGCTGACCTCCGACCGCCCGTACCGGAGTGCGTTTCCGCGGGAACAGGCGATGGAGCTTATGACAGAAGAAGTCAAAAATTTCGATCTGAAAATGTTCCTGGCATTTCAGAGAGTGATCCACAGCGGCAGCCGGAAAGCGATCGAGCTTTCTGATGTTGATGAATTGATCTAGGAAATCATAAAGGAGAAAACAGAAAATGGCATTAAAGAAGAAACCGGTTACCGGAATGAAAGATATTTTACCGAAAGAAATGGCAATCCGTGACTACGTGATCCGTCTGATCAAGGAAACTTACGGAACCTTCGGCTTTACCTCCATGGAGACCCCATGCGTGGAGCACATCGAAAACCTGAACAGCAAACAGGGCGGCGAGAATGAGAAACTGATTTTCAAGATCTTAAAAAGAGGAGAGAAGCTGAAACTCGAGACCGCTGAGAAAGAAAACGATCTCGTAGACAGCGGCCTGCGTTATGACCTGACCGTTCCGCTCTGCCGTTACTATTCCAACAACGCAAACGAGCTTCCGTCCCCGTTCAAAGCACTTCAGATGGGAAATGTATGGCGTGCAGACCGTCCGCAGAGAGGAAGATACCGCCAGTTCATGCAGTGCGATATCGATATCCTCGGCGAGCCGACCAACCTCGCAGAGATTGAGCTGATCCTTGCTACCACCACACTGCTTGGAAAACTGGACTTCAAGAACTTTACGATCCGTATCAATGACCGCCGCATCTTAAAAGCAATGGCAGCCTACAGCGGATTCCCGGAGGAGTCCTATGACACCGTATTTATTATCCTCGATAAGATGGATAAAATCGGTTTTGAGGGTGTTGCCAAAGAGCTCGAGGAAGCCGGCTTTGCAAAAGAGTCCGTAGAGAAATACCTGAAAATGTTCGAGGAGATCACCCCGGATACCGCAGGCGTAGAGTACTGCCGTGAGAAACTCGAGGGATTCCTTGACAAAGAGTACGCAGACGGCCTGAAGACCATCATCGACAGTGTCAATGCCGTGAAGACCGCAGAATTCAAGATCGCTTTCGATCCGACTCTGGTGCGCGGAATGTCCTACTACACCGGACCGATCTTCGAGATCGCTATGGATGAGTACGGCGGATCTGTCGGAGGCGGCGGACGCTACGATGAAATGATCGGAAAATTCACCGGAAACCAGACCTGCGCATGCGGATTCTCCATCGGATTTGAGCGTATCGTTATGCTTCTGCTTGAGAGAGATTACCAGATCCCGGGCGCACAGAAGAAAAAAGCGTACCTGATCGAGAAAAACATGCCGGCAGAGGGAATGCAGAAGATCATTCAGCAGGCGACAAAAGAGAGAAGTGAAGGCACGGCCATCAACATCGCCGTGATGAAGAAGAACAAGAAATTCCAGAAAGAGCAGCTTGCCAGCGAGGGCTACACTGAGATCGAAGAATTTTTTGTTGACAAAATGTAAGGAATATCCAATAATAGTAATCGCATGAAAAAACGATGTGCTGCGGATGCAGATTCTTTGTGTCCGCAGTTCCAAATAGGAGGAACAAGAAAATGGCTGAATCCATGAAAGGCCTGAAGAGAACCTGCCGCTGTGCGGAAGTCACAAAAGCAGATATCGGAAAAAAAGTAACCCTGATGGGCTGGGTACAGAAGAGCCGTAATAAAGGCGGAATTATTTTCGTCGATCTGCGTGACAGAAGCGGTATTATGCAGATTATCTTTGAGAACGGCCCGATCAGTGAGGAAGGTTTTGAGAAAGCAGCAAAACTGCGCAGCGAGTTCGTCATCGCCGTAGAAGGTGAAGTTATGGCCCGCTCCGGTGCTGTCAATGAAAATCTGGCAACAGGAGAGCTCGAAGTAAAGGCTGAGTCCTTACGCATTCTTTCCGAGGCAGAAACCCCGCCGTTCCCGATCGAGGAGGATTCCAAGACGAGAGAAGAGCTCCGTCTGAAATACCGTTACCTGGATCTGCGCCGCCCGGACATCCAGAGAAACCTGATCATGAGAAGCAAAGTGGCAATGCTCACCCGTGAGTTCATGTCCAAAGAAGGCTTCCTTGAGATCGAAACCCCGATGCTGACGAAATCCACACCGGAAGGCGCCAGAGATTACCTGGTACCGAGCCGTGTTCATCCAGGCAGCTTCTACGCACTGCCGCAGTCTCCGCAGCTGTTCAAACAGCTTCTGATGTGCTCCGGCTATGACCGTTATATCCAGATCGTAAAATGTTTCCGTGACGAGGACCTGCGTGCCGACCGTCAGCCGGAGTTCACCCAGATCGATATGGAGCTTGCTTTCGTTGATGTAGATGATGTTATCGATGTCAATGAGAGACTGCTGGCACACCTGTTCAAAGAGGTGCTCGGCGTTGAGGTACAGCTCCCGATCCAGAGAATGACCTGGAAAGAGGCTATGAACCGTTTCGGTTCCGACAAACCGGACCTGCGTTTCGGTATGGAACTGGTTGATGTTTCCGAGACCGTAAAAGATACCGAGTTCGTTGTATTTAAGGGCGCACTTGAAAACGGCGGTTCTGTCCGCGGTATTAACGCAAAGGGACAGGGCGCAATGCCGAGAAAGAAAATCGACAAGCTCGTTGAGTTTGCGAAAGGTTACGGTGCAAAAGGTCTTGCATACATTGCAATCCATGAGGATGGAAGCTGGAAATCTTCCTTCTCCAAATTTATGACAGAGGAGCAGATGGAAGCCCTCATCAAAGCCATGGACGGACAGGCTGGAGACCTTCTTCTCTTCGCAGCAGACCGCAACAAGATTGTTTGGAACGTTCTTGGCGCACTTCGTCTGGAACTGGCAGAGCAGATGGGACTGCTCGACAAGAACGAGTACCGTTTCGTATGGATTACCGAGTTCCCGCTTCTGGAGTGGTCCGATGAAGAGAACCGTTTCACCGCAATGCATCACCCGTTCACCATGCCGATGGACGAGGATCTGCCGCTTCTGGACACCGATCCGGGCGCAGTTCGTGCAAAAGCTTACGATATCGTCCTGAACGGTACCGAGATCGGCGGAGGAAGTGTTCGTATCCACCAGAACGATGTGCAGGAGAAGATGTTTGAGATGCTTGGCTTCACAAAAGCACAGGCACATGAGCGTTTCGGATTCCTTCTGGATGCATTCAAATACGGAGTTCCGCCTCACGCCGGACTGGCTTACGGACTGGACCGTCTCGTTATGCTGATGGCAAAAGAGGACAGCATCCGCGACGTCATCGCATTCCCGAAAGTAAAAGATGCTTCCTGTCTGATGACCGAGGCTCCGTCACCGGTTGACGCAGCACAGCTGGAAGAGCTTGGTCTTGAGGTTGAGCCGCAGGCAGAAGAAGAGACAACAGAAGAGTAAAGAAAATTTTGTAATTTACAGGACAGACAATTTTGCAGAAGTGCAGCGTTGTCTGTCCTTTTTTAGGTTTCACTCGATCGGTGTAAAGAAAAACTTAAGAAATTCTTCCCCGTCTTCCCCGTTGTTTTGCTGGAAAAAAGTGCTACAATATGGTTTGTAAGAAAGATACGGAAACATCCACAGCAAGTGGAACACATAGAGAAAAAGACAAGGAGGAATCACTATGTTAGTTACATTAGTCATGCTGGCAACCTGTTTTGGTCTGCTCTGCGGAATTGGAATTCTATTTGGGATCGTCGGACTTCTGCTGAAATTTGGAGGAAAAGTCCTCGGCGCATGCGCCACTATTCTTCTCCCGATCGGCGTGATCTGGCTTGGATTTAAAATCGTGTTCGCCGTCGTTCCGCTTCTGTTCAAACTGGTCTGTGCAGCGCTGATCTGTTATCTCGTATACCGCATTCTGCGGGAGATGAAACTTGTAGCATAAAAAATAAAATCTAACAGATTCGAAAGAAAACCTGCTTTCCGTCATAAACACGGAGGCAGGTTTTTAATGACAAAAACAAAAATCTATTTTCAGAAAAAGCCAGTATTTGCTAAAAAAAGAGTAAGGAAAAAGTAAGAAAACAAAAAACAAAATGTGATACGATAGAACTAACTTGGGAAAGCAGAAAATTAATTTGTAAAATAGAAAAGTGGGAGGAAGCATATGAAGAAAAAAATAATCGCGATTGTGTGCGCAGTCGCAGTGCTGGCGGCAGCCGGAGGGGGAGTGACATGGCATTTCCTTGGAAACAGTACAAAAGAGGACGATAACGTCGTCTATGTCAATACTGTAAAAGCCCTGACCAATCTGGGAACCGGAAATGGAATGGAAAACCGCTATGCCGGTGTTGTGGAGTCGGAAAATACCTGGAAGGTAGAGAAAAACAGCGAGAAAACGGTAAAGGAAGTTTATGTGGAAGTCGGTCAGGAGGTTCAGGTCGGAACACCGCTGTTCTCCTATGATACCGAGAAATTCCAGAGTGACCTCGAGCAGGCGCAGCTGGATCTGGAACGCATAAACAATGAACTTTCAAGTATGAATACCAATATCGACCAGCTTTACAAAGACAAAAAGCAGGCATCAAAAGACCAGCAGGCAAGCATCACACTGGAAATTCAGGAAGCGGAGCTGGATTTAAAGAAAAAAGAATATGAAGGAAAATCAAAACAGGCGGAGATTGATAAATTAAACAATAACATCACCAATGCGACCGTGATCAGCGAAATCGCAGGTGTTGTAAAATCAATCAACAACGATGACAGCAGCGCCGGCGCTTACTCCGGTGACAACTCCGACAATTCCTTCCTGACCGTTCTTGCAACGGGAGATTTCCGTGTAAAAGGCCAGATCAATGAACAGAATATGAGCGACGGTTCGATTACCGAAGGAAGCCAGGTGATCGTGCATTCTCGTGTAGATGAGAATCAGACCTGGACTGGAACCGTGACAAAGATTGATCGGGAAAATGCACGGACAGGAAGCAATAACGTTTACAGCAGTTCAGGAGACAGTATGACGCAGTCAAGCAACTATCCGTTTTATGTGCAGCTCGACGGAACGAACGGCCTGATGCTCGGCCAGCACGTTTACGTAGAGCCGGATATCGGCCAGCAGGAAGTCAAAACAGGAATCTGGCTGTCCGATTACTTTATCAACGATGTCGACAGCAACCCTTACGTTTGGGCCGATGATGGAAACGGCAAACTGGAAAAACGAAGCGTAACGCTGGGAACACACGATGAAAATATGATGGAATATCAGATCACTGATGGTCTCAAAGAGGAGGATGCCATCACCTTCCCGGAGGATGGACTGGAAGAGGGCATGAAGACCGTTGTTAGTACCGATGGTTCGCTGGGACAGAGCAATCCGGCCGGCGGCGAGGATGACGGAATGGAGGATGACGGTATGCTTGACAACGACGATGGAATGGTCGACGATGGTATGACGCAGGATGAAAACGGCATGGTCGACAATACCATGGACGGCGCAGAGTACAGCGGTGAGGAAGATACAACGAACGTGATCGGCGGCGCCGACAATGGTGAGGCAGAACCGGCAGAAACACAGGAAGCCGGATCAGCAGATGACGGGGAGGTGCAGCCGTGATTCTGGAATTAGAGAATATCTGTAAAGAATATATGCAGGGCAAAATCCCGGTTCCGGTTCTGAAAAACATCAACTTCTCCATGGAAGAAGGCGAGTACGTTGCGATCATGGGTCCTTCCGGTTCCGGAAAAACAACACTGATGAATATTGTCGGCTGTCTCGACCAGGCGACGAGCGGACGGCTGATCCTCGACGGACAGGATATCAGCAAATGCAGTGACAATCAGATGTCGGACATCCGCCTGCAGAAAATCGGCTTTGTATTCCAGAACTTCCAACTCCTTGCAAGACAGAGCGCAATGGAAAATGTATGCCTGCCGTTGACGTACGCGGGCGTGCCGAAAAAAGAGAGAAGAGAGCGGGCAGCGATTGCCCTCGAGCGGGTGGGGCTCGGCGACCGTATGAGTTTCAAACCGACCCAGCTCTCCGGCGGACAGAAACAGCGTGTGGCGATTGCAAGAGCGATTGTCAACCATCCGAAAATTCTGCTGGCTGATGAGCCGACCGGAGCGCTCGACTCCCATTCCGGCGAGCAGGTCATGGAGCTGTTCCAGAGCCTGAACGACGAGGGCGTCAGCATCTTGATGATTACACATGACGCGGAGATCGCATCGATGGCACAGCGCACCGTGGAGATCCGCGACGGAATGATGAAATCGAAGGAGGTGGCCGAAACATGAAAAAAGGAAAAGCAGCAAAGAAAGCCGCGATTGCAGTTGTGACCGCAGTTGCCGTGGGCGGTGTCAGTGTCGGCGGTTATTACGGCATCCGCCAGGCGCAGAAGACGACCGTAAAAGTGTATCCGGTCAGTGACTTTACGAGTGGTTACTGGGGAGACAGCATGAACATGGAAGGCCAGATCACCTCGACGGCTTCCCAGAACATCTATCTTTCCGACAGCCAGACCATTTCCCAGGTTCTCGTCAAAGAGGGCGATGTGGTAAATGCCGGAGACACGCTGATGACATACGATACCAGCATGATCGAGCTGGATTTGGAAACGCAGCAGTTACAGCTTGCACAGACAAAGCTGAAAATCCAGCAGAGTGAAAAAGAACTGGAAAAGCTGAAAAAGACAAAACCGGTATTGGATACGCCGCTGAATCCGGTGGAGCCGGATTTCCCGGATTTTCCAGATGAACCCATCGATCCGGATTTCCCGGACGAACCGATTCCGACCCCAGAACCGGAGCCGACGTATGAGGATGCTGTTCTGTACAGCAGTACGAATAAGCTTGTATTTGGTTCCAAACCATACAAAGGAGAAGGAACGCAGGAAGACCCATACACCTATCTCTGCGCACCGGGAACAGTCCTGACAGGCGGATTCCTGAATCAGATGGCAGGATACGCGGATGAAAAGGGAACGAAAAAAGAAGAGGACAGCGAAGGATACTGGTTCCGCCTGGAGATTCATGAAGAAAACAAAGCCGCAGAGGCGCTGGAAACCGTGTGGGAGCAGGATGGAACGAAGATTGCGAAAGCATACGAGACTTCGTATGAAGCAGTCCTGAGTCTGAAAGAATCCGAAGCGGCGGATGCACCGGAAATAAAAATCACCACGCCGCTTGCCAACACAGAGGTGGCAGAGGGCGGCGAGCTGAAGCTGAAAATCGGAATCAATGAGAAGAAAGATACCGAAGAGAAGCCGGATGAGAAAGCCGACGATAAAACGGATGATAGAACCGAGAGTCCGTCCGAGGACGATGTGACACAGCCGGGTGAAGCCGGAAATGGAAGCGGTGAGGCAGACGATTCCACGGAAAACACCGAAACGGATGTCACTTACACATACGTCTGGAAACACAACGGAAAGACAATCGACGGAGATTTTAAGGATACTTACACAAAAGAAAACATCACAAAAGAGGATGCCGGAATCTATACAGTAGAAGTGACAGCGAAAAATGACAAGGGTACTTCCATGGCAGTCAGCACTGCAAATGTGGCGGTAAAAGAAGGAACGATTACCCCGACACCAAGTGTAACTCCGACCCCGAGCGTTACGCCGGGACCGAGTGTAACTCCAGAGCCGACCGTCAGCCCGGAACCAAGTACAACACCGATTCCGACCACAGAGCCGGTTCCAACAGAAACTCCGGTGCCGAGCGAGACCCCAGTTCCGACGGAAACGCCGGCGCCGACCGAAGCCCCGGCAGAACCGGAAGCGGAACCGCAGAGCGAAGATGCGCCGGAAGCAGTGCAGACGACAGCAAAAACCGTATTCTACGGTGAAAAAGCATCGGTACAGTCCCTCTTTACATCATCCACAGGAAGCAGCGCAAATAACAATACTTCTTCCGGTGATGATACCCAGATGACCTACACAAAAGATGAGTTGAAAAAAGCCATCAGCGAAAAAGAAAGCCAGATCCGTAATCTGAAGCTGGATCAGAAGGAAGAGGAACTCAAAGTCAAAAATACGCAGAAATCCCTGGATTCCCAGACCGTAAAAGCGACGATCAGCGGTGTGGTAAAGAAGGTTGGAAATGCAGAAAACCCGTCCAACGACGGAAGCGCCTTTATCCAGGTCAGTGGAAACGAAGGTCTGTACGTGCGCGGCTACTTAAGCGAGACGTATCTCGATCAGGTAAAAGTCGGCGATGAACTCAACGTGACTTCTTGGTCTTCGGGTGCTTTTGCAGCGGCAACCGTAACCGAGATTTCTCCGTACCCGACAACAAGCTACATGTCGTACAGCGAGACACCAGCCTCCTTCTATCCGTTCACAGCCGTTATCCCGGAAGGCGGAGAAGGTTTTGAAAACGGTGACTGGATCGAGATTGCAATCACTGTCGGAAACGATGTAGAAAACGGCAACGGCCTGTACGTCAGCAAAGAATTCATCCGCGAGGAAAACGGACAGAAATTCGTTTATATCCGGGATGAAAATGATAAATTAAAGAAACAGAATGTGGTAACCGGAAAACTTCTGTGGGGCAGTTATTACGAAGTGAAGAGCGGTCTTTCCGAAGAGGATTACATTGCATTTCCGTACGGCAAAACCGTGGTGGAAGGCGCAGACACGAAGGAATCCAGTTCATCGGATTATTACAACAGTTAAGGAGGCGCATTATGTTAGAAAATGTAAGACTTTCCTTTCAGGGAATCTGGTCACACAAAATGCGTTCCTTCCTGACGATGCTGGGTATTATCATCGGAATTGCATCGATCATCTCAATTGTCTCCACGATCAAGGGAACGAATGAGCAGATCAAACAGAACCTGATCGGAGCCGGAAACAACAACGTGACCGTCAGCTTAAAGCAGGGCGACGGCGATTACTGGATGGACAACGGACTGCCAAGCGGCGTGTCGAAACTGTCCGATGATCAGAAAAAGCGGATCCGCGAGCAGGATCAGGTGGAAAATGCATCGTTTTACACCGAAAGAACGTATGTGAGCGGCATCGCAAAAGGAAACACAACACTGGACAGTGCGAAGGCGCTTGGCGTGGATGAAAATTATCTGTCGACGTGCGGATATCAGATTTATCAGGGACGCGGCTTTGTGGAGAGCGATTTCTCGAAGACCCACAAAGTTGTCCTCCTCGACGATACCGCAGTGCTGACACTCTTCCCGGATGAGTCGCCGGTCGGCAAAACGATCGAGATCATGGGAGAGCCGTTCACGGTGATCGGCGTGATCAAAAAAGCCGATTCGTTCCAGCCGGTCATCAATTCCAGAGATGACTACTATACGTACAATCAGGAATCCTATCCGCTGGTGCTGATGCCGGATGTCTGCTGGCCGATCGTATTCCAGTATGATGAACCGGAAAATGCCGTTGTGATGGCAAAAACAACCGAGGATATGAGCACGGTGGGAAAGACAACAGCGGATATCATGAACGAATCCGTGACCAATACAACTGATTCTCTTTCCTATCAGGCAGAGGATCTGCTGGAGAAAGCAAAGAGTCTGCAGGAGTTAGGCCAGAGCACGAACCAGCAGCTGATCTGGATCGCGAGCATTTCGCTTCTGGTCGGCGGTATCGGTGTTATGAATATTATGCTGGTATCTGTAACGGAACGTACAAGCGAGATCGGCCTGAAAAAGGCGATCGGAGCAAGAAAACGCAGAATTCTGTTCCAGTTCCTGACCGAGGCGGCGGTGCTCACCAGCATCGGCGGACTGCGCGGCGTGCTGGGCGGCATTATCATGGCACAGGTGATTTCGAGGGTATCGCAGACGCCTGTGGCGATCAGTATTCCGGCGATCATTTTCTCCGTGGTCTTCTCCATGGTGATCGGTATCGTATTCGGACTGCTGCCGTCGGTAAAAGCAGCGAACCTGAATCCGATCGATGCGCTGCGAAGAGAATAGAACAAAAAAGAGTTGAAAAATCCGTGCGGGTACAGCGTAGGTGCTGGATCCGTGCGGATTTTTTGTGCGGCGTGTGCGGATGAAACTTAAGATCTTTACTTTTTGCGGAAAGTCGGTTATACTGAAAAATAAGCGCAATTTGCGGCGCAGCAAAGAGGCATTCGAGTTTCAGATTCGGTATGTTTATGAAAATATAAGAAAGATTCAAAGACATTTCACATTCGTTTATGGTATAATCAAACAAGAGTATGACCAACGAAAAGGAGTATACGCGAATGAATATTTTGTTTTTTATCACACCGAAAAGTGAAACGGCTTATCTGTATGACGACTGCTCACTTCGGCAGGCCATCGAGAAGATCGAATATCATAAATACACGGCGGTTCCGGTACTGAACAAAAAGGGCTGCTACGTGGGAACACTGACGGAAGGAGATCTGCTCCGCATCATAAAAGAACGGTATCTGCTGAATTACCATGAAGCAGAGGATATCCCGCTCTGGCAGGTTCCGAAACGGTGGAATTATGAGTCCGTCAACATCAACAGCAACATCGAGGACCTGATCGAGATGTCCATGCGGCAGAATTTCGTTCCAGTTGTGGATGACGAGGGAATCTTCATCGGCATCATCCGAAGAAGAGACATCATCCAGTACTGTTATCAGAAAAGCGGCATCAAAGAAGAGGAAGAAGCCCGGCGCAGCGCGCGGAAACAAAACGCAGAACAGATGATTCTGCAGTAAAGAAGAAAATGAGGGAAACATTATGAAAAAACTGATCGATCTTATCCAGGAAGAGCTGGTAAAAGCCTTTACCGCTGCGGAGATGGACCCGTCATATGCAAGGGTTTCCGTTTCCAACCGCCCGGATCTGTGCGAATACCAGTGCAACGGCGCAATGGCAGCTGCAAAAGCATACCACAAAGCACCGATCCAGCTGGCTGAAGCAGTTGTAGAAAAAGTGACCGATCACAGCGTGATCGGTGAAATTGAAGCCGTAAAACCGGGATTCATCAACCTGAAAATCAACCCGGAATTTCTGGCAGATTATCTTTCCAAAATGCAGAACGATGAAGATCTTTCTGTAGAGAAAGCAAAAAATCCGAAAACCATCATCGTAGATTACGGCGGAGCAAACGTGGCAAAACCGCTTCACGTCGGCCATCTCCGTTCCGCGATCATCGGCGAGAGCATCAAGCGTATGGGGCGCTTCATGGGCCACAACATGATCGGTGACGTTCATCTTGGAGACTGGGGTCTGCAGATGGGACTGATCATCACCGAGCTGCAGGAGCGCCATCCGGAGCTTGTTTATTTTGATGAGTCCTTTACGGGAGAGTACCCGGAGGAAGCACCGTTTACGATCAGTGAGCTCGAGGAGATTTATCCTTGCGCAAGCGGCAAATCGAAAGAGGACGAGGACTATAAGAAACGTGCACTCGAGGCAACGAGAGAGCTGCAGCAGGGAAGAAGAGGATATCGTGCGATCTGGAAACACATTATGAACGTTTCTGTTGCCGATCTGAAAAAGAACTATGGAAACCTCGACGTTCATTTCGATCTGTGGATGGGTGAGTCCGATGCACAGGAGTACATTCCGGACATGGTAGATTACCTGAAAGACAATGGTTATGCACATTATGACCAGGGCGCACTCGTTGTTGATGTCAAAGAAGAGACAGACACAAAAGAGATCCCGCCGTGCATGATCTTAAAATCCGATGGAGCAGCTCTGTATGATACGACAGACCTGGCAACCATCATCCAGCGTATGAAACTGTACAAGCCGGACGAGATCTGCTATCTGGCAGACAAACGTCAGGAGCTTCACTTCGTACAGTGTTTCCGCTGTGCAAGAAAAGCAAAACTGGTGAATGATGATACCGCTCTTTCCTTTATCGGCTTTGGTACCATGAACGGAAAAGACGGAAAACCGTTCAAGACCCGTGAGGGCGGCGTTATGCGTCTGGAGCGTCTGATCGGCGAGATCAACGATGAGATGTATCAGAAGATCGTGGAGAACCGCAGCGTAAAAGATACGGATGCAAGAGGAACGGCACAGATTGTCGGACTGTCTGCTATTAAATACGGTGACCTGTCCAACCAGGCATCGAAAGATTATGTATTCGATGTTGAGAGATTTACTTCCTTCGAGGGAAACACCGGTCCGTACATCCTGTACACGATCGTTCGTACAAAATCCATCCTCGGAAAATATAAAGAAGAGGGAAATGAACTGAAGAAAGGCGCACTTCTGGCACCGAAGAGCGACAGCGAGAAAGCTCTGATGCTTTCCGTATCCCGTTTCAACGGCGTTGTGGAGAACGCATTCGAGGAGAAAGCACCGCATAAGATCTGTGCTTATATCTACGAGCTTGCAAACGAGTTCAACCACTTCTACCACGAGACCAAGATCTTAAGTGAGCAGGATGAGGCAAGAAAAGCATCTTACCTGGCACTGCTGGATCTTGTCCGCGAGGTACTTGAGACCTGCATCGACCTGCTGGGATTCTCGGCACCGGAGCGGATGTAAAACGCCAGGGGATCAAACTTAAAAGTCCGACGCAAGCTTGCTTGCAGGAGGATTTTTGAGCTTGAGACCCGAAAAAATATGAGTAAGTAGCCATTTTTCGAAGAAAAATGAGCGGATTACGAATATTTTTGAAGATTGCGGGAGCACGAAGTGCGGAGCAATCTGGCGTTGCGCGGAGTCAAGAGGGAAAAAATAGATAAAAAACAGGCGATTTTTTTGGCAGCCGTCGGCTTCTGTAGTTCTTGCAGAAACGGCGGC
>OGRP01001362.1_pt1 | contig 16513 bp, 26 predicted proteins | sample 1553531 | NCBI WGS metagenome assembly OGRP01 (sample SAMEA2580045, study PRJEB22360) | human gut metagenome | biome: human gut; feature: human-associated habitat; material: faeces | place: Denmark | collected 2008/2010 | reverse complement strand
CGCATAACTGTCTGCCGGGGATCTTTTCTGCGGATAGCAGGGTCTTCTGCTAATCCTCATCTCGATATCTGGCCAAATAGGAATTTGTTTTATACTGTCGGATCAGCAGATGAGACTGGATGCTCTTTACACCGTCAATGCTGTAAATATGCTCCTCCAGAAATTGGGAAAGTCGGTCTACGTTATCAATATAGGCGTGAACATGTAATCCAGTAACACCGGTGTGCTGGGAAACAATAGCAATTTCTTCTTTGGCTGCCAATGTCCGCGCTACAGACACCAGTTTACTGGGCTCCACTTCTACATCCATAAACACCGATGCCAACCGCTGATAGGCTTTTGCATCAATGACCACTGTGAATCCATGAATAATGCCTTCCTTTTTCATGGCGGCAATACGTTCCCGGACCGCCACCCGGGACAGGTTCACCTGTTCCGCAATGTCTGAGTAGGTGCATCTGCCGTCGTCCTTGAGGATTTCCAGAATTGCGTAATCGATCGCATCCATCTGATACATGAAACAACCCCCTGTTAGTATTGATCGTTCGTACACACTTTATTTCCTGCCGCTGTTAATCGCTCTGTGCAGCCCCCAGCCGATGCTGGATCTCCTGGAGCAGTCTTTCCGTGCAGTCAACGATCTGCCGCAGCCCCTCCTTGCCGGGCATATCATAATGGATGCCGCAGACCACGGAAACAGTTGTCCGAAGCTGTTTTGTCAGGGTCTCGGCGAATCGGTCTCCTATTACGTCGTCTCGGTGGGACGGCAGCAAAATCTTTCGAAGATGCACCTCCCCATCCGCAAAAGTCCCCACGCTGACGCTTCCGATATGAGGTGCGCAGCCGCCGGTGATTTGTACCATCCAATCCAGTCCGTACCTCTTCAGCTCAACGGAGATGGGCCAATCAAGGACTATTTGTTCAAAGTGGTAGATTTCCATGGTGCCTCCCTGTATCCATCAAACATCGTTATTTTTCACAATCATACATTATCGAACAGGAAAAATCAATTTCTCATATACCTTCGTGTATTGTGTGGCTGCCTGTGGCTAATTCTTCGGTAAAACTCATATATAGAAGCAATTCGAGCGTATGCCCCCCTCGCAGTATTTCCAATGTTGAATCAAAGGATTTTTGCGCGATCGTGCAGCATGTCCCGTTCTCCTCCCGTGTAAAACCAACTTCTCATTTTGAAAAGGCGCAATGAGACACAGAAATATCTTTGCAGGAGAACCATGCAGGAGCGTAATCACATCCGTCCGTTTGATCGCCCCTGCTTTTTCGCAAGTTCCAAGACTAGTTCCCCGCAGCGCAATTCATCGATCCCTTTCTGCCGCACCTGCTTTCTTCCCATACAACTTGGCGCACAGAGCCTGAGCGCTTCGACAGAACCAGCCTCCACATCAACTTTGACCCAGCCTTGTCCCCCCTTGAGTATTGCCGCGATTTCAGCCGTGTGCATCAGCCTCATAGTGTTTAGTGCAAGGAGCGCATAGGCGGGTAGCGGATGTCCCAGTTGTTGGTGGTCTTCTGAAATCATTCACACAAATCCTTGGTCTGGAACGCCTCTTGGAATAAAAAGACAGCGCCGCTTGGGAATACCCCAGTAGTAACCATCCACACAGCCGCGCCCCCTCATATATCCTGTGGATGCTCCTTCCCTTTGATGGCGGGTTCTCCGCTGCTTGTATTGGAACTCGCGGCAATATACACGTGTGTACTATTCAAGCATTCCAGCAGTTCTTCCTGCACCCACCGTTCCTCTGGATTAAGTTTGTACGAGCTATTTTACTGGATACGACACAGGATATGAGGTACACAAAACAATTGATAAGCCTTGTATATCACATCAAAACAGCAGACAATCCTTAGAAAACACACGTTATGTCTCAGGAAATGGGACTTTTGGAGAAATCAACACAAATCTTCAGCCTATATGGTACAGCCTGCTGGAATTGAATCGTCCCGCCGGGTGCCTTTGTGATCTGGCGCACCAGTTTGAGGCCCAGGCCGTGTTCACCGCCTTGAGTACTGGAGACATCCGCCGTCCGGTTCAGTGCCACCAGCCAGGCGGCATCCATTCCAAAGCCGTCATCCGTCACTGTACAGGCGCATGTTCCGGTAGTTCGCTGTTGAGCACCTCGCTCATCGCCTGACGGCTGATCTCCACCAGATCAACCGTCTCCCTGTTGATGGGCTGGAGGGCGTATTCCAGTTTGGTGCTCAGATTCAAGTCATCCACCAGAGATTTCAGCCGCTCCCCCTACCGACAGATCATCCCAGCATGCTACTGGGCCTCTGGCGGGAGCGCGTCATTGTCCTTCAATTCGCTGACATGGCCCAGCACCATTTTCGCCACCACGGCCAGGCTTTCCTGATGACCAGAGCGGAGGCCGCAGTGTTTCTGTCCTGATTGCGCTGGTCTACAAGCGCCAGAGCGTTTGAGGAGGTGTTGAGTATGTGGAATATCATGCAAACGGAGTGGCGGAAGCTGCGGCGGTGCCAGATCCTGCCGGCGGGCATTGTGCTCCAGCCCTCTGCCCGGTAACACAGTACGGCACTCAGCTGATCGTGAGCCCGGAGATCTGAGACCCCAACTCCGACTTTATCCACTTGTTCACCAATGTAGTGTGGGGCAACACTCAGGAATTTCTTCCCATCTCCCTGATGATCGGCGGGTGCCGATTGACCAAGAGAACACCCACGCCACCATAAAGAACCTGCCCACCGTCCCGATGTCGTATCCAAAGCTCCTTGGATGCAAGTTGGTAGTCACTGGCCTGCTGCCCTTGCTGTTTGGCCTTTACAGCTTGGCTTTGACAGTGCTCACCGGGACGCTGGCGGGCCTTCCTGGACTGACGGGGGTGATCCCCCAGCAGGGCGGACAGGCGGTGGCCGCGGCTCTGACCATCTTTCTGGTCTGTATGCCCATGATTTTGATGTTCGGGCAGCCGTTCAGGCCGGAGAAGATTGGGGGTTGCAAAATATGAAGCGGTCTGGTATAATAATCTAAAACAAACGCGGCTGTAGTTCATCGGTAGAACGGCAGCTTCCCAAGCTGCATAGGTGGGTTCGACTCCCATCAGCCGCTCCAAAAAAGAGAGACATCTGCTTTTAGCAGATGTCTCTCTTTGGTTCCGCCGGCCTTCCGTCAACGGGTTTGCCTGCGGCGAAAACGCTCGCAGAGCGCAAAGTCATACCCAGAGGCCGTGCCGGAGGCTTGCGTTGACCCTATAAGAGCCTAATACCGGCATGCGGCTCAAGACGCGCTGAAATTTATTTCACTCGCATCATTTGCCCACAGTCCGTAAACGGGCAACTACCCATTCTAACGAAAGTTTTTGATCACTGGTGACCCGCTATTAGCAGTTTGGTTCGCTCGTAGCTTTTTGCTAAAGCACACGAGGGGAGCCCACCAGCTTTGCTGGTGGGCTCTTCTTATCCATAAAGAAAAGCCTTGAAACCTGACGGTTCCAAGGCTTTCTGTGGCGGAGAAGGAGGGATTCGAATTTTAAGCAGCGTGTAAAATGCTGTTTCATGCAGTTTAAGAAATCTAGTATTTTCAATAGTTACCGGGTTTCCCTGTAAAATGCTGTATCATGTTAAAAAAGCTGTTTGGGGTATTTTTAGGGGTGGTAAATCCATCCAGTTTTTGGAAGTTATGCAATGCAGTCCTTGCCCTTTGTCGAAATTTGTGATATTCTGTCCGTGGCGCTGCACAAGACGGCGGGCGGTTAGTCACACAACCCCGAAAGGGGGTGACGCCAATGCGGATCACATTACATATCGGGCGGTTCACCGTTACGATTATTGTGAAAAGCAGAAACCGCCACCCTGGCCGGTGACGGTTTCCATTTGGAAATTTAGTTAACTGCTTGGGCTAACCGCTTGCCGCAGCGCCCTTTCTATGTTCATTATAGGCCACCCCGGCCACCATGTCAAGCCCTGGGCACTCAATCCATTTTTGGATTGACTACCTGGGGCTTTTGCTATTCTATGGGTGGGACAAAACCTCCCACCCTTTTCATTAAAGGTCCGGGGCTATGGGGTGGCGAATAACCACCTCACAGTGTCGTAAAACGCGACGGGGGCTCCCTGTTTCGGGGCACCCCTCTATTTGCCCTCCTACTGCGTCATAGGCTGGACGGTGTAACTCTTTTTGCCCTTTGGCGGCGCAATTTTACGCTGCGAAATTTCATCGGATTTTTCCAGTATCTCAATGTATCCACAAATATCCCGGAGCAAATCCTTGAGGTTCTGACTTGGCTGCCAGACGGTAAATGTCACCCTCGGGGATGAACTTCATAGCCTGTTCACCACCGTTGGTAGGGAGTCGGCGAATCACCGACCCCTTGCAGTGGTCTCTAACCTCTTTCTGCGGGTTTGCATATCCGAGAGATTTTGCAACACCCGTTGCGCAGGACAGCGCCAAAGAGTATAGGCCGGATTCGTTGATGATAGGCACACTCTGCTTTCCTCCGGGGGTGACCATTTCAGTCACTCCTTTATCTTCTTCATCCACATGGTCACAGATGGCCCTCTGTGGGTTCTGATACCCCAACGCCGCTGCCACCAACCAGCGCAGTTTTGCGCCCGTTTCTTCTCTTCACCAGCAGAACAACAAAGAGGGCAGGGAGATCATTCCCCCTCTCTTTGCCCCTCAGAGGCCGCAGGAGCGGCGTTATCCCTCTCCATAGTCTCATCTATGGCCCGGTTGATAAAACCGTTCACAGACTCGCCCTGGGCCTCTGCGTGGGCCTTTATGGTCTCTCGTTTCCCTTTTGGCATAGTCACATTGATTCGATCATAATTTGATTTCACATACTTATTTACAGATGCCTGTTGTGCTTTTGAAACGGTCATGCTTCTCCCTTCCGGGGGGAGCTTATTTTTTTGCGCTCCCTCTCCCATTGTAGCTTTATTATAACGCGAAAGTATATTGGTGTAAATAGTAATATTCAATAAATATATTGGTGTAAATATGTCTAACTTGCCAATAGACTATTGGTGCAAATAGTGTTATATTATAATCACAGCAAGGGACAAGAGATGCGACGGACAGGCCGGGGACGAACCGGACATTCCCTCTAAACTCTCAAATCCCACAAAGCCACGGCGGGCCTGCCAAGTGAGGGCCGAGGACGATTCGGAAAGTACCTGTACCGCCGCCGGGGCAAAGACCATAAGGAGGAAAAAGCAATGAGTATCAACGAACTGGAAATGAAGTGCCGGGAGTTGCGGCAGCTGCAAGCCCTGATCGACGAGGCCCAGGCAGAGGCGGAGACTATCAAGGACGCCATAAAGGCCGCTATGGGCACCCAGGAGGCCGTCCAGGCCGGAGAGTATAAGATCACCTGGAAGCCCGTAACCACGGCCAGACTGGATGCTACGGCCCTTAAAAAGGCCCTGCCGGACGTGGCCGCACGGTTCACAAAAGAAACCACCGTCCGCCGCTTCTCTGTGGCATGATGGAAGCCGTGGTAGCTATCGCCGGGGCGGTATATCTCACAGACAAGCTGTTTGCCCTGGTAGCCTGGATTGAGAAAGAAAAAGCCCTTCCCCGTGCGCCTGCCAGCAGAACGGAGAAGGACCTGTAACCAACAACCACCACGAGGGGGCCGGTGACCTAAGTATAACCGGCTCCCTCTCATTTTGTCAAGAGAGGAACGGAAGCATGGAAATTACATTCCCCACCACAACGGAAGCATTTACGACATGTCAGGAGGCCGGAGCCGGGCGGAAACTAAACGACCGCGAGAAGGAACTTATGAGGCGATCCGTAGAAATCCTGAATGATTGCTATGAAGGCGGCAGAGCCGGGAAGCGGATTCCTTTCCCGGAGAGCGAGGAGGACGCTCGTCAGATTCTTTCCGACATGGGAAAGGCCGATCGTTGGGAGCAGCCATTTATGAAGAGGTATATTCGCTCTATGTTGTTCTGGACAAGAACGGCTTATGAACAGGGAAAGGAGGCGCAGGCATGACCACCTTCATTTCTGATTTTGTGGTTGGAGTCAAGGCCATCAAGGCCGCACGGGGAATGCGGAAACGTGGTGCAACGGGTATTGAAATCGTTCCCATAAAGGCAATTCCCATTGTCAATATTGGATATTGGTCGTGGACGCCGGAGGCTTGTCTTGCGTTCCCCAAAGTGCCGGAGGGGACCCGCGAAGCAGTGAAAGCCGTATTCCAATCCTTTGATGAAGATACGCAGCATACCTTGACCTTCACACCTGACTATTTCCCGGAGCGTGTGCGCTTCTGGCAGCGGCACTTAAAACCCGCCCTTACACCGGAACAGTATAGCGCCGCAATCTTAACCATCATCCAATGGTGCCGTGAGGCCGTACAATATCGGCTGGACATAGGGCCGAACCCCGTCAGCATTTGGGATTGATACATAGAGGGAGGGAGCTACCCACACCGGGCGGCTCCCTCTCTTTGTGTTAAAATGCTCTCGCCGTGGTCCTGGCGGACCCCGCGGACACCTGCTCGATCAGGATGTCCCGGATGGCGTTTGCCAGGTTCTGCCGGTCCGCCGCCGTGCGGCCGGTGTTGGCCCCGTTGATGGTGATGACCGGCGTCTGGGCCGTCAGATTGACGTTGTTCACATACCGCCGCTCCGCCACGTCCACCAGAGCCCTGATGTCCTCCTCGCTCATGTTCACGGACTTCTCAATGCCCTTCACGCTGCCGGCAATACCGGAGACCTGGGAATAAGTAGGGGTCTCTGGTGTATATGGGGCAACCGCTTCCGCAGCCGCCGCGTTCTGTGCACGCATGATTTCACCCGTCCTGGCGGCTTGCTGCATATCATATCGTGTGCGGGCCTCCGCTAAAGACGCATGGCGCTCTGCATAGGCTTTTTCATAATTCTCCATTGCCTTGACGCCAAAGGACGCTTCGTCGATAAGATTGAGATTAACTCCAGGTATCTTATTCAGGCCCTTTATAACGAGGTTTGCTGCAGTAATCCACATATTTACAAAAGATTGTGCGACCAGAGCCAGATTTGCCACCATGCTTCCGAAGGCATCAAAAATTCCAACTGCTACTGTTCGCAATCCGAAGTACAATTCTTCGGCAGCAGTCAGTGCCACGTTTTTAAATTTCAGCCACGCAATCTGCAGCCCCCCAACGCTCTGGACCCACTTTGCAATCTGGTAGACAATGACACCAATAGCAACCGCAACAAGAGCCAGTATCGGATTTGAAACGAAAACAGCAAATAGCGACGTTAGGGCACCATTCGCAATTCCAACAGCAGCGGCAAAAAACAGCACCCCAGCCGCCGCACTTATGAACAAAGGCCCAACAGTGTCTATGTTGTTTGCAGCCCAGTTTACGGCATCCAGAACAGGCTCCAATGCCTGAATGGCTGTATTTTTCATAGTGGTCCACACCTGTGCCCAGGTCATGGGCATCTGTTCAAACTTGGCGTTGATCTCGTCCGCAGCAGCAAATATCGCATTCTTCACGACGGAGGCCGTCAAGGCTCCTTCGCTAGCAAGTTCTCTCATTTCGCCGGTTGAGACTCCCAAATAGTCTGCAATGCTCTGCGCGATCATGGGCGTTTGCTCCAGAACAGAATTTAGCTCCTCACCACGGAGCGCACCAGAGGACAGTCCTTGCGTCAACTGCAAAATTGCCGCGCTGGCTGCGCTGGCCGATGCGCCGGAGAGCGTGATCTGCTTGTTGATCTGCTCCGCAAAGGCCACAATTTCCGACGTGCTACTGAACGCGCTCCCTGCAAGGTTGCCAAGCTGCGCGACGAAGTTTGCGGTTTCCTGGTAGGCCCCCCGGGACCGTTGGGCAGACTCGTAAATCATCTGATTTAGCTCTTCCGTGGTCTGGAGTCCGTCGTTCATCATATTTAGCCTAGCTCGTATTGAAGCCATCTCATCCGACAAACTCACAAGGCTTTTCACGCCCTGGATACTGATAAATGCCCCTGCAAGGTTCCGCAAGGTGCTCACCAGCCCGGAGGTCTGCCGAGCGGCATTGGCCGCGCTGTTGCCATACAGGCGGTTGCTATTGGCCCCGCCTCTGGCCGCTCTACTGGCCCGATTCAGATTGTTGATGTAGTCTCGGAGCACTCTCGAATACCGATCATTTAAGACGAGATCGTCTTGAATGACTGCCATACAAAATCACACCCTTTCGACTGCGCTAATAAACGCAGAAATTGTTTTGCTGTCTTGTGCCCCGCGAATGGGCGGCGGCGGAGGCGCATCTTCTGACTGGTATAGGAAAATTTTCCCATCGTTGTATAGCTCCATGAACTGCCGCAGCGCCCGGTGCGTCCATCCAAACCAGAGGACGGTGTTGTCCTGCAGTCGGATGGAAGTTCCGCCCTTGTAGTCATATCCCTTTGCCTTGAAGAATTCCTCGATCTCTGGGAATGTCACAAGGTCTCTTGACCGTATGAACTGCAGCAGCTCTTTCTTTTGGACTCGCATATTTCACCTCCATCATTCAAAATCGTGTATGTCTCTGTCTGGGGCTGGATGGGCCAGTATTTCCCCCAGCACCAACCGCCTGATCTCCGCATACACTGCGGCGGTGATAGGGTCATGCACCCCGGGCGGCGGCTCATAGCCGGTGATCCTGCCTCGCTCCGTTTCGGCTCCATATTTCAGCAGGTAGGTCATGGGGTCATCCGGGGTGGTGAAGGTGGAACCGTCCTCCAGCTTGAACACTGTCAAGTATGCCTGTCTGTCCCCAAGCCTCGCTTTTAGCCGCCGGATTTTCCGCAGCATACTATTGCTCATTTCTTGCTTCCTCCACCTTCTGCTCTAGCTCCATGAGCTGCCGCTCCTGTTCATCTGTGCGAATAGCCGCCAAAATCGCATTGCAGCCAACAATAACGCAATTCCCGATCTGGGGCGAAAGCTCACCGGCCCGAACCTCATTCACCACTTTCGCAAGAGAGGCCCGCACCTCTCGCGGTGTGGATAATTTCAAAGGCCGTTTCATACTAACACCTTCTTCCTATACCCCCAGGGGTATATAATCTAAGTTCGTTGCTTCTCAATAGTTCCAAAAGTTTTTGCTATGCGGTTATGTACTAACAATACTGCCTCAATTCGCGGTTTTTGGGATGCCGCAGCAGCCGAAGGCCTTTCTGCTCCGCCGCTCTGGCCGTGGCCCTTGTGGTGCCCATTCTAGCCGCCGTCTGATCCAATGTGAGGCCGTTGCAATGTCGCAGCACTACCGCCCGCCTCTGGTCCTCTGTAAGGCCGTCAAGGGCCGTTGCAAGGGCTTGTGTCCGCCGCCGCTGATAGTCCAGTTCTGCAACAGCTTCAACCCCTGCCGCAGCATAGGGATCTTCTATGACGTCCGCCAGGGTAAAGTCCTCGCCGCTCTCGCTGTCTGTTAAGGGAGCATCCAGTGATAGCGCGTGGTGAATAGGGTCCCGTTTGTCTCTTTGCGTCCGCATCCCCACCGCCTCTGTAAAAGCCCCCTTCAGCTTCAAACCGTACCAAGTGAGGAATGCCCCGGCGGCGGGGTCCCAACTCTCCAGTGCCTCCAGAAGAGCCAGGAACGCCACTTGTATGTAATCCTCCAGAACCATGCCGCCGCGCCCTTCCATCGCCCTGCACCAACGATATGCCCGATCATAGGCAAACCGCCGCACAGCCTCCCATAGCTCCAGCCGGTCAGCTTGTCCAGCCTGCACCGCCGCCGCGATTTTGCTTGCTTCCATTGCAAAGCCGCCTCCCTCATGGTAAAATAGATTTATCTAGTCTCCATCTCACCACGAGGGCCGCTCTCATTCGCTGGGAGCGGTCTTTTCGTATTCCATCCCCCACTTGAAGCCCTGTACAAATGCTCCGCGCTCCGCCTCCTGCACTTGCTTTATCATCATAGAAACAAGCGCGTTATTTTGATCCACTGTCAGCGGCAAACCTGCGATGTAGTCGCTTAGTTCGTGGGCCGCTGTAATCATTTGCTCTGTCCGATCAATCTGTATTGCTATATCCCGTTCTCCCCATGCGGTTTCAATCAATACGACATTATCCATTTTAATTTCTCCCCCTATGTTCTTCTTTTCTCTGCAATTTGGTACATTTCCAGCCAGTCAGAGAGCCGCATGGTCACGAGCCAGCCCTGGCGATTGCGTCGGTGGAACAGGGTAGGCGCTCCATCATGGAATTTCCCTGCGTCCCTTACGGCCTGTTTCATTGCCTCCGGCACATTCAGCCGCTCCACGCGCTTGACTTCAATGTGTACCCCTGAGAGGCCGGTCAAGTCCGGCACCTCGCCATAACTCTGCGCCCGTCCCGGCTGCACATCGTAGCCGTATTCCTGGAGGACCCTGGCAAGTTCTAACTCTCCATCCCGGCCTTTGCGCTGGCTTGCTCTACCCGTCAGAGCCACCCCCATTTGCAAGGGTTTCATCAATGCTTTCAAGCGCCTCTGCAATTCGCTCCAGATTGATGGCAATATCTTCCAGAACGGATAATAGACGATCATTCATCTTGTTCACCACCTGCATCTAGGAGTTCAATCCCTTATGATTTCTTTTCATTAAATGGCGTCTCCGTTTCGTCAGGTAATTCCACAAGTTCCTGCTCGCCACATACTCCCCAGCCGTATTTCTTATTTGGGCTGCCTGTTCCGGCCTTATAAAAGCGCCTGCTGCTTTCTTCAAAGTCCAACCCCAGCGAGATAGACGCCCCGAACGAACGGTTCTTCAAAACCCGGAGGACCGCCTGATACCCTTGTTTGTCTGCCTCTTCATCTGTCAGCCGTTGAAGTGAAAATACATTGTCTGCCCGGTTCGTAATTTCGCCGGAGCCGGAAATATCATCGGCGTCTAACTGCCCCTGGGATTTTCTGGGATGGGCTACCAGGTGGACGTGTACTTCATTCTTCTTCGCAAACTCTACCAGCCGCCCTGTAAAGTTGGATTGTGCCCGGTAGAAATCACGGTCAGCGGATGTAGAGAAGCGGGCGGTCATCAGGTTATCCACCAGGAACACGCAGCAGCCGAACTGGCGAACGGCATACTCAAACACAGAAAGAATACTGTCCTCGTCACTGGCAGAGGCCAGCCGATTATCATACAGGAAGAATTTTCCCTTCCACCATTCGTCAATCCGCTTCTGGATCAACGGTGATACACTGAAAAACTCTTTCCCCGACCATCGGTCCTGCATTTTTTCCACATTTTCAGGACCTGCTGCTTGTGCGGAAATCCACTGCTTAAATCTCCACGCCGGAAGCTCACCAGAATATGCACAGACATGATGTCCCTGGTTAACAGCTTCCAGTAAGAGCTGCCCCAGCAGTGTAGACTTTCCGCCGCCTCGTTTCCCTGTCCAGATAGACAACTCTCCTGGATAGAAGCCTCCAATGGTTCTATCAAGTTCACTGACTCCAGACAGTACGGATGGTATCGCCTCCAAACGCACACGCTCCACGTCTGCCAAGTCGAGAACTCCGTGTGCGTCTCGTTCTATGGCCCCCATAATCAGGCGAGAGACGGCCTTTTCCCCTCCAGCGTCCAGAACCTCGCGGAGATTTGCGTGGTCTCCAAAGGCGCCTTCACGGGGCATCAGCACAATCACAGAGGGCGCATACTCTTCCAACGCCTCCGCAACCGTCCTAGCAAGCTCCCGGTCAGCCAGGGCTACAAAAACAGAGGGGAACGCAGATAAGAACGGCTCACACGTCCGGAAGGCACTTAAATCAGAAGTGGCGGACAACGCAAAGGTATTTTCCCGGTACGCATCTACATCAAACACACCTCGCACGAACCAAAGGGACCGTTTAGTGTCCATGCAGTCCGGGAAGTATGTAAAGTATGCAGAGGCATCAAACAACGTCTGCAAACTCGTCGCCCCCCTTCGGCCTCGTTTCCCGCTTCTCCCAGATACGGATAGCCGCTTTCCAGTCAACGATAGATTTCCCACGAGACTGCTTCCAGCCATTAGCTGTGTAGAAGTCCATAAAGCACTCAGCATCTACGCCATTCTTCCGTTCAGCGCAGTATGCCCGGACTTCATCAACAGACGGAGGAACAAAGCGGGAGCGTGGCGGCTTGTCCGCCCTATTCTCTCCAGTTTCAGTTACAGTTTCAGATTCAGTTTCAGTTTCAGTGCTTTTCGTTTTTGAAAACCGTTGGTTTTTGCTTTCAAAACCATTGGTTTTTTTGCTTGGTCTACCTCCCTTCCCTCCGTTCTCGCGCCTATTCTTGTTTGCGTCAATACTTGGTCTAGCAACTGTGAATACAGCTCGAGGCAGGATACCGTTCAAATTAGGCTCGATGTCATATAACGCATAGTCGCAGATTGCAAGTAGCGTTGAAAGTTTGTCAGCGTCGCTCATTTCTTCGATAGCATCCCTGAAAGAGCGATAGAACACAAAGGATTCCAGCGGGTACTCGATCACTGCTTCACCGCCTTTTCAATGGCCGCAGCCGCCGCCAGGATTTCCTTTGCCCGGTGCCGGAGTGACTGTACACACGCCTCCCGTTCCTGCTGACTGCTGGGCAGGAAATAGCCGCTTATGTTGTCTGACAGGATAGGAACACCCCGCCGTCTCTCTTCGTGGATCATTTTTCGGATTGTCCGCTGATCTTCACCAGTCAGGCGAACAAGGTCCTGGAGGTGGAGGCCGTTGCCTGCTCCTTCCAGCAGCAAAGAGGCAATTCCTCCCGCTTGACCGTGGTCGCTTCCTGCTTTATACTGAGTGTTGGAAGTGGTGTCTGCCTGTGAAGCCGATCCCGTTTCCATCGCCCGTTCTGCTGTGCCACCAGCAGGGCGGGCTTTCGCTTTTCTGTCATGCACTCTCTGTCACCCCCGCTTGCTGATTGATCCACTGCTGGAATGCCTCCGCCGGAATTCTGGTGCAGCCGCCAATGCGGGCAACAGGGAAGCCGTCCAGCTTCATCCACCTATAAAGCGTCGGTCTGGAAACTTCTGCCACTCTCGCGGCATTAGTTGGGGTGTATGCGATGTGTTCATAATCAACCATCAACCCACCTCCTGGGACAGTTCTCGGATAATACCAAAAATACGGTCCTTCTCTTCTTGCGGGAGTTCCTTGCGTAGTTTCCGGGATAGACTACAGTCTGCGATCCCCAAAGCGTCCGCAATCTGCCAGAGTTTTACCCCTGCTCCTGCCGCTGTGCGTCGAATATCTTGGTTAGTCATTTTAAGCACCTCCTAAATTTGTTGTTGACTTTTGTAGATGTTCTATAATATAATTATAAACATCAACATAGATGATTGCAAGCATTCAAATCAGTTGATAACAAAATTGTAGTCGTTTTGATAATAGAAATTGATAACAGAGGTGCATTATGTCGTACTTCTATATTTGTGATCGCAAATCCCGCGAAGAAGCATGGGGCTATGGCGAATATTCGGAAAAAAATACCGCTGGTAGAATATTAGGCAAATATCCATTGGGTACATTATTTTCGGATTTCATTTCTATAGATTTAAACAGCGTCTTGTCAAACATTGAATATGACGAGAACCAAGTCACGGATATTAACTTCTGCGATTATATTTCTCATGAAATGTTTTCTGGAATTTCTGAAATAGATCATGTTTTACTTGAATGCCTGGAATATGGGATCGAGTTCCGGGAATACATAAATATTTGCATGGAAAATGAAAGTCTGTTCTGTATAACGGGATTTGAGCGATTTTGTGAGGTTATAGATGCATATGATTTCGACGTAGAACAAGAGTATTCTAGACTGGACGCCATTCCACCAAAAGGCTCAATTTTTTCATATGATGATATTTCGGATCTTGTAGAAACCAACGACCTATTTCAAATGGACGAATATTGTCTTGACCCAGATAAAATCATATTGCGAGTTCGGCGAGGCATGGAAAAAGAAAGTTTTATTGAGAAAGCGAAGAAATTGAATTACATAGAGGTTTTTTCTTCAAATTTTCCAACAGGTCTTTTGCTGCAATCGCTTAAAATACTTGTTTTAGAAAATTTGAAAGTGAAAAAATGTAAAAGTTGTGGGAAATACTTCGTTCCAACGAAAAGATCAGATTCCGTTTATTGCGATAGAATCTCGCCGTTCTCTAAAGGTAAAACTTGCAAAGAATTTGGCCCGAAGCAGGCATGGCTAAATGTATTGAAAGAGGATGAAAGTGCTTCACTCTATCGAAAAATCTATATGTCAAAGCAAATGAGAGCAAAAAGAAGCCCTGATTCTATAATAATTCTAAAGGATTTCGAACAATTTAAGAAGAATTCCAAAGAGAAAAAACAATTAGTAAAGCGGGGATTGCTTTCAACTGATGCTTATATAGATTGGCTCAAAAGCATCTATTATAAGAAATAAAAACCGCCCTCGGTGCTGGAACACCGAGGACGGCTATAAGGGGCAGTAAACTTTGAGACGCCTACTGCTCCTTCATATTATCACACATGAAGGAGGTTTTTCAATGCCAAGAAAAAGCAATACCCGTGCTGCCTCCGGCTCCGGTTCGATCCGGCAGAGGCCGGACGGGATGTGGGAAGCGCGTCTAACTGTGGGAACAGATTCCGGAACAGGAAAGCCCATTCGGAAATCTGTCTATGGAAAGACACAGGCAGAAGTCAGAAAAAAGATGACTGCCACACAGCGGGCCATCGACAATGGTACATATCAAGCGCCAGACAAGACCACGGTCTCCCAATGGCTAGATACCTGGATGGAGACATTCTGCGCCGTAAAAGTGAAGCCGCTGACCTTCAGCAGCTACGCCGTGGCGATCAAGAACCATATCAAGCCCAGTCTGGGGGCGCTCCGGCTCCAGGCTGTCCGGGGTGTTCACGTCCAAAAGCTATATAATCGTATGACCGCCGACGGCCTGTCCGCAAAGACTGTGAAGAACGTGGCAGCAATTCTCCACAAGGCGTTTTCCGTGGCTGTGAAGCAAGGTCTTATGCAGGCCAATCCCTGCGACGCGGCGGAGCTTCCAAAGGCCATGCACAAGGAAATAACGCCCTTGACGGATTCGGAAATCCCGCTGTTCCTGAAAGCCATCAAGGGACACCCCTTTGAGGGAGCCTATGCGCTGTGCCTGTTCGCCGGTCTCCGGGAGGGGGAATGCCTGGGCCTGTCCTGGGATCAGGTGAACTTTGAGGCGCGGCGGATCACCATAAGCCAGCAGCTCCAACATGAAAAGAAACGTAGCGCACAATACTACATAGCGCCCACGACAAAGAGCGGAAAGCCCCGGCAGATTGAACCGCCGGAAATTGCTTTTCAGTATTTGCGGGCAGAGCGGAAGCGCCAGACGGAGAACCGGCTCGCCGCCGGGCCTCTGTGGAGCAATCCTGACAATCTGGTGTTTACCGACGAGCTGGGGAGGCATCTTGCCATATCCACGTTTTACAAAACGTTCAAGCGGATCGTTGCCAGTATCGGCAGACCGGACGCCCGCCCCCACGATCTGCGGCACACCGCCGCCACCGTGGCCATTGCCGCCGGGGCGGACATTAAGAGTGTTCAAGACCTGCTGGGCCACGCCACGGCCTCATTCACGCTGAATGTCTACGCTCACACCAGCGATCAGATGAAGAAGGATACCGCCGCCCGAATGCAGAGCTACTATGACAATCTGAAAGCAAAACAGGCATGAAAACGCCCCTCCGGATTTTAGCATCTGGAGGGGCAAAAATTCTGTTTGGGGTAAATTTAGGGGTAAACTCAATCCGGCAGAAACCACACAGAAACTTTTGAGAAGCAAAATACGCAACAAAAAAGAAAAATCCGCTCTATTCATAACGAATAAAGCGGTTTTCTTGTGGCGGAGAAGGAGGGATTCGAACCCTCGAGACCCTTTAGGGGCCTACATGATTTCCAATCATGCGCCCTCGACCAACTAGGCGACTTCTCCATAGCTGTTCTGGTTCTAATTTCTGTATACGAGGCGTCGCCAAATGCGACAGCGTTATTATTATACCAGAGCTTTTCCCAAAGTCAAGCCCCAAAAACGATTTTATCAAAAAAGGCGGAGAGCCGAGGCTCCCCGCCCTGCGCGTCAGCGCATTTCGGAAACGATGCTGTCCACGGCATGGTCCACGGCGACACCCAGCTTGTGGATACTCTTTCCCACCTGCGTTTTCATGGGATCCCTGCCGTAGGGCATCATCATTCCCACTGCCGCGCCGGCCATCAGTCCGGCGCCGATACCGACCCAAAATCCGGTACACATTCTCATCTTCAGTCACTCCTTTGCGGCCTGAGCGTAGTATAGCCGCTTTCCCGGAAAAAAAACGCGTTAGAGCGATTTGCCAGAAACCGGCAGATCCGTTATAATGATGATAACGACATCCAAATCTCAAAACGGCGGGCCCAGGCCCGGACGGAGGAAACCATGACCACCATCTATCTGATTCGCCACGCAGAGGCGGAGGGCAACCTGTACCGCATCGCCCAGGGACAGGCCAACAGCAGCATCACAGACCGGGGCGAGCGGCAGATCCAGGCGCTGGCGCGCCGATTCGCGGATATTCCCATCGACGCGGTCTACGCCAGCGACCTCTAC
>OGRP01001344.1_pt1 | contig 16826 bp, 13 predicted proteins | sample 1553531 | NCBI WGS metagenome assembly OGRP01 (sample SAMEA2580045, study PRJEB22360) | human gut metagenome | biome: human gut; feature: human-associated habitat; material: faeces | place: Denmark | collected 2008/2010 | reverse complement strand
TGTTACAGAAAAAAGTGAACTGGGCAGCCGTGCAGCAGAGATTATTTCCGGTTTTCAAAAGAAATTTGCTGAATTTGATTTTGAAACCGAGTGTTCCGTTTCGATTGGCATTGCGCAGACACCGGAAGACGGAATGGAATTTAATAAACTTTACAACTCAGCAGATAAAGCGTTATACTATGTGAAGCAGAACGGAAAAAACGCATATCATTTTTTCAGTGATAAGTTACAGAAGGAAAAAAGCCGTGCCGGAAAAATTGTTGACCTGAAGTATATTAACAGTTTAATGAGCCGTGCAGATGATGGACAGGGCGCGTATTTTCTTGATATAGACAGTTTTCATCATGTTTATAATTTTATCTGCCGTTTTGTAAAGAGAAACGAAAAGGATGTTCAAACCGTGTTATTTACGGTGAATGAGGAAAATCGGGAAATTGATGTGACAGAGATGGAACTGATTTTGGAGACCTTGGAGAAAGCAATTTATACGTCCTTACGCAGGTCGGATGTATCGACGAGATATTCCAGTAAACAGATTGTGGTAATTCTTATGGATACGGACGAAGTAAATGGAAGTATGGTTGCGGATCGTATTTTGGATTGTTTTTATAAAATGTATTCGCATCAGGAGGTGCAGATCGATTATGACATCGCGTGCATCAGTCGATAGAACTTATATTGCAATTGATTTAAAATCGTTTTATGCTTCTGTGGAATGTAAAGAACGAAATCGCGACCCACTTACTACAAATCTTGTGGTGGCAGATCAAACAAGGACAGAAAAAACAATTTGTCTTGCTGTTTCACCTGCTCTTAAAAGTTATGGAATACCGGGGCGGCCACGGCTTTTTGAGGTCGTTCAAAAGGTGAAAGAAGCAAATTATAAACGCCGGTATCAGGCACCGAATCGAACATTTCTCGGTGCCTCGGATGACAGTGTGGAACTAAAAAAAAATAAAACTCTTGCCATTGATTATATTGTGGCACCACCCAGAATGGCATATTACATGGAGTACAGCACAAAAATTTACGATATTTATTTGAAGTACATTGCGCCGGAGGATATGCACATTTACTCGGTAGATGAGGTGTTTGTGGATGTGACCGATTACCTTTCTACCTATGAAATGACGGCAAGAGAACTTGCCATGACAATGATACAGGATGTTCTCAAAACAACCGGGATTACAGCGACAGCAGGAATTGGCACCAATATGTATCTTTGTAAAATTGCGATGGACGTGGTGGCAAAACATATGGATCCGGATAAAAACGGGGTGCGGATTGCGGCGTTAAATGAGATGTCGTATCGGAAGCTCCTCTGGAATCACAGGCCGCTTACCGATTTTTGGCGTGTGGGTCCCGGCTATGCAAAAAAATTAGAAGCAAATGGTCTTTATACGATGGGCGATATTGCCAGATGTTCCATTGGAAAACCGGATGAGTTATACAATGAAGAACTTTTGTATCAATTGTTTGGTGTGAATGCGGAACTCTTGATTGACCATGCATGGGGGTATGAGCCGTGCACAATTCAGGATGTTAAGGCGTATAAGCCGGAGACGAACAGTGTGAGTTCCGGTCAGGTTTTGCAGTGTCCCTATGATTTTGATAAAGCGAAACTGGTGGTAAAGGAAATGACGGATTTGATGGTGCTTGATTTGGTCGACAAAAGACTTGTTACAGATCAGATTGTACTCACGATAGGGTATGATATTGTAAACTTGACAGACCCATCAAGAAATCGAAGCTACAAAGGAGTTGTAACAACGGACCGTTATGGAAGAAAGGTGCCAAAACATGCACATGGGACAACTAATTTAAAAAGGCAGACTTCATCCACTGCTATAATTATGGATGCAGTAATGGAATTATATGACCGGATTGTAGATAAAAAGTTATTGGTTCGCCGGATTACCATTACAGCGAATAAGTTAGTGAGTGAGGATTTGGTGCAGGAGAAAGAAAGCTATGAGCAGCTACAGCTTTTTACGGATTATGAAGAAGTAAAACGGGGGCGCGAGAAAGAAGAGGCTGCTCTTGAAAAAGAAAAACGAATCCAGCATGCGATGCTTGATATTAAGAAAAAGTTTGGAAAAAATGCAATTTTAAAAGGAATGAATCTGGAAGAAGGTGCAACTGCCAAAGATAGAAATTCACAGATTGGTGGACACAAGGCATAATCGGATTCGAAAAAGGAAAGGAGGTCAGGAAATGCTGAATAATGAAATTAGTCATAAATACGATGACATTCTTTTTATGCCGCATCCCAATTCCAAAAATCATCCGCGCATGGCAAGAAGAGACCGGGCGGCGCAGTTTTCCTCATTTGCGGCACTGACCGGACATGAGGAGGCAATTTCCGAGACGGCTCGTTTGACGGATGAAAAAGCAGCGCTTGGTGAAGATGTGATGGAGCGGCTTGATTGGATTTTTATGCAGATAAAAGCCAAAATGAGTGAAAATCCGGAGGTGACGATCACATATTTTCTGCCGGATGAGAAGAAGGCAGGCGGGAGATATGAAAGTTATGCCGGTGTGGTAAAGAAAATGGATGAATATAAACGCGAATTGGTTTTTAACGACCATACGGTCATACCAATGCACCAAATTGTAAATATTGAGGCCGACTGGCTGGAAAGGAGTTCAAATGAAGACATTACTTGTGATTGACATGCAGAATGATTTTATTAATGGAGCGCTGGGAACAAAAGAGGCGGAGGCAATTGTGCCATTTGTAAAGGATAAAATTAAAGAATACCGGGAGGCAGGAAATCCGGTTTTTTTCACCCGTGATACGCATGGAGAGGATTATCTGGATACGCAGGAGGGAAAAAATCTGCCGGTGAAGCATTGTATCGAAGGAACTTTTGGGTGGCAGATTTCAGATGAGATTGGTTTTAGTGAGGACGATATGGTGTTTGATAAAAATACATTTGGATATGATTGGTCGCAGGCGGTTTTGGCACAACCGGAATTGTTTTTTGGTGATGAAATCGAATTGATTGGGTTATGTACGGATATCTGTGTAATTTCAAATGCAATGGGATTAAAAACTGTATTTCCGGAAACTGTTATTTCCGTGGACGCAGCGTGCTGCGCGGGAGTGACAAAAGAGTCCCACGAAAACGCGCTGGCGTCCATGAAAATGTGTCAGATTCAGATAAAAAATTCACACTAAGTGATTATGAAAGAATCTGTTTTAAGTCTTCCTCCGGGGTTGATACTTTGGAAATGTGATACTCATCAATCAGATATTGCAGCACATTTTTTGAGAGGAAGGCTGGCAGTGTTGGTCCCAGATAAATATTTTTGATACCAAGGTGTAACAGGGTCAGCAGAATGCAGACAGCTTTTTGCTCGTACCAGGACAGAACCATCGACAAAGGAAGTTCATTGACATCACAATCGAATGCCTTTGCCAGTGCGATAGCAACCTGAATGGCAGAGTAGGCATCGTTGCATTGTCCCATGTCCATGATGCGGGGAAGTCCGCCAATTTCACCAAGGTCTAAGTCATTGAAACGGTATTTTCCACAGGCAAGTGTCAAAATAACGGTGTCTTTTGGTGTCTGTTTTACAAATTCGGTATAATAATTTCTTCCCGGTCTTGCACCGTCACATCCGCCGACTAAGAAAAAGTGTCGGATATCGCCGTTTTTTACAGCCTCAATTACCTGGTCTGCGACACCAAGGACGGTTCCGTGTCCGAATCCGGTCATGACATAGTGGCCGCCATTAATTCCGGTATTTTCTTTGTCTTTTGAATAGCCGCCAAGTGCCAGTGCTTTTTCGATAACCGGTGTAAAATCTTTGTCTTCACCAATGTGTGTGACATTTGGGTAAGAAACGACTTCAGTTGTGAAAACGCGGTCAGCGTAACCAGGTTTCACAGGCATTAAGCAGTTGGTTGTAAATAAAAAGGCTGCCGGAACATTGTCAAATTCTTTTTGCTGGTTCTGCCATGCTGTTCCAAAATTTCCTTTCAAATGAGGATATTTTTTTAATTCCGGATAAGCGTGGGCAGGAAGCATTTCTCCGTGGGTATAGATGTTAATTCCTTTTCCTTCCGTCTGTTTAAGAAGCAATTCCAAATCTTTCAAATCGTGACCGCTTACAACGATAAAAGGTCCTTTTTCAACAGTCAGAGAAACCTTTGTCGGAACCGGAGTGCCATACGAGGTTGTGTTCGCACGGTCTAACAGTGCCATACATGCGAGGTTTACCTCACCCGTTTCCATAACAACTGGGAGGAGATGCTCCATATCAAAATCATAGCTAATTACACAAAGTGCTTTATAAAAGAACTGATTGACGGTTTCATCTGTATAGCCAAGCATTTTTGCGTGGTATGCATAGGCTGACATACCACGGATGCCAAAGAGGATAAGGGATTTTAATGAGCGGATATCTTCATCTGCTTCCCAAATTCGTTTCATGTCATAATTGTCGGTGTTTCCACATGGATTTTTGCATACGCTGCAATCCGGTACAATGATGTGTTTTTCTTCATTTACCCGCTGAATCATTTCGCGCAGCGTATCATCGTTAAAGTTTACATTTGTAATGGTTGTAAAAAGACCTTCTATAATAATCTGATCCGTATTTTCCGTTTTTTTATTGTTTTCGCAGGCACGTGCCAAGCCAATCAGTGCTCCGGTTAATTCATCCTGAAGATTGGCAGTTTCGGCAGTTTTACCACATACGCCTGCACAACCGGTGCATCCGGCACATCCTGCGGTCTGTTCACATTGAAAACAAAACATTGAATTTGTCATGCGTTTTCGCTCCTTTGATTTGTTATTGTGAGCTTATTATAAAAAAATTTAATTAAGAAATATGTTGTTATAACCACGTTTTCTTGACGCTTAACAGGAAATATTTTGATTACGGTTTTGTCGGTGGCTGGTGTATCGATTGGACAGTGGCTCGGCTTTGTGCTGGAAACGCTGCCGGAATTGCAGAAATTGACAAGATGGCAGCATGTATCCGTACCTTGGCAAAGCAATTACAGGATGGGCTTGCCATGTAAGTAAGGTAAGAGGAAAAGAAACTGCCGGTTCTAAGAACAAGGATTCTAAGAATCGGCAGTTTTTTGAGGGTATTAGAAAATATCGTATTTATATTTCATTACGCGGTAGGCGTAACGTTTGGACTGGTAAGTGAAGGTGCGAATCATTTTTCCATTTTTGTCATACTCGCCGTAGGTGTGGTTCATGCCGCTGCTGAATGTGATGTTTTCATCAAAATGCTGGACACTGCTGACAACACTGGAATAAGGAACAGCAAATTTTTTTACAAGCCGGTAGGTCTTTTTCTTCTCATCCACCAGATATTTGTAGTAATAAGAAGCCTTTCCTTTTTTGTAGGAGCCGACGCCTTTATAACTTTTCCAACTGAATTTTGGAAGTGTTTTTGCACTGCCGAAATTGTTGTTGTACAGGTAGAGGTAATACTGCCCATTTGGGAGGGTATCATCTTTTTCTACAGTAATCGTATGCTGACCGGCATGTCCGACAAATTTGACACCGGTCCGCTTGAGAAGATACTTTGCAAGCGATGTCTTTTTGTAGAGGGAGCCGGAGTGGATGATGTACTTGATTTTCGGCTTTTTGTAAATATTGCTGACCTTTACCAAAGAACTTTCTTCCCGGCTGCTCACAATTAGTTCTCCATCATTAATTAAATCTAAGGAATTTAAATGGAGCCAGTCAAGTTCAGTTCCTCCGTAGGTGTTTTTACCACCCTTTCGCTGAACATGTTTTTTTCTGGAAGCCGACATAAGTTTTGCAAAATCAACTAATTTTTTTGTTTTTTTAGTTTTAATATCAACAGAAATAACAACGTCTTCAATTGTTTTTTTCTTCTTATCATTTACAAGACACAATAATTTTTTATGAGCCGCATCATACATAAAATCGTGGTGGAGTTCGTAACCTTTGAGAGAGATTTGTCTCACGATATGCCCTAGGCGGTTCATGACGGCAAGTTTGTCAATATCATAGGAGAAAATCCAGTTGCCGTCTACGGTGAGAATTCGGTCGGTGCGGTAGCCATTCAGTGGTGTCAAGCCGCGGCTTACACCGTTGTTATCGTAATAGTAAATGTTGGTGGCATCTGATTTATCGTGTCCAAACATGGCATAGAAGCCGAGCGAGACGGCAGTTTTGCTTTTTCCGTTTTTCACTTTTTTGATTTTCGGAATCGCTTTTTCCTTTTTGGGTGTCGTTGAAAAGCGAACAGTCTTTTTCCACTCATTTGCTGCATTGTAGAAATTAATTTCTACTGTATTTTTTCTGCCGGCAGCGAGTCCCGGAATTAGATATTCGTGAGTTAGGCGCACATTTGCTTCCGATCCGCCTGCTAAAGTGCCGGAAATCGTTTCCGCACCTTTGGCTGTAATGGTGTACTTGGCGTAAAGTGGTTCTGTAGAAACCGCATAAAAGTAAATAGAGGTACTCAGTGTGCCATATGGATTTTTTACTAACAGAGGGGCATCCAAAGTTCTTTTCCCCTTTTTCCATTTGGTCAGATAAGAAGTTGCTTCCCTCTGGTATTTGGTTGTATAAACGTTTTTTGTACTGTGTTTGATAGTAAGTATTTTTGCCTGAGATTTTGTGGTGCAAACGAAAGTGCCGCAAAACAGAAGGAAAAACAAACTTACCAGTAGTTTCTTTTGTTTCATCGGGTGGTCTCCTTTTCATAGTATACATCAGTAAAATCATATTTTATTACGCGGTAAGCGTATCGCTTTGCGGCATAAGTATATGTACAAATCATGTTTCCTTGTTTATCGTATTCGCCATAAGTGTGATCCATGCCGCTGCTGAATGTGACGTTATTTCCAATATAATTCACTCCGCTGACTACACTGGAATACGGAACGGAAAACTGCTGAACCAATTCGTATGTTTTTTGGTTTTCATCGACTAAATATTTGCAAAAATAGGAGGCAGTTCCTTTGCGGTAAGTGCCGACGCCCGGATAGAGGCTCCAGTCAAATTGAGGGAGTGTTTTGGCACTGCCAAAGTTATTATTGTACATAAACAAATAATATTGTCCATTTGGCAGTGAAGCATCGTGTTCTACTGTAATCGTGTGCTGACCGGCATGTCCGACAAAGTTCCCTTTTTGTTTTAATAGCAGTTTTTCATATTTGGTTCCTTTATAAAGAGAGCCGCTGTGGATTAAGTAGTCAATGGAAGGATTCTCGTAAATATTATTGATTTTAATAATTACGCTTTCTTCCCGGCTGCTGAATACGGCATCTTTATCATTAATCATATCCAGAGAATTCAAATGAAGCCAGTCAAGCTCAGTTCCGCCATATGTATTTTTTCCGCCTTTGCGTTGTACGGAGCGCTTTCTCATGGACTTCATCATTTTCTCAAAATCGACCAGTTTTTTTATTTTTCCGGTTTCAATATTGACAGAAATCAAAACATCTTCAATTGTGTCTTTGTCGGTATCGTTGACAAGACATAAAAGCTCATTTCGTTTTTCATCGTACATAAAGTCATGATGAAGTTCGTATTTGCCAAGAGAAAGTGTCTTTTCGACTTTTCCCAGTCGGTTGACAAATGCAATGTCTGTGAGGCTGTAGGAGTAGACAAGTTTACCATCAATCGTTAAAATACGGTCGGTGCGGTAGTCATTCAATGGTGTTTTTCCCCGGCAGATACCGTTATTGTCATAATAATAAATATTTTTTGCCTTAGATTTATCATGTCCCAAAACGGCAAAAAGTCCATCGGTCAAAGAAGATTTGCTATTCCCCTTTTCCACTTTGGTAATGGCAGGAATCTGTTTATCCTTTTTGAGTGTGACAGTATATTGATAGGTATGAATCAAATTGTTTCCTGCGTCATAAAAAGCAAGGGAAAAATGATTTTCAAGTCCCGGTGCCAGTCCGGTAATTAAGTATTCATGTGTTTTTGTTACGCCGGAATCGGAATCATTTTTCAAGCGGTGTTTTATCACGCTGCCATTGTTACAGGTCACTTCACAGACGACATAACTATCCTGTTCCGATACGCCGTAATAATAAAAGGAACCGGTATTTGTCCCATATGGATTCCAGACAACAAGTGGATCTTCGATTGTGTAGGAATTATTGTTTCTCATATTTTGAAGCTGGTTGTCTGCTTCTGTCTGGTAAGCATCCTCATAAATATTTTTGCTTTGGTGTTTGATATCCTGAACCGGAAAATCTTCACTGACTAAACCGGTATGTTTTTTTTGCTCGATTTGTTTTTGTCTTATATAATGCCGATAGCAGAATAGGCAGACAAAACCGATTAAAAGAATACCAATGATGCTTATCCAAAGTGCTTTTCTTTTCATGCGTGTACTCCTTTTTATGTAATGATAGATTTAGTGTAAAAAATAATTATGTCAAAACAATTTCAGGTGGGTGTTTGGGATAGATGTTCGGGGGTATTTTATTAGTTTCCGTAATTTGGCAGAATATCTTTGGTCTTGTGGGCGCTTTCGCTCGTTGAGTACGTAGCGGTATGGGCACTGAAGTTACCAGTGGTCTCCGCTCCGCTTCGGTCGTTGCAGAACAGAAGTCCACTGGACTTCTTGCAACTCATACCGACGTACTCAAAACCCACAAGACCTAAAGATATTCTGACAAATTACTGGAATCAAAATAGAGTACCAGCGAACACCTGACACAAATCAATTGCGTCATATTGTATAAAACGACGGAGAACAACATCAAGGAGTGAAAATTTTGGATTGAGTGTTTACTGTTATTTATTAGGATTCCAGTAATTTAAGTAGAAAAACTTTGTGACTCGTGGGTTTTGAGTACGTCGGTATGTAGCACTGGTAGTTTCAGTGCCCATACCGCTACGCACTCAACGAGCGGGAGCGCCCACGAGACGCAAAGCTTTTCTACTTAAATTACGGAAACTAAAAAATATCTTGCATGTCACCCATTTTTTGTCTACAATTAGTTCTATTACAAAAAAGATAGAAAGAAGGAAATATAACAATATGAAACAGGACAAAACTTTTCTTGGAACGGAGCCGGTGGGAAAACTGCTTTTTAAACTGGCAGTGCCAACGGTTATTGCACAGCTTGTGAATATGCTCTATAACATTGTTGACCGCATTTATATTGGACATATGCCGGGAGACGGAAGCCTTGCACTGACCGGGGTTGGTGTGTGCATGCCATTGATTATGATTGTGTCAGCGTTTGCAGCGTTAATCAGTTCCGGTGGTGCACCGCGTGCTTCGATTGCGATGGGAAAGGGAGAGCATGAGTCGGCAGAGAAGATTCTTGGCGGCTGCGTTACGGTGCAGGTAGTGATTTCTCTTATTTTGACGGTAGTTATTCTGGTTTGGAATAAAGATTTGCTTCTTGCTTTTGGAGCAAGTGAAAATACAATTTCGTATGCAAATTCATATATGAGTTTGTATGCATTTGGCACACTTTTTGTACAGCTGACCTTGGGAATGAATGCATTTATTACGGCACAGGGATTTGCAAAGACCGGTATGTTTACGGTAATGATAGGTGCAGTGGCTAATATTATATTGGATCCTGTTTTTATTTATGGGTTTCATATGGGAGTAGGAGGAGCTGCACTTGCTACTATTTTATCGCAGGGAATTTCTTGTGTGTGGGTAATTCATTTTCTATGTGGTGAGAAAACGATTCTCCGCCTCAAAAGAAAAAATCTTCGAGTGGATTTTGGTTTGGTGCTTCCGTGTCTTGCATTGGGACTTTCTGCATTTATCATGCAGGCAAGTGAGAGTGTCATTTCGGTCTGTTTTAATTCGTCGTTACTTGCTTACGGAGGGGATTTGGCGGTCGGTGCGATGACAATTTTAACAAGTGTGATGCAGTTTGCGATGCTTCCGCTGCAAGGGCTTGGCCAAGGGGCACAGCCGATTACCAGTTATAATTACGGAGCGAAAAATCGTGAGCGTGTGAAAAAAAGTTTTCGTTTGCTGCTAACAATTAGTTTGGTATACTCTGTTGTTTTGTGGGCATTTATTTTAATCATCCCGCGTCTTTTTGTGGGCATGTTTACAAGCGATGCCACTTTGCTTGATTTTACTTCCCAGGCATTACGTGTATATTGTGGGGCACTGTTTATTTTCGGTATCCAGATTGCCTGCCAGATGACGTTTGTCTCAATTGGAAGTGCTGTTTGTTCAATTATTGTAGCGGTGTTGAGAAAATTTGTTTTGTTAATTCCGCTCATTTATATTCTGCCGCAGCTTTTTGTGGACCAGACCTTTGCGGTGTATCTGGCAGAACCGGTTGCGGACGTGTTTGCCGTTACCTTTACTGCTATTTTGTTTACGATTCAATTTAAGAAAATACTTGCAAAGTTAAATTAAAGGATTTTACAAAAGGAAAGCCTCGGATTGCCTTAAAAACGATTTTTTAGGCAGTTTAGGGGCTTTTTTTAATGCCTGGTTTTTTGAAAAAATTTTTCAAATTTTTTACTTTTGTTAGGTAGTGGATTTTACAATGAAATTTTAAGATGGGATTGTAACGAAGGAAATGCAGAATAAGAAAGTGCCACATCCGTGGCAGGAAAAATGGAGGTAAAAATGAAAAGAATGAACAGAGTAATTGCTTTTTCTGCGTTGGCAGCATTGAGTCTGACCTTAAATCCCATTCAGGCAGGAGCCTATGGAGAGACAACAGAAAAAAGCACGTTGACAGCAGACACAAAAGCAGTCAGTGAGTACCAGACATGGAAAGACAGCACCTGGACAGGGAAAGAGTCCATTGATTCCGGTAAAATTGTATTGACACCGGGCGCAACTGAGAAAGATTTGAATTTTTGCTGGTATTCCAAAACAAAAGGATTAGCAAAAGTAAAATTAGGAAAGAAAGAAGACTTATCCGACGCCAAAGTATATGACGGCACAGTTACCGATATTAACCGTTCCAACAGTGTGGAGACTTACAAAGCTTCCAACAAAGTATCCATAAAAGGCGCATTGGAGAAAAACACTACTTATTACTACAGCTATTCCAACGACGGAACGACATGGAGTAAGGCAGAAAAGTATCAGACAAAAGATTTTTCTTCTTACAAAATCTGGCTGGTAGGTGACCCGCAGGTTGGTGCATCCGGTTCCGAAGGACAGGGAACAATTGATGATGTAAATATCGCGGTTGATACTTACAACTGGAACAAAACATTGGAGATGGCAAAGAAAAAAGATGGAGATGCAAGTTTTGTACTGTCAGTAGGTGACCAGATTGATTATGCTGCAGCAGATGAAGCAGATACAAAGAATGTAAGAGAGAGCGAGTATGCCGGTTTCTTATATCCGTCGGTACTTCGTAATCTGCCGCTTGCTTCTTCCATCGGTAACCATGAGAGCAAAGGAACCGATTACAAGTATCATTATAACAACCCAAATACAGAGGATAATTTGGGAGCAACGAACTCCGGAAGTGATTACTACTTCAGCTATGGCGATGTACTATACATTGTTTTGAATAGTAATAACCGTAATGCGGCAGAGCACAGCAAACTGATGGAAAAGGCAATTAAAAGCGCACCAAATGCGAAATGGAAAGTAGTAGCCTTCCACCATGATATTTATGGTTCCGGACAGCCACACTCCGATTTTGATGGAGCAAATCTTCGTACAATTTTTGCGCCACTTATGGATAAGTATGACATTGATGTCTGCTTAACCGGTCATGACCACAGTTATGCAAGAACCTATCAGATTATTGATGGTACTGCAATTGAATACGGACAGGATTCGGCAACAAATCCGGAAGGAACATTGTATATTGCGGCAGGTTCTGCCAGTGGTTCTAAGTTCTATAACTTAGCTACGCAGAAACAGTATTACATCGCAGAGCGTTCCAACAATCAGCTTCCGACCTATTCGACCATTGATTTTTCGGATCAGGCATTTACAATCAAGACTTTTGATTATACAGGTGCTGAATATGCAAAACCATTTACCATTAAAAAGGAAAGCCAAAAAGATTCAGCACAGCAGTTGATTAAAAAAGCAGAAGGATTAAGTAGTTCCGTATACAGTGAAGATTCTTTGAAAAAAGTAGATGATGCGATGAAAGTGTTGAAAGAGATTGTTGCGTCCACATCAAAGGATAAGGGAGCAGAAAAATTGTCTGTACTTTATGACAAGACAAACAATGCGGACAATGCCAAAGACCCATTGAACTACTATGGATATGCACAGGGTGAATTCGCTTCTAAAATTGGTGATACGACAACGACGACACTTCGTGCAGGATTCTCAAGTTTGTTAGACAAGACACTGCTTCCGGATTTGACAACAAAGATTCCGGCAGCTACATATGACACAGCATATGCAAACTTGAAAAAAGCAATTGACAATGTGGAATACAAAGTAGTGAGTTCCTACGGTGATGATGATTTGGATTTGGATGATGGTGAGCCGGCTGCTAAGACCACAGTGAAAAAGGCAGCACTTACGATTAAAAAAGGTAAAAAATCCATTGCCGGTAAAACGGTGAAACTGAAAAAAGGCAAATCCTTTAAAATCATAACTAAGAGAACCAACACAAAGAAAAAAGTTACTTACAAATCTTCCAACAAAAAGTATGTGAAGGTAAGTGCAGCCGGTAAAGTAACGGCGAAGAAGTATACAAAGAAAACCGTAACAATCACTGTAAAAGCAGGTACATTAAAGAAAACCTTTAAAGTGAAAGTTACAAGATAGGATGATTGAATTATATGGAGCGGATAACGAAGAAGAAAGCAATTGAAATCATTGGCACGGCGGCAGCACTTTTGGGATTGTTTGGTATCATCTGGTATGTAAGCAGTTCAGTGAAAAAGACACCACTGATTAGCGAAGATGGTTTAGAGTATGCCAAAGCCACTGTGGTGGAAATTGTAAAAGGAAACAGCGGTGGAAATAATACCGGTGAGGGAGAGATGGCGGGAAGTCAGGATGTGAAAGTAAAAATCACATCCGGCTCCCACAAGGGAAAAACCGTAGAAGCAAATAATCTAAATGGTTATTTGTACGGGGCAAATTGTCAGGTTGGAACAAAAGTAATTGTACAGATTAGTGCATATGGTGATGTAATCAATGCCAATGTGTATAACTACGACAGAGAGTATGTCATGTATGCTTTAATCGGATTGTTTTTACTGATACTTTGTCTCATCGGTGGAAAACGAGGAATTTATTCCGCTATCGCTCTGGTGTTTACCTTTATATGTATCATCGGTTTATACCTTCCCCTGCTTTATGAGGGAGCGAGCCCATTTCCTTTAACGATTGCAGTCGTTTGTCTGATTACCATTGTATCGCTTCTGTTAATCGGCGGATTTACAAAGAAAACCGTATGTGCCACGATAGGAACAATTATGGGAGTTGCGGTATCCGGAATTATCGCCATGCTATTTGGAAAATTGTCACACATATCCGGATACAACACCGAAGAAATTGAAAATCTGATTTATGTGGCTCAGAATTGTAAATTGCAGGTAGGAGATCTGTTATACTCCGGTATTTTGATTGCTTCGTTAGGAGCGGTTATGGATGTGGCAATGTCCATTTCCAGTACGATACAGGAAATTCATGACAGAAATCCTGAGATTAGCAAAAAGGAATTATTCAAATCCGGAATTCATGTCGGAAAAGATATGATGGGAACGATGTCAAATACATTAATTCTTGCTTTTACCGGAAGTTCCTTGAATACGATGATTATGATTTATGCGTATTCGTATCCGTACAACCAAATGATAAATATGTATTCAATCGGGATTGAACTATTAAGAGGAATATCGGGAACCATCGGAATTATTTTGGCGGTGCCGTTTGTATCACTGATTGGTTCTCTGTATCTAAAACCAAATAAATGAAAAAAGAGAGGTAATGAATTATGAAACTGAAAAAAATAATTGCAACATCACTTACTATGGCAATGGCATTTACACTTGCGCCAATTGCAGTACCAAACCAGTCGAAAGCAGCAACCGCAACAATTACATTGTCCGGTTCTACATCGATTTCTCCACTGGCTCAGCAGCTGGCAAAACAGTACGCAAAAGAAAATAAAGGAATCAAAATTAACTTTACCAATATTACCGGTTCCGGCTCGGGAATTTCAGATGCAATGAACGGAAAGGTAGACATCGGAATGTCTTCTCGTGCTTTGAAAGCAGATGAAGCAGCGGTATTAAAGGCAAATGTAATCTGCAACGATGGAATTGCGATTGTTGTAAATAAAAGTAATCCGGTCGGAAATATCACACCGGAACAGCTACTGGAAGAGCATTGTTTCTTCTTACAACAAGGCAGCAGCCGTATACGGACGTGAATCCGGTTCCGGAACAAGAAGTTGTTTTGAAGATGTTTTGAAGAATGACTTCAAAAAGGACATTGCGAAAAATTATGGAAAACTGGACGCTGAAATTTCAACAACCGGTGCGATGCAGACATCAGTAAAAACAAATCCCGGTGCAATCGGTTATATGTCACTTGGTGATTTGGATGAGAAACAGGTAAAAGCTGTAAAATTCAATGGTGTATCTCCAACAACAGAAAATGTAGCAAATGGTACTTATAAGATGAGCCGTCCATTCGTACTTGCAACAAAAGGGGAAGCAACCGGAGCAACCGGAAACTTCATTAAATGGATTAAGAACAGCAGCAATGCAAAGAAAATCATTACCAAAATGGGATTTGTAAATCTGTCTCAGGTAAAAATTGCTCCACGTCAGATTAAACTGAATGTAAAGAGCAAAATTACTTTGAAAAAGGGCAAGAAAAAAACAATTAAATACACGGTTTATCCTGCTAATGCCGTAAACAAAGCTGTGAAGTTTAAATCTTCTAATAAAAAGGTAGCAACTGTAAGTAAAAAAGGTGTTATCAAGGCAAAGAAAAAAGGTAAAGCAACGATTACCATTACAACCGTAGAGGGTAATGTAAAAGCAAAAATCAAAGTAACAGTTAAGAAAAAATAATAGGAAAAAGTCATCCAAAGGATGACCGATGGGGCGCAGGTTTTGACGAGTCCTTAGCGGATATCGGAGAAAACTGTGTCCCTTTCCTTATATGAAGGAGACACGTAAAAATATGAAAGTACATAAAAAATTATCGGATCTTTTGTTTCGATATCTTTTATTCCTTTTTACCATTGTAACGGTAATCGCTGTTATTATGATTGGCGTTTATATGTTTCAGTCCGGTGGACCGAGCATTGCGAAAGTAGGAATCAAAAACTTTTTGTTTGGAAAGACATGGGATACTTCCGTGGAACCGGCAAAGTATGGAATTTTACCATTTTTGTTATCATCCGTATTCTCTATGATTGGAACGGTTGTGATTACAGTTCCGGTTTCCATTCTGGTAGCAGTAGGAATGAGCCATTTTATTCCGAGACCGGTTGCCTCCGTACTTCGGACGGTAATTAGTATGCTGGCTGGTATTCCATCGGTTATTTACGGATTTTTGGGAATGATTCTTTTAGTTCCTTTTGTACAGAATATGTTCTCACTTCCTGCCGGATTAACACTTCTTTCAGCGATTGTTGTATTGATTGTAATGACATTGCCAACCATTATTTCGGTCAGTGAATCAAGTATTACAGCGGTGCCGGAAGAATATATGGAGGCCTCGTTAGCACTGGGTGTCAACCGCGAGTATACCATTTTACATATTATTGTGCCGGCGGCAAAATCCGGTATTTTATCGGCGGTTTTATTAGGACTCGGACGTGCGGTCGGAGAGACGATGGCGGTAATCATGGTAGCCGGAAATGTGGCACAGATGCCCAAACTGTTGGAACCGGTTCGGTTTTTGACAACGGCGATTGTGACAGAGATGGCTTACGCAAGTGAGGAGACCTCCGGTGTTTTGATGGGAATCGGACTGGTATTATTTGTATTTATCGTTGTGATTAACGGTCTGTTCTATGCACTAATCAAACGAACGGCAGCCGGAAAACGATAGAGGAAAGGAGACAGCAGATATGGTATTAAAAAGCAAAGTGCGGATTTCCTCAATTTTGTTTCGGTTTGTGGTAATACTGCTCACGGCGGCGGTTGCCTTTTTGGCAATTGGATTGATTGGTTATCTCTTGAAAAAGGGACTTCCTATGTCAACCGTGCATTTTTATTTACAGAGCCGGACATTTTGATGGATTCTTATGGAATCAAACCGATGATTATCAATACGATTTATACGGTGGTACTGACATTGATTTTTTGTATCCCGTTAGGAATCGGTTCGGCAATCTATTTGGCGGAATATGCCAAGCAGGGGAAAATTGTTTCGGGAATACGATTTGCAATTGAAATCCTTGCCGGTATTCCTTCGATTGTGTATGGTTTATTTGGACTTAATTTTTTCGTCCGTAAAATGGCAATTGGAGATTATGCAGGTTCGATGTTAGCCGCATCTTTAACTCTTACGTTAATTGTTCTGCCAACGATGATTCGAACGACAGAGGAGTCTTTATTAGCGGTCAGTCAAACGTACCGCGAGGCAGCGATTGCAACCGGCATGTCAAAGTTTTATATGATTCGCAAGATTATTCTTCCATGTGCAATATCGGGAATTGTTGTGGCAATTATATTGAGTATTGGACGTATGGTAAGTGAATCGGCTGCTCTTTTGTACACGGCAGGAATTGCACAGGATTTACCGTCGTCTGTGATGTCACATGTGACGGAACCGGGAGCAACTATGACGGTTCAGCTTTATTTATATGCAACCGAAGGTGGTGCACCGGAATGGGTGCCGTATGCGATGGCAGCAGTGCTTATGGTATTTGTTTTGTTTATTGAAATTTTGACCCATGTGATTGCGGCGGTATT